>Ga0209013_10000843_pt1 | contig 28100 bp, 28 predicted proteins | sample Cruoilmetagenom2_FD_187291 | JGI IMG/M metagenome (GOLD analysis project Ga0209013, IMG submission 187291) | Oil polluted marine microbial communities from Coal Oil Point, Santa Barbara, California, USA - Sample 2 (SPAdes) (version 2) | ecosystem: Environmental > Aquatic > Marine > Oil seeps ...
TATTTCTTCTTGTGCCCAAATTCCACGTTCACCGCCTGCATCATTTCTATTGAGAATTACAGGATTTTCTCTTTCAGTTCCAATGACAATTCTAGGTGAGTTTATGAGATTCTCTGAGTTGATTAATTCTTTATAAATTTTATCAAGTTTATTCTTGAGATCATTCGCGATCTCCTTCTTATCAAATACTAAATTGTATTCCTCATATGGGTCTTTTTTAATATTGAACAATTCAAAATCTTCAACCGGAGAATTATAATCCGTGTTTCCAACTAGTTTGTAATTTCCGTTTTGTATCGCCATATTATTATAAAGCTCCGGATAACGCCTAGTCCAGTAAAAGAACAATTCCCTTTCTTCCCAATCCACTTGTTCACCTTTAATAAGGGGTAAAAGGTTCTTACCATCAATTATTCTGTCTTTTGGGAGTTCAACATTGCATATTTGAGATATCGTAGGTAAAATATCGATATGAGCGGATGTTGTTTCAATGTCTTTATTTCCACTAAATAACTCAGGATATCTTATATAAAATGGCACCCTAACTCCTCCTCGATAAACACTGCCTTTTCTTCCTCGCATTCCACCAACATATCTTATTTGCTGAGGCCCGTTGTCGGTCATAAAAATGACAAGAGTATTTTCTGTAATGTTTAATTCATCAAGTTTCTGCAAAATTTTGCCTATATTTTCGTCAATATTTGTGACCATTGCATACACTTTTCTAGCATCCTCTTTGTCCTTTTCACTCATTTTTATAAAAGGTCTTTCGTCATTCTCAAATCCGGATTCCGGATCAATATCTTTATAGATCTGATAATATTTATCGGGTACTTGTAAAGGTGTATGTGGTGCATTAAATGCAAGATAACAGAAGAATGGTTCTTCATGGTTTTTCTCAATAAATTTGACGGCTTCCTCGGTAAAAATATCTGAGCAATAACCATTATAAGCTGCTTTCTGGCCATTATGCCAGAGAATGGGATCAAAATAGCTTCTATCTCGTTTGAAGTAGGTTGTTATATCTCCAACCTGGCCCATTCCGCCGGAAAGATGAATTACAGATTCGTCAAATCCCTGATCATTTGGCCTACTCGGATAATTATCTCCCAAATGCCATTTACCAAAGGATCCTGTTTTGTAGTTTGCTTGTTTCAGCATTTCCGCAATGGTTACTTCATTGGAAGCCATTATTGCACCACCATTGTATGTGTCTCTTATTCCAGTACGCAAGGAGTATCTTCCCGTCAAAAGACTTGAACGTGTTGGCGCGCATACCGGAGACACATAAAAATTATTAAAACGGACACTTTCAGATGCAAATCTATCAATAACAGGTGTTTGGATATGTGGATTTCCAGTAATACCAAGATCTCCATAACCTTGATCATCGGTCATGATGAGTATAACATTTGGATGACTTTTTTCCTGAGCAAAGCTTTTTCCTGATTGTAGCGTTAGGCAGGCCGATAATATAATAATTGTATTTTTAATATTCATTGTTGATGTTTTATTTCTTCTAATTTATAATATCTCACATAATCAAAAATGGCATTAGAAGGCAGTTTATTGTCATCTACGGAACTTGTCCCTCCTAAATGAGATGCGATACTTGTTATCCAGATATTTACAGGTCCTTTTGGCACTTCAGAAATGTCCAGGTTTTTAACTTCATTTCCATTCATATAGTATTTTACGTAATCGGGAGTGTATTCGCAAGCGACTAAAACAAAATTTATGTTCATATTAGGCGTTGGCACATATTGCCCAAATACACTGACATGTTCCCCCATCCATTTATGAAACGCAATTTCATAGCCATTAGGATTGTTGGAATCATTTTCAAGAATGTCTATTTCTATCTCGGCAACAGAAGGATCTGTATTGCCATAGCCATTGTGTTTCATAAGCCAAAAAGAAGTATGCCACCCTTTGCCATTGGGTATTTTTAAATGGGTTTCATAGTACCCATATCGAAAAGTATCCAGAGATATTATTCCTGCTCCCGTGTAGTTTTTATCAAGTGATTTTTCTTTTCTGAGATTCAAATATAAAAGTCCATTTTTTAGTTCAACATTTCTTTTTAATTGTGTACTCCAGTGTTTACTATCTGTTCTAAACCTCCATTTCTCCGTATCAATTTCTGTATCACTGAACTCATCAAAAAAATCAAGTATGTAAATATTCCCATTTAATACAATCTTTTCCACCTGAGCGCTGGATGTAAAAAATAATAGTAATAATAGATGACTAGCTAAACTTCTCATATCTGCCTTTTAGAAGAATTATGTTCCATAAGTCCATGATAATATATTGGTCATGAAGTAATAGTGTCGGAATTTTATCTTTACCATAAAATTTAATTTTTATTTTCTGTCATGTAGTTTGTCCACCATTTATCCGTTGGATAATTTGCTGTCCCAATTATTATTGATTCCCCAATTTTTGGTGTAGTAATTGGTAATTTTAATTCATTGGCTTTTTTAATTATTCTTTCAATTGGATCTGTCCAATCATGAAGTGCCAATGTAAAAGCACCCCAATGTATTGGTAGAGCTAATTTACTTTTTAAGTCTATAGCTGCTATAACAGTTTCCTCAGGCATCATATGAAAAAGTTTCCAATCTTCATGGTATTGACCACATTCCATAAGTGAAATATCAAAAGGACCATATTTTTCTCCAATTTTCTTAAAATGTGTATCATAACCACTATCTCCGCTAAAAAAAATATTTTCATTTTTGCCTTTAATTACCCACGAGCACCACATAGTTGTTGCCCTATCAAATAGTCCTCTGCCTGAGAAATGCCTTGCAGGAGTACAAACATACTTTATGCCATTAAATTCAATACTTTCCCACCAATTCAGTTCTTTAATTTTTCCTTTGTCTATTCCCCATTCAACTAAATGATTACCTACACCCAAAGGAGTATAATATTGGCCAACCTTAACTTTTAATTTTTGAATAGATCCATAATCTAAATGGTCGTAATGGTCATGTGATAAAATAACCACATCAATAAATGGCAGCTTCTCAATTTCAATTGGCAATTCCTTTGAATATCTTTTAGTCCCAATGAGAGGATGCGGAGAAGGGGATTCTCCTAACATTGGATCTATGAGAATTTTCTTGCCGTCCATTTCTAATAAGAATGCGGAATGACCAAACCAGGTAAGTTGGGTTATACCAGAATTATGATTCTCAATAGTTATTGAATCTAATTTTTTTACAATTATCTCCTTCCCTGGTCTTCTTTTGGGAGATCCCTCTAACATTTCCTTAAACCTATCCCAATAATGGATATCCATAATTGTTGTCGATTGATTGACAAATTTCCCATTCTCATAGTGTCCTGATTTGGCATACTCTATTTGTTGTTTTTTGGTAGCAGCTTTTCCAAATTGTGGGCTAAGATTTAAAAATAGAATGACAAGAAGCAATACAATGGCAATTGTTACAACAATGGAGATTCCAATCATTTTAAATATTTTCTTCATTAAAGTCCCGGTAATTTAAGGGGGCATTTATGATTTAACAATAAACTCTCTGTGTATAAATAATTTAGGATGATACACATTTAATTTTTTAGGCCTTAGCCAAATTTACACATTTTGAATTTAGTTTCTTATAGTATTTCTTTATTCATTAAATTCTTCTTTGTCATTTTTTATTTTTATCTCTATCAACAAAATATGTCCAATAATTTTATTTTCATATTCTGCTACTAAAGATAGTTCAGGTATAAAAGCATCAGAATTTCTCAATCGTTCAACAAGATATTGTTCTTTATGGTAACTTATCGTTAATTTTTTGAAAGCAGTTTCAATGAGATTGAATACCACGTTATAGTCAGAAGAATTTTCTTGTCGTATATTAATTTTCATATCATCCGATTTAGTTTTCGTATGCATAGCATAGGGGAAGCTTACATTATCATAATATTCCCGAACCATTTTTAGCGCGTGATTTCAATAATTTCAGCATATTATTGGTTTAAAAACAAGGCTAAGTCTCAGATATTGATTTCTTTATTTTTTTTATAGAAGCTATTACCTTTTCATTGGATGTGGCAATATTCATTCTAATAAATAAGGCTCCTTCTCTTCCAAACCAATGTCCGGCATTAATTGCAATTCCCGAATGTTCTGTAATATGACGGAACATTTCTTTGGAGTCTTTGAACAAACTTCTAAAGTCTAACCAAACTTGAAAAGTTGCTTCTGGTATAATGAGGTTGATTTTAGAGTCGATTAGTTCTTTTTCTATACTGTTTACGTTGTTTTCAATTGTTTTGATCAGTTCCTTCAGCCATAGCCCTCCTTTTTTATATGCAGTTTCTAAAGCGATTCTTGTAAGTGCATTTGTTCTTCCTAAAGCATACTTGTTAAAAGTGTGTTTGATTAAGTTTCGTAAATTTTCATCAGGGATGAACATCATGGAATCGGATATACCACACAGATTAAATGTTTTTGCCTCAGACGTACAAACAATCATTTTCTCCCATTTTTTAAAATAGTGTAACACTGAATTAAACTGATTGTCAAAAAGAATGATATCCTTATGAATCTCATCTGAAATTAATATCAAATTATTCTTTTTACAGATGCTAATAATATTTTCTATCTCTTCTTCTTTCCAAGCCCGACCAACTGGATTATGTGGATTACAGAGTATAAGAATTTTATTATTTTCTGATTTTGCTTTTTCTTCTAAATTTTCAAAATCAATTTCATAATGCCCATCAATTAATTTTAACGGATTTTTGATAATTTTCCTTTTTCCTTTTCTTATTACATCCCTAAATTCCATAAAAACTGGTGGCTGTATAATTATTCCATCATTATCCGATGTCAAATTTTCGATAAGAACTGATATGCTTGTTATAATACTTGGACTATAGATAATATGCTTTCTATTTAAGTCAATTTGATATTTATTTTTATACCAATCTTTTTGTGCTAAAAAAAATGATTCTGGCTTATATTCATAGCCAAATCCTGAATTCGAAATTCTTTGAATTAGTGCATCTTGAATTGGTTTAGCAATTTCAAATTCCATATCTGCAACCCACATAGGTACAATGTCAGTAGTTCCAAACAATGACATAAGTGTATTTGGGTTTGATTTTGTTAACGGTAGTACTTTTAGTTTTTTGTCAATTTCCATTTCTTATATTTTCAGTCATAATCCGAACCATTTTTACTATTCTCAACTGAACTCAACCATTTAAATAAATTTTTTTTCATTTTCTCTGCAATTTCCGGCTCTTTTTGAAAAATATTTTCTTCCTCAGATCGATCATTAATTAAATTATAGAGTTCAAAATTTTCACCATCATCAACACTAATGAGTTTATATTGATTATCAACCCAAGATATTTTTTTGCCAAATATAAATCCAATGGCTTTCTCCCGTATCTTACTTTCGCCTTGCAATAATCCGTAAAGGCTTACACCATCAATAGGCCTTCTATCCGGGTATTTAATGTTTAAGATATCAAGTATTGTAGGCAGGTAGTCACTTGTAACTGATGGAAAATCTAACCTGCTACCCTCTTTAATATGATCTTTCCAAATTACAAAGGCAGGGACTCTGACACCTCCTTCATATAAACTTCTTTTTCTTTCGCGAAAAACATGTGCACTACCGGGAGTTCCATTTTCAGGACCATTATCGCTACAAAACCAAATGATTGTTTCATTTTGGATATCCAATTCTTCCAGTTTTGACCAAAGTTTTCCGATCTGTTCATCCATTGCGGTCAGGGTTCCATAATAAAGCTGTTTTTGTAGATCCATATTACTGTAGTAGTTGCGATGAACGGTATCACTGACTACAGGTAAATGTGGCGTATGTATCCAAATTGTTGTGAAAAAGGGTTTATTCTCCACAACCGAGTTCTCAATAAAAGGAATTACGCGATCCATAATGATTTTTGAATTATCTCCCTTCAGGTTTGTAGTAGATTTTTGTTCAATTCCCTTCCAATAAGCGGTTCCGTAAATTTTTTTAGATTCATTGCCCTCAATGGCTCTCCAACCATATCGCATACCTTCTCCATCGTCAAAAGAAGTAGGGTAGACCATTGGGTCATAGGTTGGCACCTTAGATTCCGTACAGAAATATTCGTCATAACCATGCATTGTAGGAATACTATAATCTTTTTGAAATTTTTCTCTTCCTCCTCTGTTTGCATCCAAAGTTAATTGTGTAAGTGTGCCCAGATGCCACTTGCCAAAATGGGCTGTAGCATAGCCTTGTTCTTTAAGCAGTTCAGGAAGTGTTATTTCTTCCTCTTTCATATGTCCGCTATTCGCAGTAGGAATATTCATCCTCAAAGGATTCCTACCCGTGATAACACTTGCTCTGGTTGGTGAACACACGGCAGACGCAGAGTAGAATCTATCGAAAATAATCCCTTTACTTGCCAATTTATCCAGATTTGGGGTTTTTATTTCGTCATTTCCATTAAACCCTACATCATACCACCCCTGGTCATCGGTCATAACTAAAATAATATTCGGATTTTGAGCATATACTTTGTAGCAGGAAATTCCTATAAATAATAATAATAATAGTTTTTTTATTGAATTCATTATTTTTATATTAATATGTTTCCTTGGTACTTAGGTATCAAGTTATTGAATTAAATTATTTTCTAAAAATTGTAATAAAACAGCTAAGCTTTCTTGTGGGCTTTCCTCCATTGGTACATGTCCCATATTTTTTAAGATCACCAAGGTGTCATTCGGTAAATCATTGTGAAAACGATATGCACTTTTAAGGGGAATTAACAAATCTTGCTCACCCCACATTACAAGTGTGGGCTGTTGAATGGTCTTGATAAGATGTTGAGAAGTCGTATCCGAACCCATTTTCATTCTATCTACTAAAGCTTGACGATTTCCTTCTCTAAGGGTCATTTTAAAATATCTGTCAACAAGAGGATCAGTAACTTTCTTTTTATCTGCATATACATTTTCTATACTTGCTTTTACCATAAATCGGGGAGTGATATAGGTCAAAATCTTATTCAGAACTGGGGTACGAGCCATTTTAAAAGCTATTGGAACACTTTTAGATTCCAAGGGATAACCAGCAGCATCGATCAAAATAAGCTTGTCCACCATATCCGGATTTTTGATCGCAAATTGCCATGCAATCTGACCACCTAAAGAATTTCCTCCTAAAATGCATTTTTTGATTCCTTTAGAGGTTAAAAAGCTTTCGATAAAATTGACATAATTGATCATTGAATAATGTCGATCAGGAAATGGACCTGTCAGGCCAAATCCAGGTATGTCCATTCTCACAACGCGTTTTTCACTTTTCATAGAGGTTACCCACATATCAAAAGTATGCAAACTTGATCCTGTACCATGAATTAGCACAAGAGGTAGAGTATCGAGCTTAAAGCCTTCATCCCGATAATGAACTTCCATACCGTCAATCGTAATGAAGGAAGATGGTGCAGGTGCATATTTTTCTTTCAAGTTATTTACAGGGATGTCCCGATATCCGAACAAAATAAAAACAATGACTAAAAAAGCCAGACTGACTAGGAGGATAATTTTAAAAAATTTAGCTATTAATTTCATTATTATAATTTAGAGGTAAGCATAATGTTCTTTTTATTTTCATTACTAATCTATACGATATTTTAAATTGTAATTGGCAATTTTTTTAATCGGAGACTGCTCTTTATGGGAACAAATTTTCAACAATTACATCTGCCGCAACTTGACTTCCTTGTAAAGAGGGGTGAAATCCATCTGAGCCATAATAATCGAAATTATTTGTCCTGTCGAAATAGTCTTTCCATACTTCTCCAACTGGACATAAAATGGCATTGTTAACATTTGCTGCATCTCGATAATTATTTATCACCCCTTTAAATGTATGATAATAAGTTCTGGAAGGCCAAACCATAAAATAACTAAGTTTAGCATTATTATTTTTACATAAAGCACTATATTTTTCGCCATATTCGGTGAGCATTTTCCTTCCATCTGGCTGAGAGGAAGGCCCTTGTTGAATAATAACAAAGTCATACTTCTTACGAGCTATTTCTTTTTGGACTTTGCCATCATCCCAGTGATCCTCAATCGCATAGTTCGGAAAAGCTATCATTTTTGTTCTAATGACTATTCCTCTTTGTTTAGCCTTACGCTTTACCAGCTCCGGAAGGTTGTTGGTATATGTAAGGCTATTTCCAATAAATAAAATATTAAAATCTGTATTTGAGATTTTCTCATTGAAATTGGATGGACATTCTGAATAAGCAGATATGGATAAATATGTAAATATTATTAATATAAATTTGAACTTATTCATGTTTTTAGAATTTGTAAATTAATTCAAAAGTTTCCACATTTCCTTTCGTAATGAAGAAATTCAATGAGATTTCAGAGTAGGAATTGAAACCGATTTAAAAGTACGATTTTCAATTTAGATATTAAAGTCCTAAATAATGTAACGATGCTCTATGGTCAGCACCATATAATTTTTCTAATATTTTCTTCTTTTTCAACAACTAACAGACAAATGCTATAGGTGATCGAAACATGAATTTATTTCACTAAATATCATCAGATGAAGGTATTAATATTGCTTTAAGATCAGGATCCTTCATGTCCTTGTCTAAAGGAAACATAGGTCTATTGATTCTCTTATAACCGAGACGCTCGAGGTCCTGATCTACACCACCCGGGGTTAGAGCCATGATCCAGTCTGCTCTTATATTGTAAAGTTCAGGTACTAAATATCCAATTTTTACGACTAGAATATCTGCTTCTCGTGGGTTCAAGCCCAATCTGCTAAAATCAATTTCTTTGTGATAGGGTTTACGTTTTTTAGTGACAATAACTTTAACGCTGCCAACCTTTACTACAACTTCGATTTCTGCATATTTATCGCCATACTCTATAGCTTCAATCGTCCCGGAGAGTTTAATTGGAGGAGCAAAACGATCATCAATGGCCGCACCTACAAACGCTTCTATTCTTCCTCCAATACCTATTTCAATAGCCTTAGAAACAAATTCAGGCCCTGGGATAGAGGCATAGATGAGGGAAGGCCCATTTTCCAATTTGAATTCCGGACGGCCAAGTATTTCTGTTATTGTCCATGTTACATCACCTGCTCCTCCGGCAGTAGGATTATCTCCCATATCGCTAATAATGTAGGGATGTTTGTTACTGGCAATTGCCAGGTCAAGACTTTTATCAAGTGAAGCAGTTGGAGCTACGAATTCGAATTCTTCCCTGACTTCCCAAAAGCTATTCGCCAGGTCCTCGGCGGCATGAGTTACTTTTTCTTTGTCATCACCGGTAACCATTATGACAGCATGATTGCGTGGTTCATCTGCCCATGCATATCCAATCCAAATTGCGGCATCAACAATGCCTTCCTGAATAGAAGCTGGTTCCACCTTGGCATACAAACTCTTACCCGGTTCTATTCTTGTGCTTGTCTTTTCTCCTGGTAACAATATAGGTATGGGTATCCATGCTTTATATGCCGGTTTCCCTTTGCCACTTTCTATTCTGTCCAACAGATTATCTACTGCTCTTTTTTTAGATTCCAATGCATCTTCATGAGGAGCCATTCGATAACACGTGATGAGGTCCGTATTTTCTGCTAGTCGTTTTGAAACATTACCATGCAGATCCATTGAGGTTGAAATAATAGTTTTCGTACCAATAACTTCTCGAACTCTAACAATAAAATCACCTTCAGGATCGTCCAGGCCTACAACACTCATTGCTCCATGGATATCAAAAAATAAACCGTCATATGGGCCACTATTTTTAAGCCTATCAAGAGTTTTAGTTACCAAGGATTCATAAGCTTCTCTGGTAACTGTTCCTCCCGGTAAGGCATGTCCCCTTAATGTTGGGATCCATTCAGCCCTTTTCCGATTCAGTGAGTCGGGAGATAAAAATGGATAGTAGGTGAAAACATCATCGGCTAGCCGAACATGAAATGCCTCTTCATGAGTAAGTGCAGGTGAAAAGGTACTTGATTCTATTGCCAATCCTGCTATGGCAATACGTGGAAGTTTTTTTTCTCCTTCATCCTGTTTGCTGTTCGGCTGTTTACATCCTACTAAAAAGAATAGGGTTAATAAACTAAAGAGTATTTTTTTCATGTCTTTTATTCTAGATTATTTTATAATTTTTAAGTTGTTTGTTGAACTTTTTTGTTGTCAAGAGATCAAGTTTTTTATCGTTGAAATTGTATTACAAAAAACGCAAATTGTAATCCGTCATATAGTCCATGCGAGATAATTAATGGAAGTAACCTACGGTATTTGTAAAAATAGAAACTTACAACCAAACTCTTAAGTGCAATTGAAATTATTCCTGCTGTTCCCTGATATAGATGTACAACTCCAATGAGCGTGGAAGCTAAAAAAATTGCTAAAATATGCCAGTCCTTATTATTTTTAATATTCCACAGAGATTTAAGTAAAAACACTCTTGATATCTCTTCAAAAAGTGCGATTCCAATCCATAGAACAGGACCAAACCAAACCACCATTAAAAGAGGGTTATTTGCCAGTTCAACCATTACATTGATAAGTTCTGTATTTGGTGGATTACGATTAGGTATCCATTGATAGAAGGTTGCTCTTTCTACAAAGAACATTACAAAATATATTACAGTCAAACCAAGACCAATCAAAATATCCCAATACCAAGTTCCTTTTCCCGGATTGAAGGTTTCTTTAAAGCTATCTTTGAGTAGATATTTGTTTAGAACTAGAATCAGAATGATCGATCCTCCACCAAAAAGAAGTGGATAAACTGTCATATCTGTGGTGGTAAAATTTTCAGTTTGGATTAGTCTATACCAGATCATAATAGTATTGATCGGTAAAATTGCAATACAGATTGCAAGAATATTTCTTTGTACCTTATTCATTGTTCTGTAACTTCAAATTATATTAAAAGCATCTGACATTTGAAACCAATATCTCTTCATTTTTTATTTGTTGTGCTCCACTGTGCTTATATCGTTATGTCTGAATTTCAACTGTTATTACCTCGTTCTTCTTTAATTGTAGTAGAACATTGAATGCTTTCTGAATTAGAGTATACTTGCTTAAAAACACACCGATAAACTTCGTATATAATTGAGCAATGGATTTTTGGTCCATCAATTCGGTTGATTAAAAATACACAAACTTTGGGAAAGTATAGCGTCGGGTAGTTATTTAATACTTTGCTATGCCTTATGAATATTTAAAGCTAATCCAAAATTATTTACAATTCACGCTATCTGATTGTTAATCAAATAGTATTACCGGTGGTTGCCAGGTTGTTGGATCACCATTAATGCCACGGCTTATGCTAATAACTTCCATCCATTCTGGGGAAACTTTAATCAAAAGATAGTTTTCAGATTTATTAGGATAAAAATCCTCCCATGCATCTTTCCAGTATTTTTCTTTTTCCATTTGGCCATTCACCAATTGAGCTATTCCGTGGACCATAACATATCCCGAAGCATCACTATCCAAATAGTATAAAGTTACTTTGGAGTTCTTTTTAATTTGATCTACTTTTCTGCTTTTAGAGTTAGTGCCAAACCAAATCGTAAAGTCACTTTCAGGAAGAAAAGGATCCATTACTCTCACCCTTGGACGGCCTTCTTCATCTACTGTGATCAGGGCACAGGTACCTGCTGCAGTCATTATTTCTCTTGCGGCATTCATTAATTCGAACTTTGAAGAATCCAATGGTTCTGTATTTTGACTGAAACTCACTAAGGGTATTAAAAGAAGAAATAGGAATAATATACAGAAGAGTTTTCTTACTTGTTTCATGTGTCCATATTTTTTTAGTCTTGTTTGGGTCTCAAATATATCACTTCATATTCTGACTAATCATTTATGCATATCTATTATCTAACAACAAAAAATATCATGATAGTTCCGGATAGTAAACCAATGGTGACGGATCAGGTAAGTTCATATCCCGAATGATCTTTAAGAATCTGGGATCATTCCTTATTTCATCTTTCAGGAACATAACTCTTATCCATGGATACCAGCCAATCTTGTGTTCATAATTTAACCATTCAATAGCCTTATCAAAATCTTCCAATCCACTGTACATTATCCCCAGGCAAAAAGCATGATAACCATTAACCGGCATAGCTTCCAATTCCTCAATAATAGTCCTACCTTCCTCAATATGTCCTGTCTGGATCAGGGCTGGGCCATATCCGACATACATCCAGCCTCGATGGATCTCAGAAGCTTGCTTAAGAATTTCCAATCCTTCTTCAACTTTCCCCTGGTCAATAAAAATTCTGCCTTTGATCAACATACTTAATGCATAATCATTCTCCATTTCAGATGCTTTTTCCGCTTCAGCTAAACCTTCCTCATATAACCCAATCCATCGATAAAGTTCGCCCAACCATGCCGTGTTTAAAGGAGTAAAAGGATCCAGTTCCTGGGCTCTCTTATGTTCTTCAATAGCTTCATTCATTCGACCAAATAGAGCGAGGTACCAAGCCCTGTGGTAATGATTATCTGCAAGATTTGGATTCAGCTCGTTGGCACGCCCAAAAGCATATTCGGCAAGCGCCCAATCTTTTCCAAAATACGTATGATAATGTGATAGTGCTGCCCAGCCCAGTGCTACAGTAGAATCAAGCTGAATAGCTCGTTCTGCTGCTGCCAGCGCTTTTGGAAAAACATCCGGAGGGGCGTCCGGACCATGCCCCAGGTTTACATAGGCTTCTGCGAGATAGGCATATGCATAAGGATCCGCTGGATTTCTATTTATGGCTTCTTGCATATAAACCAGACCACGTTGCCATTCAGCAGCCGTAGATTTATTCATTAAATGTTTACCTTTTAGATATAATTCATAGGTTTCAGGCTTGACAGGTCGTAGATTTGACCATAGGACCATATCTTCTTGTTTCACAACAACACTCATTTGCCTTGCAAGGTCTGCAGCTACCTCTGCCCATAGCTGTCTCACTTCGGAAAGATCTTTTGTATAGCTTTTTTTCCAGATGGGATCAGCATCAATGGTTGTTTTAAGTTCAACTTGGATATTTATTGTGTTTAATTGTCTTTCGATAACCCCATTTACAAAATAATCGATCCCGTTGATCACGCTCGTGATGAAGGAATTTGGAGGATGAAAACCCGAAGTTAAAACCTGGGTAGAAGACTGCTTTATTACCGATAGCTGATCTACTTTCGATAATTCATTTATAAGGGCATCGGTCATTCCGATCTTAAAATATTCATCTTCTTCATCTTCTTCTTCAAGTCCATCTACCTGTTGAACAAATGGAATAATGGCAACTTTCTTCGATTCAGGTGTGGGAACAGCATTCCAACTGGAACCAGCCCAAAAACTAATCAAAACAAGCAATACAACGACGATGGCAAGTGAGCCTGCTATAACTTTGTTTAAAAGTCGATTGGTTGATTTTAATGATTCTTCATCATCAATGATATTTTCAGTTTTTTGAAGACCTTCAGGAGTCAGATCATAGATCCATGAAAAACCAACCCAGAATATAAGGCCAATAGATAAAAGGTAGATCAATGCTTTTAGTATGTAATCAGGAGCTTGGAAGGTTGGTAATAAGATGGAGGCAATTTGAATAATAACCCATGCGATTGCTAAATAGGCAATAGTAGATTTAAAAACATGCCTACGTTTAAGCTCTGATATTAATTTACCCAATTTCATATAGTAAAATTAAAACGTCTTAAATACTGCTCGCTATTGTTAGTATAAGAAAAGAGATGGGTTTTGAAACATTAACTTTTCAATTGTATACCAATATCCATTAAAGATACTAAGTTTGAATGTATTAAAAAAATGGATTTTATTTAAATAGCCTGTTGTAATTCCTGATCTTTTTGTTCTTCGCTTTTCGTATTCTCCTTGATTTTTTCTTAATCTATCAATGAATTAATTTTTAATAGTAAATAATCGAGCTCAAGTTATAAGAATAAAAGTCAATTTCAGTAACCTCATTCCCATGAAATTATTATAAAATTGATTTGGTTAAAAAGTCTAAAACCCACTAACCAGTCTATTTAATTTATGTCGTCTTTAGAACTTTATTCATCCAAGAGGTTCTCTTTTAAAAATAATGCAACGGCCTCTGTCATTCGGTCTCTGTTCTCTTTTTTTCTGAAACCATGACCTTCATCCTTGGCCAGCATATACCAGACCTTTCCGTTATTTTCTCTAATTGATTTTACCATTTGTTCAGCTTCGGTCATAGGAACGCGAGGGTCGTTTGCTCCCTGTATAACAAAAAGAGGTTTTGTTATTTGGTCAACGTGGTTTGTTGGAGATATGGAGAGTAAATATTCTCTCATTTTCGGATCTCTTTCATCACCATATTCTGCCCTCCTAAGGTCTCTTCTGTATTCTTCAGTGTTTTCCAGGAACGTAACAAAATTACTTATCCCAACTATATCAACTCCACATTTCAATTTGTCATTGAAATTGTACATCGAGGACAATACCATATATCCACCATAGGATCCTCCAAATACAGCAATTCTGTCTTTGTCAAACTCAGGCTGCCTTTCTATCCATTCTATTAGTTTTCCAATGTCCATAACAGAATTTTCTCTATTGAATCCATTATCAAGTTTGAGGTATGTCTTTCCATATCCCGATGATCCACGAACATTGGGAGCAATAACCGCAATACCCATTTCATTGGCCAAATACGCATAGAATGATGAAAAGTAAGGTGTATGCTGTGCTTCCGGACCTCCATGGATAGAAATTACTATTGGGAGCGGGCCAGTTGCATTTTGCGGCTTATATACAAATGCCGGAATACTTCTTTTCTTTCCATCTATTTCATCATAAGTTTCATAATTGATAAGTTCAGGTTTCGGAAATGTACTGGTGTCAAGTCCGCCAACTTCACTAGTTGTCCATCTTTCAGTTTTCATTGTTTTAAGGTCCAGAGAATATATATCACCTGGCGATTGAGTTGTATTTAAAACCATAGCTAATTTTTCTTGACTGGGATGAAATCGGATTGAATAAATTTGTCCTACCGGTAAATTTTCAACTTTTACATAATTGTTAGATGACAGATCCATTAGATACAATTGGCTATAGCCATTTTCGTTTACCGTAAATGCAGATTTGGTTCTAGACTTATTGATGGTGCCCTCCTCAATGTCCCATGGAATATCCGCTGTGATATAAGATATCTTTTTTGATTTGAGATTGTATTTTACCAATGTATTAAACTCTTTCCCTCGATTTGTATTTGCATAGATATTTTCTCCTGTTTTATCCCATGCATGGGCAAGAAATACAGCTTCACTTTCATTATCATTAATCTGTGTGAGTTCATTGGTTTTTAAGTCCAAAATATAAGAATTAGAATTTGTACTTGACAAATATTGAATGACTAAAATTTTACTATCGTCTGGAGACCAATCTGTTGCCATCCAATAACCACCACCTCTTTTAACCTTAATTGTAGCGACTTTAGGGGACTTAATATTAGAAATATAGATATCAAAATCCTTTTTATTCCTTCTGGAAGAAGTAAAGGAAAACTGTTCTCCTTTATTTGACCATAGAACTCCAAAATTACGGGATTCCCCATCACTGATTATTTCCGAATTTCGTGTATCCATATCATACCAGTAAATCTGAGAGAACTCATTTCCACCAATATCTTTTGTAAAGAGAAAGCCATGATAATTTGGGGAAGGACAAAAAGATCCATTACTAACTGGTTCATCAAAATAAGTAATTTGATTTCTTGCTCCACCTGGATTATTTACGGTATGTAATTGCGCTGTATTTCCAAACCTGGTTGATAATAATATACCTTCATTATTTGGTAGCCAATCCGCAAAGGAAGCAGATCTGGTATTTTGATATTGCTGTATTCTGGATTTTATTTCTGTGGGAATTTCAGGAATGTCCTCCAAGATCATATTACCTACCTCCCTGCGATCTTGAGCGTTAGTAGTTTGTAATAATACCAATAATATAAAAATGGAAATTAGTTTGTGTAGAAAATTAAAGGTTTTCATAAGTTATAATTTTTAGTGAGCTGTAATTCTTTTAATGTGCATAATGCGTTGCGTACGATCTTTCACTGATTTGGATGTAGGTGTACTTTTTTGTCATGGAGTTTCAGCCAGTCTTGTATTCCATTCCATATTTACCTGATCAGTTTAAAATCATATTCTTATAACAAGGTAGGAATAAATTATACGATTTACTAATAGTGTTTTATTTTTCAACTTCTTTTATTTACTTCGTGAAAAAATCATCTTTTTCGTTTCAATATCATCCAATGATCTAAGTTTTAAATGACGATGATATTTTCCTTTTTCTTCAAATAAATTCTTCTTGACATTAAATAAATACCGATAACTCAACTGAATTGAAATATGATTTTCGTAATCAAATGCACCGCCAAAATCATCATTAAAATGAAATAATAAAAAATAAATATTAACTTTGAAGAACTGGCTAGTGCTTTTTATAGGAGCTATTGTTAGCCACGCGTATTATTTGCTTAGTTTTTTAAATTCAAACGAAATTTCCATTTTGGCATTGGATACTGAAGCGTTTATTTTATCGCCATTTTTCCAATATATAATTTTATTTGGAAAATCAATTTCTTTATTTTTACAGGTAAATTCATTTTCGGAATGATTTGTCATTTTAAATGTAATTGATTCAGTTTCTTCGGGAACTTTTACAGTCAAATTCCATTCTCCTCTTGTTTTAATCAGTCGTATTTTTTCTTGTTTTATGGTGTCTTCACTTTGCATAGTAAATCCAATTCCTGAATATTCAGTTTCACTAGTTTTCTCCCAATTTTCAAATGTTTTCTTTCCTTCTTCTTCATTTAATCTTTCCCATTCTCCTAATAACCAATCAAAGTTTTCCGATTTTTCAGTTAATTCAGTAGGTTCTTTATTTGAACTTTCCTTTTTACTTTGATTACAGGAAATAATCAATACTCCAATTAATAAAATCAATATTTTTTTCATAATTTCTAGTTTTTGCTTGTGGTTAATCGTTGGGCTATGGCCCTTTTAAGGCGCTATAACCATTGTTGTGTATTCGTTTTTACAGTCCGATATCACGATACATTTTCCATATGCCATCTTCTAGTTTCCGAACTACAAGGTATTTGCCCGTGCTTTTAACAGTATTATTTAAATCTGAAAATTCAAAACTACCTATTTCAACCACAAATTCGTCGCCACTGGAAACAGAACTGATTTTGAATTTGACATTTGGTGTGCCATTTTCATTGGCGTATCGGATTGATTTTCCCCAGGCGGAAATTAAATTGTCTTTACCCTTAATTGAACCCCAGGTTCCGTCTATTGCGTAATGCTCGGCTAAAGCAACTGAATCCGCATTATTAAAATTTTCCGAGAATTGGTCGTCAAGTTCTTGTAATAGTTCTTTAACTTTCACTAAATCTATTGCTGCTGGTTCAGAATCAATTTTTGCGCTTGTTTCATTTTTACATGAATTGACCAATAACACCAAAAGAAGTAATACCATTGTAGTTATTCTTGACCTCATTTTTTTAAATTAGTTTTTAGTACGTTTCACCAATAATTTCAATAGTTTTTCTTAGTTTTTTAATTCCGATAACTATTTTTTTATATTCCCAAGTTTCTCCATTTCTTACCGCTAATACTCTCATTCTTCCTTTTCCTTTAGAACCTTTAACACGAACACTAATGTCAACGGATGTGTCATTGTTTGAATATTTAACTGAACCTTCTAATTTAGCCATTTTGTCAATTTGTTCCAAGGTTCCCAGTAATTCTTTAACTTCACCATTCTCTTGGGCCTTGAAAAGTGCAGTTTCGATAAGGTCAGGGTCTGCATACGCCTTAACAATATCAAATGTGTTTTCACCAATATCTGTTTTCGAAATCGTAAAAATAGAGATTAGAAATATTCCAAGAAGAGGAATAACCCATTTCCATTTTTTATTCCACCAGCTTTTATTTTCTACTAAATCGTTCATGTTGTTTAATTTTGACTAATGTTAAGTTTAGTTATAGATAATCAATTAGTTAAGGTTTTATAAATTTTTTTATTTTTACTCTTTTTTTATTTAATTTCCCTTTGATTGTTAGCAGAAGAACTTAGTAAAATTTCTGTTTCTTGGAAAATTATAGGTAACGGTTATACATTGTAGTAGCCAATTTTTGTTATTTCGTATCTCCTATCTGTACAATTATCCTCTTTATTTAAAAATTCTCGGACAGGATTCATAAATTTCTCTAATATTTTAGAAGATTTCTTATTGGCGGTATTGACATCTGCTGTAATTTTTTCGAAATCCAAGATTTTAAAGGAATATTCAATTAGTCCTTTTGCAATTTCAGTACCATAACTTTTTCCCCAAAATCTTTCAATTAGTCGATAAGCAATCTCATCATCATTTTCATTATTCTTTAAAAATCCACAAATTCCGATAAGTGAATCATTCCCTTTTTCTGTTAAACACCAAATTTTTGTTTTTGAAGATTTTTCAATAGAAATTAATTCAGCTAGTTTCGTGTTACTTTCATTTCTTGTGAATACTTTTTGTGGAATAGTGTTCATCACATTCGGATTACTCATTAATTCAAAGAATAATTTTGAATCGTTTGTGTTAAGTTTTCTAATTAGTAATCTTTCTGTTTCAAATATCATTTCTAATTCAATCTTAATTGGTACAACGGTTTGTGTATGATTTCGATCCGTGTTTAAGTAACTAAATTGCCTAAATTGTACCGAACTGACTGAAAAATCAGCAGGGTTTTCCATGTACACAATTTCCAAGCAATGACTTATACACTTTGATGCGAACAGTTTATAGTTCCATTTCCATTTCGTACTGGTTAATTGTATTTAATAAGCCAATTGAGTTAACAAATTCAATTTTTTTACTTAATCGTTTATCAATATTAATTACTCTTATGGTTTCTGAAATCTTTTTTATCCCATTAAATAATCGATTCCAGTTCCCTTTGTTTTCTTTTAGCACTTCAAATTGTGCTAAATATCCATTTTTCGGATTAATTACAAAATACGATTCTGGAAAATTGTCTTTGATTATCTGATAGTAACTGTAATCACCATTTTTTATGATTTTTGAATGAAAATCCCACGAATATAAATCCTGATTTGGTAAATTATCCCAATCAAATGTGCTATGATTTTCCTTATTTAATTCTACTTTTTCACTAGTTGTTAAATTAATATCTCCTTTGTAACATTCAAATGTTTTACAGATCTCAAACCCAATACTCTTATAGGATCTAATTGCTTTAATATTATCAGTAATAACTTCCAAAGAGCATTTTGTAATTCCATTAATTTTTAAGTCTGGTATGGCATAATCGTAAATTGATTTTACAATTCTTTTCCCCCTATATTCTGGAAGTACACCTGTTCCTGTATTAAATGCAATTTTAGTTCCATTACGTTCATCTACCGCATTTATTATAAATCCTATTAGTCTTCCATCATCAAACATACCATAGGATAAATTAAAATCAACTTTTGCGGATTTCCATCTTTGTTTATAATAATTTACGTCCGTTGGTATTTCAAGGAAATAATTTTTAAAGGATTTCAGAAAACAATCAATTATCGCTTCAATTCCTATACTTTTTATTTTTTTTACGATCACTTTTTCTTGTTTTTCTGAATTCTGGATACTATTTTTCAATTGTTGGCAACGTTTTGAATAAACACCCTATTTAATGGCGTTTATTTTTTTTCACAACTTTTATTTTTCGAAAATTTGAATTCGATTACCGTCAGGATCAGTAATAATTGCCATCCTTTTTCCAGTAGTGTCATCTGTTACAGTACTTCCATAAAAATCAACTTTTTTATTAGCCAAATGGTCAATCCAGTTGTCGAAATCTGTAACCAAAAAACCTATTTTAAAAAAACCAATTGTCCGCATTTTGTTGTTGTAGTTTGGAACAATAGCCTCCAGGTTGACTGCCTTGTCTAATTCGATCAGCTCGATCAATATCCCTCCTCTTTTAAGATTCGATTGTTTAAACCCTCGTTCTACAGACTCAATCCTATTTACAACCTCAAATCCTAATACATTGGAATACCAGTTGATTGAAGAATCAAAATCACTAACTATCATTGCAGAAAAGTAGGCTTCTAAATCTTGAGTTGAATCATTTTGTGCATAACTCAAAAATGGAATCCAGATAAGATATGAGATTATTAATATTTTTTTTATTTTCTTCACTATTGCTGCTAACGGTTAATGCATGCTGTCGTGCTTGTGGCACGGCTGATTATCCGCAGGACAATCACAAAGCAAATATATTACTTTTGGAATTACGACCAGATAAGCATGCAACATACAGATTGTTAGCTAGGCGTTGTTTTATTGCGCACTGATTGTTACGTTTTGTATCCTTTGAGTTCGTCTATTTTACCAATAGAGATTGATCTTTATAAAATTTCCCTTGCCAAGTATTTTTTTCAGCTAGCTTTTTATCAATTTTCGCAACAATTTCAAAATTCTTAAGTCGGTTCCATTTGGGAGCAATCAATAGCTCTTGAGGAGCTTCACTCACAAAACGTTCAATAATGATGTCGGGACGTAATAAACCCACAAAATCTGTAATAAAATCTATATAACTTTCAGAAGTAAATAAGTTAAAGTTCCTTGGATTTTGTTTGTATTGAAACGCCATTATTGATTGTTTTACAATTTGCAAATGATGAAGTTTTAAGGTGTCAATAGGTAATTTGGAAATTTCTATAGCGTGGTTCAACAAATCTTCCTTTGTCTCACCTGGTAAGCCTATTATTAAATGAGCGCCAAGATGAAAACCTTTATTTTTACAAATTTCATAAGTAGCTTTTGTTTCTTCATGAGTATGACATCTATTCACGTTTTTTAAGGTACTGTTTAAAGTACTTTCAACACCAAACTCGAGAGAAATAAAATATCGTTTTGATAAAAAGGATAAGTAATCAATAATTTCCTCGGAAATACAATCAGGTCGTGTACCAACAACTAAACCTACAACATTAGGCACACATAAAGCTTCTTCATATATTTTTTTGAGCGATTCAATATCAGAATATGTATTTGTATATGCTTGAAAATAAGCTAAATATTGTTGAGATTTATATTTTTTAGCAAATCTGCTTATACCTTCTTCCAGTTGCTGTTTTATACTTTTTGTTGGTTCACAATAATCAGGATTAAAGGTGCTGTTATTACAGTAGGTACAACCACCATAGCCCTTAGACCCATCTCTATTAGGACAAGAAAAACCAATATCCAATGATATTTTTTGAACCCTCTCTCCAAACGTTGATTTAATGAATGAAGAGTAATCTAAATAACGTTTACCTGTAAATTGCATCTTAAAAAGTGTAAACTATGTCTCTTTAACTTAGTAAAGGATATTCCTTTATCGTACCCTAATGCTTGCTAACGGGAGTTTGTGTAAAAAACTAGTTTAATTTAGGTTAAAAATAGTGAATTTACTTGATTGAGGTTCATTTTTTAGAAAACACTTAAATTCAACTAAAAACGCCTCTAATTTGGTTTGAGTGTTTAACGCAGATTTGCCACCAATCATAACGATTTTTCCGCGCCCTACACCCAAAGGGACTACTATATGTCTTCAGAATTGGCAGTCCAGCCAGCTGCAATAATCAGTGCACTCTTCAAATACCAATCAATACTCAATTGACGTACAATAAATATGTTGATAAGATACTTTAATCTGAATGAAATTTATGAAATAATCTCAAACGAAATACAATATCATTGGCAGCAAAGTTATCTTCCACCGAATTTCGGGTATAATGATATGACAGATCAATCTCGGCCCTCCATAATTCTGAAAATTCATAACCAATACCCAGACTGATTCTTACAATATCATTGAATTGTTGTGTCTCTTTCAAATTCCAGAATAATTCAATACTAATTGGCAAGTATAGTCCATCGTTAAAAGATAGCCAGTCTCCTTTTAATTTCAGTGTCAGTTTAGCCTCATAACGCAGTCTTAAACCAAAAGTATTGATCCAATTGGATGTTTCGATATCGAAACGTTCTTCCAAGCGAATATAGTGTTGTAAAACAACCCTTGATCGGTTGGGCAAGCTAAACGGTATCCTTGAAAGGGTTTTATTTCAAGCCGGTCGGAGAAACTTTTATTGGCTGTGAAGAAAAACCGAATTCCAAAATGAAGTTCCTCTTTGTAATAGAGTTCTTTTAATATCAATTTGGGTCGCTTATATCGAATAGAAGGACCGATTACAAACCGAATATAAAATGCGCAAGGATTTTCGAAAGTAGGCTTGAAATAGCAATTAATTATAGGCATTGTTGGCAATTGTTTTTAATCTATTATAAGTTCTGTATTACCATCAATTAGAAATACGTGGCAACAGTCAGCTCCAACATTATAATTTGAGTTTACAATTTCTTGACTATCAATAAATCCTTTAAAAATAATTTTGAGTTCTTTGTTTTCGTATTCTTCACTATTTTCATCACCAAATAATGGATAAACTCCATTTTGCTTCATTAATTCATACTCCGTTTCATTTACATTTCTGGTTATATCAGTTCCGGAATCGAAAATTGTAACTTCAAATCTATCTAAGGCAATTGGGTTTCCATTTGAGTTTTTAATTGAAACCGTAATGGTTTTGAATACCTCAGTACATGCCATGTCTGAACAATCTGATTTATCGTCATTTGTACATCCAAAAAAAATAATCATTAGGTTCAGATAAAAAATTCTTTTCATATTTAAGTTTTTAAATGAATGCCAACGGGTCGTTTATGGTTAGTTGCGGGAAATCAGTTAGGATTTTCTGCTGTGACCAAAGTTAATTAATTCGAGTGAATTTCCTAAATGGAAATTCTGCAGCAATTATTTATACAAGGTGTTATATGCTGACTTTTTATAATTCACTTGTCATTTTTCCGAGGTTAATCTTTTCAGCTTTTGTAAAAATTATTTCTCTCACGAACTCCATTTTTCCCCATAAGTATTTGTTTCCTTTCAGTCCTTTAGTGGCTTTCATTCGTCTATTTAATCGACTTGTTTCTTTTTCGGTAGCTTTTCTTCTTTCTCCCAATTGTCCATATAATTTAATTGCAGGATAGGCACCAAATTTTCCTTTGAACAAAGATCTCAGCCAAAAGAGTGCACTGCTATTCACTCCCAAGGCACAAATATTTTGATTCGTTTTAGCATGAATTCTTAATTTGGAGGGGTATTTTTCAAAGTAAAATCCACTTTGATTATCGTTTAGAAATAAAGAACCAATAGGAGTCACGGTCGGATTATTTTCAGAGTCAACTGATGCTATTGATATATAAAAATTCGACCTGAAACTTTTATTAAAGTGTTGCCTTATTGAAATCCAATCAGTTTTTATATTCATTGTTTATTTTTTCGCTTGCATATAACTGTTTGAATAAACGCCTGTTATTATGGCGTTTATTTATTGTTTTAGCCAGTTTTTACTTTAATAATTCCCATTCTTTCCAGGTAATTTCTCTCCCTGGATAAGCAACTTTATCAAAAGGCCAATCTTTTGTGATCCAGAGTTTTACCCTATTAAAGAGTATAGTATCAAATCCTTCTTTAAAAACACTTGATCGGACCCACATATCTATTCTTGCGTTATAATCACTCTTGTTAGTTGGGTTAATATAGAGACATCCTATCACTCGACTTTCATCTAGGGTAACTACGGTATACGCAAATGAACTTCTCATTTGAAACTCTTTTTGATGCCAACCCAAATCAATTAAGTCCTGTTCTAACGTCAAATCCTTTGAAGGCCATTTTGATTGGGGGCCAAAAACACCCTGAAGATGATCAATACTTGTCATTACGGCATCGTAATCTTTAATTACATCATTGACGGTAAGTACCCTGATTCTGAAGTATTGGCTCTCTAAAGTGTCTGGTATGTCAAAATCTGATGGTACAAAAGGATTATTCTGGGATAAGACGGTATTAGACATTCCTATAAATATTAAATAGATTAAAAAAAAAGTTCTTTTTCTCACAATAGTTATTTATTGGCTACAACTGGTAGTATAAGAATAGTAGTCGACTGCAGGCTTCTCCTGTTAAGATATTAGACAGTTGTAGCGTGCTACAACGCTTTAATTTACTACTGTCACGGCTATTATTTTTAGCATTGATGAAAAAGCAGTAAGTCAAGTATCTTTAATTAAACAAAAAATAGATATTATGGACGCACAACTCACAGCTGAATTGCCAAAGTTATACATCGGAATTGATATACACAAGCGAATCTGGTTGTTGTGGTTATTATGCCCACCTAGTTTCTCTCCACTCTTTTTGTTCTCTTCTAGAAAGGAATGTCCAAGCAACAATTCGGCTAGATTTATTACCTGTTCCCATGGGAATCGTTTTGATCTGCTTCGCTTTAATTTTTTTTAAAAAATTATGAATTCCTTTAAGATTAGATTGTTTTGATACTAAAGTTGAAAACCAATAACAGTTTTTAGAAAACTTTTCACTTTCTCTAATCATATTCTGAATAAATTTATATTCTCCGCCATCACATATAAGTTCATTGCTGATTCCTGCAAAATTGAGTTCAGGTGTTTTTACTTTTTTACCCGATAGATTCCTTATTTTTCTTCGAGTTCCTTTTTGAGCATCTTCTATTGAAGAATGAAAAGGAGGATTACATATAATTAATTCGATTTTATCTTTATCGTTTATTATGCCGTGAAAAACATCTTTTGGATTTTTTTGTAATCGACATTCAATCTTACCTTTAATTGATGAATTAGAATTGACAATATTCTGTGCTGATGCAATCGATTTTGGATCAATATCAGATCCAATAAATCGCCAGTCGTATTCTGTAACTCCAATAATTGGGTAAATGCAACTAGCCCCTAGACCAACATCAAGACAAGTGATTTTATCACCCATAGGGATCGTGCCAAAATTATTTTCGCCTAATAGATCAGCAATATGATGAATGTAATCTGCTCTTCCAGGTATTGGCGGACATAAATTTTCATCTGGGAATTCCCAGTACTTTATTCCGTAATAATGATTTAGTAATGCTTTGTTTAAAAGTTTAACAACAAGTGGGTTTGAAAAATCGACAGATTCTACCCCAAATTTGTTAGTTATTATATAATTTTTCAATTCAGGATTAGAAATTGACAATGCACTTAAATCATATCTTTCTCGGTTTTTGTTTCGAGAATGTAGCCTTGCTTTTTCTTGTTTATTTTTTTCTAAGGACATGATTTACTGTTGTTTCATATATAGCTTTTGAACATTTCCGCCACTTAATATCTTAATTGTACATTAATTGCGGGTAGAAGAATAGTAAGGGATTAAAATGTACTTACTTTTCAGTTTAGCACTTAGCCAAATTTACCTTATATTTCTTTTAAGCATCAAATTGTAAATTTGGCAGGCTTTGTTAATATATACTAACTTTAGGTTAGGCACGTAACCCTTATTAATTTTATACGGTGTTAGCAACAGTTTTTATTGTTCGTAAAATTCTTTTAGGGTAATATTTTTGCCTTTAGTCAGTCTTTTCAGTTCTTTTAAAATATAATACCTATGCATAAATCCACATAATACAACAATTTTTTTCCCTTTGTTTTGCTCAGCAATTGTCATTATATTTTTTGCCATTGTTTGGTTTCTTAAATCCCAAAAATCAGCCCAAAGTTGATACCCATCCCTATAACTTATTTTTTCTCCATTCGGTTTTGTTAAAAACCTATTGGCAAATTCCACTCGCGTATTAGTGATTTTTGGAACCATTTGATATTGGTAGAACTGGCGATTTTCACATAAGCTATCTGCAGTAGGGTTGTTCCAGGTTTCTGGACTTTTTGTGGCAATTATTTTTAAAGGCTCTAAAGCATCTTTGTAAGTTTTGAAAATTTCAGCTTCTGTTGTTGTTAATAAATCCGCTTTATACAAGCTATCAACTAACTTTAGTGTTAATCCATCAGTTGGTCGCATTCCTTTATCTATTCTATATTGATTTCTATTTTCAAACTCGTATGGTCTTAATTGTGTAGTTGGATATTTTTTGATGTATTTTGAAGAAGCCATTCCTTCATTTTCAGTGGGAGTTTTGATAAATTTAAACTCTGAATTAAAAGCTGAAGAGTCTCGTTCATGTAGTATAAAATCAGGCTTTACATTTTCTAATATGTTGAAAAGAGTCTCCGAATTAAAATTAGGTACCGGTTTGTGTTGCGTTCCAATAACAATAATTTCAGTCGTACTCTCTTTTTTTCTCTCTGTTTTACAAGAAAAGAATATTATTAATGTTAGTAATGCTAATGTGATTTTTTTCATTTCTCAGTATTTTTACAATACGGTTAATTACGATTTCAGATAAATTCCAGTCGTATCCATCAAAGTTAGTTGTATTAATAAATTGAATGACAATCGTGTCGATATCTTTGTGATATTTAGCAAGACTTTGATAGCCAGGGATCAGACCTCCATGGTCATAGACGTAAATGGAAGAATAGATTTCCTGTCCACCTTCATTAAACACGGAACCATCATTTAATGCCCTCAAGAATATACCCACATCCTGTGCTGTAGCGATCATTGAGCCATAATCATTCGTCTTTAAATCGGCCTCATATCCAACGTAATAGCCGCTCATAACATCGTTAATATTAACTTCACTAAGCGAGCTGAACGTATTGTTGAGCTCGAGTGGTATCAAAATTTCCTCCTTGATATATTGGTGGTGGCTATAACCCACCACTTTGTCAATGAGTCTGGAAAGCAACAAATAATTGGTGTTTGAATATTCATAGTCTTCACCTGGTTCGAAGTTGGCCGGCAAATCAAGTGCGTATTCAAGTACATCTTTACTGCTTTCCTGTGGATTATCCCAATAACCGGGATGGTCGGTAAAAATGGGAATGCCACTCCGGTGTTGCACCATCAATTTCAAGGTGATTTTATCTGCATGTTCAATCCTGCCCACAAGTTCCGGAAAGTAATCAGCGAGCGTTTTATCTAAAGATAAACGTTTGTCATTGACTAATTTAGTGATAGCAACAGCAACATATAACTTGCTGATACTGGCAATCTTGAATAAGTCGTGTGGGTCGGCAGGTATTTTGTTTTTTCGGTCATTCCAGCCTGCTGTATAAAATGCTGGTGGTTTGCCTGCTTTGTCTACATAAACAATCATTCCATCAAATCCATGACCAATGGCTTCATTTAGTTGTTCTTGAACCGTATCAGGTAGTGGTAATATCCAAGCCTTTACCAGTATCCATGGTACGAAGAACAAAGAGGTTATGCTTGTAATAATAAATACTATTCTGAATATACGTTTTGTTTGTTTTTTTGTCATACTATTTCAGGACGATGCATTTTTTTAAAATTGATCATAACGGTCTTTGCAAATAAGCAAAAACTTTTTGGTTTAGCGCTTAATAGCAATGTTTTATAAACGTTGTTAGCTACAGTTTTTTATTAGTCTATCAATACGTCTTTTATTCTCCTGTTGCAATAAAGATGGATATAAATTCATTAATATATTCACAATCGTAATTATCAATGCAAACAAGTAGTTGCTATTGACTAATTTTATCAGCGCGAAAACAGTCACAAAACCAAATCCGATTAAATGACTTATTTCAGAAAATGTCATTTCTTTCCGTAACACATTTAATTCAGTTATTCCAATTTTAGTTTTCAGTTTAAGTTTTTGATTGAAATATTTGAAGGGTGTATTTTTTACAATCCATTTAAAACTTCCAAGTCCAATTCTTTTATTTAAGGTTTTACTCTCAATTATATTCAGACATGATAAGTTTTTGTAGTATTCTGTTTTAATTAAAATACTATTAAAAATCATTCCGACTATCCAGGATATAATTGATATTGAAATACTGAATGTTAAATATTTAATAATCATTGTTTTCAAATGTTCGTTAAGATAGATAGTTTACAAAAGTTAAAGATTAGACTTTACACTAAATTAGTCTCTAACCTTGTAGATGATTCTTTATTTCTTAATTCAT
>Ga0209013_10000844_pt1 | contig 28083 bp, 23 predicted proteins | sample Cruoilmetagenom2_FD_187291 | JGI IMG/M metagenome (GOLD analysis project Ga0209013, IMG submission 187291) | Oil polluted marine microbial communities from Coal Oil Point, Santa Barbara, California, USA - Sample 2 (SPAdes) (version 2) | ecosystem: Environmental > Aquatic > Marine > Oil seeps ...
GAGCGGGAGTGAATGGGAGTCGAACCCACCGCGGCTCGCATAACGACCCGCCACCGATTTTGAAGACCGGGGAGCCCACCGGGACTCAACCACCCCCATTAATGAGGAGATTATATCTGTTAGTCTGGGAACTGTAAAGTTTAACCATAATTCATCGATAAGAATTATAGTTATCTGGTAGATAATATTCTTGTTTCTAGTGTTGATTAGTCAAATTCAGGATGTGTTGACCTCGCTCTTGACGAGAGGGTTATCCCCTGCTAAAATCAGCCCAGAAGCTTAAAAACTGAATGTCAAGGATAATAGCGACTGAGCCTCATTTATTTGAGGTGACGAGGTGGAGGTCCTCCCCGCAAGGGGAATGCTAATCTGCGGAGTTTTGCAGAGAAAATCGAATGATCAGCGGATGCCTCTGCAGCCCCGCCATGGGCTGCCTTATCCTTCCCGGAAAAAAGGGGATTCAAAACCACCTGGTGATAGGTGGGACAAAATCACTTTATTGGCTTGGAGTTATATATTTATCAAGTAACTCTGATCGTTAAACAGGGAAGGGTATGCTGAAGTTCCTATTGCCTTATTCAACAGCACGCCCAATCGTGCTGTTTTTCTTTTAATTATTTTCCTTGTTTAAGACTGGCACTTTTTCAGGGTTGGATTTATCCCGTCGAGGAGGAGTAATGGACAATAAAGAGTTGATTTCACGTATAAAAGAAGATGATGTTAAATTCATATCTTTGCAGTTTTCTGACGTCACAGGTTCAGTAAAGAGTGTTGATATCACTACCGAACGTCTGCCCAGTGCCCTGGAGGATGGCGTATGGTTTGACGGATCTTCGGTTGAGGGATTTGCCCGGGTCCAGGAAAGTGATATGCGTCTGGTGTTGGACCCTGAAACATATGCTGTCCTTCCCTGGAGCCCTGATGAATACCGACGGGCCAGAGTGTTCTGTGATATCTATAAACCTGATGGCAATCCATTTGAAGGGGACCCGCGAGGAGTTCTTAAAAAGATCCTCAAAATCATTAATGAAAACGGTTGGGTATTTAACATTGGTCCGGAACCAGAATTCTTCCTTTTCAAGCGCAATAGCTCTGAGGATACACATCCTGTACCTTATGATGTGGGTGGTTATTTTGACTTCTCCGCCCGGGATGATGCTACTCTTGTCCGGAATGAATTGATGCACGCCTTGATCGAAATGGGGTTGGATGTAGAAATGGGACATCATGAGGTCGCTCGCGGTCAGCATGAGATCGATTTCCGTTATGGAGACGCCTTACGAGCTGCTGATAATGTGATCACTATGAAATATACAGTCAAGGCGATTGCGGCGAAATATGACCTGGTTGCTTCATTCATGCCAAAACCTATCTATGGCGTCAACGGATCAGGTATGCATGCTCATCAATCTATCTTCAGTAAAGATGGCGACAACCTGTTCTTTGATGAGAATGATAAGCATCATTTGTCTGAGCTGGCGTACAAGTTCATGGCAGGACAGCTTAAGCATGCTCGGAGCATGTCGGCAGTGCTGGCGCCAACAGCTAATTCATATAAACGATTGGTGCCTGGCTACGAAGCACCAATATACATTGGTTGGGCTCAGACCAACAGATCTGCTTTAATCCGCTTGCCTAGGTACACGCCTGGGCGTAATAAATCCGTTCGCCTTGAGTTGCGCTGCCCAGATCCATCGGCTAATCCTTACCTGGCCTTTGCTGCCATGCTCGCTGCTGGACTGGATGGAATTGACAACGACCTGGTTTGCCCGGAACCTTTGAATAACCTCAATATCTGGAACCTGACAAAAGAGGAAAGGGAAGAAAGAAAGATCGAGTCCCTTCCGGGATCATTGGCAGAAGCTATGCGTCAATTTGAAAGCAATGATGTTATCAAATCGGCTCTTGGCCCGGTGATCTGTGACGTGTTCAGCAGGGCAAAATGGGCGGAAGTGGAAGAATACCGAACCCGGGTAACTGACTGGGAGATCAGCCGCTACTTGGAGCTGGCCTAGGACTTGAATTATGGCTGTTGTTACAAAATACATCCAGCTGGAAACAGACGGAAATGGCGCTGTATTAAATATCACCGACGCTGTCCAAAACTGCGTTGAGGATAGTGGGTTGGGGGATGGTATGGTTACGATCTTCACACCTTCTGCAACCAGCGGGATCACCACCCTGGAATACGAAACTGGTTGTGTCCAGGACTTGCAGCGTTTATTCGACGAGATCATTGATCCAGAGAGGGACTATGCCCATAATTTACGTTGGGGGGATGGCAATGGGCACAGTCATGCCCGGGCTGCGCTTGTGAAACCATCCCTGACAGTGCCCTTTTGTGAGGGAACGATGACCCTGGGAACGTGGCAATCTATCATCCTGGTCGATTTTGATAATCGGCCCAGACAGCGGAAATTGGTGGTCCAAATCATGGGGGAATGAAAACAGAAAATATTAAATAAAAAAGCCTGGATTTTTCTCCAGGCTTTTTTATTCATTGTCAGTTGAGGCTTATTTTTCAAGGGAAGCTGTTTGAGCTTCAACAGATTCTGGTTTTCCCTGATCCCTGTAGGTTAGCCACATCGCGCCGATACCGATAAATGTTGCTGTGACACCAATCACCAGACCAATAAATGGAATAGCACGCAGGAACGTGTAGAGGACTACACCAACCATCATGGGCCAGATGGGTTGATCTGCATATTTTGGTGCCAGCCATTTGATCAACAGTTTGCCTACCAGGTAGGACACTACAAGTTTGCTGCCATAGGAAACCAGCAGTCCAAATCCTGCCATGATCAAGCTCAGGCTGGAAAAACCAACTGTCAAAATAACCCTAGAAAGTTCACCGAGAGTCACAACACCAAAGAAGATCGCCCCCGCGAGTATCAGCCCACCAACCAGGAAAGCGCCCAGGTAGACCACCATGATACTAACTAGACCCCAACCCAGGGAAGGCATAACTTCTTTTTCAACTTTTCCGCCAACTTTGTTTAGTAATCCTGGTAGCTGCCAAACTATCAGACCACCCAGCAGCATCAAGGTGATGAAGACACGAGCCTGCTTTAATAACCAGGCTCCTACCAATCCGGATCTTACCTCATCAGGATCATGTGAGTCTGTATTGGGATTTACCTGGGGATCATAATCGAACTCAATCCCTCCGGGAGGAGTAATAGCAATTGTCCTGGACTGATTCTCCGAACTCTTGTAATACAGAGATCCGCCGATTTCCGCTTCATCAGAGATGCGAATGCCGGAAGGAACAAGGGTGTCGATCCCGGGAGGACTGGGATAGATTTGTGGAGGCTGTCCATCTGAAGAACTGCTAACTTCTGCCCGGACATTATTTCCAACTGAACCGTTAATTTCCAGGGCGCCAACGCCAGCCTGGACATCGCGACCAATATCTCCAGAAAGCAGTGCCTGGTATGCACCAACTAATAGATCGCGGTGGATAACTGACCCTTCTTCAGCGGAAAAGTTAAATCCGCCATAGAACATATTCCGACCAATTTCTGTTTCTGGGCCAAGGGTTATTGTCATAGAGCCGGCGTAAATGCTGCCGCTCACCTTGCCGTTAACCAGGATGGTCTGGGCACCTGTAACCAGGCTGCCGTTGATAGTACCGTTAACTATGACGATATTACCACCTGCAAAGACATCACCATTCACTGTGCCATCGATTTCAACGGTATCAGCTCCGATAAAGAGATCATCATCGATGATTTCTCCCTCTTCGATGATGCCGTCCTCATCGTATTCTACGGCTTTTGCTGTTGCTGTAAATCCAAATCCAATCGTTAGAACCAGGAAGAGAGGGATAAAGATCAGCAGGATTTTTCTTTTTGTGGACATAACTTCTCCTTATTAATATGATTCATTCCCCGGATGGGGGATAGTTTTCTATTGAATATACGGGGGAAGTCTTTAAAAGTTGTATTTGGAAAGTATAAGGATTTCTTAAAAGTTCCTACCAGACCTTCGTAGGCCGGGCTGGTAGGAACTTACGGATGAAGAATGTTCCAGATTGGTTTACTGAGGATCGATATATTTATCCCAATAGCGTTTCATGCCATCTGCTGACATACCAGAAGGGTTGGCTTTTTCAAACGCATCCAGCGTGACTTCGGCAACTCCCAATTCCAAGGAGCGGTTCCTGACCCAGATTAGAAATTCGGTTCTAAGATCTTCGATTGGGAGATTCCTGGGCATGATCTTTTGCATCCATTCTTCAGCAGCGTCAATTTCGCTGAGTACGGAATCTATGTGCCATTCGACATCGTCGAAGACCCCGAAATGGGTTGGGGCGATCCGGGTGATTTTTTCCTTTTTAAGTTTAGCTATCGATTCCCTCCACCTGGGTGGGTGGAATTCTGGAGGCGGCATTGGTAAGCGCAGGTTTTGTTTGACTGAAGACCCTATCCTCACACCGCCTACGTCACCGCTGAAACAGATCTCATCAAGGATATAAGACATATGATGATTTGCATGGCCGGGTGTATCCAGAGCTCGAAAAGTATAACTACCTATCTGAATCTCCATTCCATCTTCCAGGATTACTAACTGCTTCTCTGGAACCGGAAGGAAGTCTCCCCAGAGCTGATCCATCTTTTCTTGATAGATCCTCGCTGCGCTGGCCAATAATCTGGAAGGATCGAGCATATGAGGAGCGCCGCGGTGATGGACATAGACTCTGGCACCAGACTGTTCTGCCAACCACCCAGCTGCTCCAGCATGGTCAAGATGGATATGGGTCAATAATACATGGGTTATATCTTCCAGGGAATAATCAAGTTCACGAAGATTCCTGACCAATTCATTCTGGGTCGATCCGGGACCGCTTTCAATCAGGATCAAACCTTCTTGATAAGGAATTAGATAGCTGGCTATAGCATTTGGACAGTTTTGGAAATTTAAATCAAGAGTGATGATTTCCGGGTAATTGGTCATATTTCCATTCCATAGATTGAGTTTGATGACTTATTTTAACATCAAATACATTGGAAAGTTTCGGTTCCGGAAATTTGCAAAAACAAGCTCGGTATAGATATGCGCAGAGCAGGAAAAATCCAATTGGATTTACAGTTAACCTTACAAAATTGTTAGTTCGAAAAGTTTAAGGTTGAATCGCTTGGCTGTGGGTTGCTAGATCAGAATGGGTATGCTAGAATACGACCACTCAACCAGATATATATGGGAATAATGGAATTCGACCCGTATATATGGGGGTATTTTAGTAGAAAAGAAATTGGACGCTGATTGAGTAAATTTGTCTTTATATTCAAGTGCAGGAGTCTCGTAGATGGCAAAAAACGTCGATCCCAAAGAACAGATTAGCGTCGTTAATCCAATTCCATCATTACCAATAGGGCTTGCTGAAGTTGATCTAACAGAAAATGCCCTTGAAGTGTTCAAACGGCGTTATATACGTAAAGGCGAAGACGGCGAGCTAGCTGAAAGTAAAGAAGAAACATTCTGGCGAGTTGCATATAATATTGCTGCTGAAGAAGAAAAGTGGGGCGGGGATGTAGATAAAATTTCCCGTGAATTCTATCAGCTAATGGCAACCAAACGATTTTTACCCAATTCACCGACATTTACTGGAGCAGGCACACCTCTGGGGCAGTTAGCGGCTTGTTTCGTGCTTCCTATCAGCGATGATATGGGTAAGTGGAGCGACGGTATCTTCCAAACTTTAAGGGATGCTGCGCTGATTCAACAGACTGGCGGCGGGAACGGATTTTCCTTCTCAAGGCTGCGCCCAACCAAGTCATTGATAAAAGCTTCATCAGGCCATGCAACCGGACCTGTTGGGTTCCTGAAGGTCTATGATAAAGCTTTTGGGGAGATCGCGCAGGGTGGAACCCGCCGTGGTGCGAATATGGCTGTCTTGCGCGTGGATCATCCAGATATTGAACACTTCATCACATGCAAAACGGATGAAACCGAGATCACCAACTTTAATATATCTGTTGGCATCACGGATGCATTTATGGAAGCAGTCATCAATGATGACACCTGGGATCTGCGCTTCCCGGATGTAAAGGACCCAGCCTATCGCAAATTCAACGGCACAATGGAACAAGCCGAAGCAGCAGGTATCAACATCCTGGTTTACAAATCAATTCAGGCCCGGGATCTATTTAACAAGATCGTTTATCACGCCCACCACAATGGCGAACCTGGTCTGTTATTTCTAGACCATGCCAACCGATACAATCCCATACCCCATCTATATGAACTGGAAGCCACAAATCCTTGTGGAGAGCAGTATCTTGGCCCATATGAAAACTGCTGCCTTGGATCAATAAACCTCAGTCAACATGCAGCAGATGATGGAATACCCGATTGGGAAGCGCTGCAAAAAAGTGTTGAAACTGCGACCCAATTTCTGGATGATGTGGTCGATGCCAATGCCTATGTTCCATCAGTCCCCCAATTAGAGGAAGCTGCCATGCGAGCCAGGCGGATCGGATTGGGTATTATGGGTTTAGCTGATTTGATGTTCCGGGCAGGTGTCCGGTACGGCTCAGAAGCCGGCCAGGAATTTTCTGCTCAAATCATGGAATTTATCCGTTATCATGCCATGTTCACCAGCATTCATCTGGCGGAAAAACGGGGACCATTCCCCGCTATTGAAGGCAGTCGTTATGATCCTCAAAACTTGAGCTGGGAAGTCCCACAATCGATCATCGAATATCAAAATGATTGGGGAAGACCGGAATTGAATTGGGAGGAAATTGTCCAGGGCATTAAAAAACATGGTATCCGCAATGCGGCTCAGACGACAGTTGCTCCCACCGGAACTATTGCGACTGTGTCAGGTTGTGAGGGATATGGGTGTGAACCTGCTTTCGCGCTGGCATATACTCGCCATGTTGTTGAAAGTGACGGCGAATTAGACCTGATCTACACCAGCCCGCTATTTAATCAAGCCCTTAAGAGCTCCGATTTATCCTCTTCTGCCAAAGAAGATATCATTTCAACCATCCTGGAAACCGGTACCTGCCAGGGGATTGACTCCTTGCCGGAAGAGATTACGAACACATTTGTTGTATCGGGTGATATCACTGCAGAAGAGCACATTCGTGTTCAGGCTGCTCTCCAGGCATTTGTTGATAACAGTATCTCTAAAACCATCAATTTCTCATCTTCAGCTCAACCCGAGGACGTTTCGCAGGCCTATATCCTGGCCTGGGAAACTGGCTGCAAAGGGATCACTGTTTATGTGACCGGATCCCGAGACAAGGTAGTTCTGGAGACAGGTTCGACGGATGAAAAACCGGTTGTCCAGAAAGTCGAGAATCAACTGCAGAAATGGCAAGCTGCGAAAAAACCTCGACCGCGCCATTTGGAAGGTTACACATATAGTATCCAAACCCCGTTGGGAAAGGCCTACGTTACTATCAATGAAAACGGCGACAGCCAGCCTTTTGAGGTCTTTATCAACACTGCCAAAGCTGGATCTGATACCGCGGCTGTGTCAGAAGCCATTGGACGCTCCTTGTCTTATATACTCAGGATGTCTTCACCCATTCCTCCCCGACAGCGGTTGGAAGAGGTTTATCAGCAGTATGCTGGAATTGGAGGCCGCCGCCCAACAGGTTTTGGTCCAAATCGGGTCAGATCCCTGCCCGACGGTATCGCCCAGGCACTGCAGGAATATCTGGAGCATACCGGCTGGCAGTTCCAAGAATTAACTCCGGAAGAGATCGAAGCCATCGAAGAGATCAGGCAGCCTGAAACCTGGCTGGAAGTGGGAGATCTTTGTCCCGAATGCGGACAGGCAGCACTCGTGAATGAGGAAGGCTGTCGAAAATGTTATTCCTGTGGTTACAGTGAATGTTAAGTTGATTTCCCTACCGCATATCTAATACTAAGCACTAGTTTACCCCTCGGAACGATTTCTGGAGAGGAAGGTTATGGCTACCCCGACAATTGATTTAATCCATCAACATGGATCCGTCAGGAACTATAAATCAGACCAGGTTCCTGAGGGCTGGATAGAACAAATTATAGCTGCTGCCCAGTGTACTTCAAGCTCCTCGAATTTACAGACCTATAGTGTGATTGTCACCATAGACCCGGATAAAAAGAAAAAAGTCCAGGAGATCAGCGGCGGACAATCCCATATCTCACAAGCTCCAGTATTCTTATTATGGTGTGCGGATTTCAGCAGATTGAAAAGAGTATCTGAATATCAGGGCTATGAGATTGAGGCAGGGTACATGGAGAATTTTTTGGTCGGTGCTGTTGATGCGGCCATCACCATGCAGAGTGCAGCCTTAGCAGCGGAATCCCTGGGTTTAGGTTTTTGTTTTATCGGCGCACTACGTAGTGATCCGGAGGGAATCAGAGATATCTTCCAACTGCCAGAACTGGTTTTCCCGATATGCGGGATGACATTGGGATGGGCGAAGGAACAGCCTATGATTAGACCGAGGCTTCCCCTAGAGGCGGTGCTGCATCGGGAAACTTATCAGGAGAATGACCTGGATTATTTACTGGAATATGATCAGGTTATGATTGAAACTGGAATTTATGGCGGACGCCAGGTAGATCGAGAGGACCGGGATCCTGCGGATTACGGCTGGATGGAACATTCCGCAAGGCGGTCCAGTAAACCATCAAGGCCGCATCTCAGGCAAGCAATCAATAAAGCCGGATTCCAAATAAAATAAACTATACCTGGGACAAAGATTCTGAACAGAAATTGATCAGGAGTAAAAAATGGGTGCTGAGGAAAAAAGACCTAGCTGGAATGAATACTTTATGAATATTGCCCTTGAGGTGGCTAAGAGAAGCACCTGCGAGAGAGCTCAAGTTGGGGCTGTGATCGTACGCGATAAACGCATTTTGACTACAGGTTATAACGGAAGTCCTCGAGGATTGCCGCATTGTTCTGAGGTAGGGTGCTTAATGGATAATGGACATTGTGTCCGCACTTTGCACGCCGAGCAAAATGCAATTATACAGGCAGCACTCCATGGCGTGATTACTGAGGGGGCGACCATATATGTGACCCACCAACCATGTTTTAATTGCGCTAAATCGATTATTAACGCAGGTATATCTGAGATCGTTTATGATAAGGAATACAGGGATGACCGTTCCATTGAATTTCTGAACCAGGCAGGGGTGAAGATCACTGCACTTAAATAAACAGGACAGCAAAACACATAAGATGCGGGATCCTTACTCTTAAAGGTCCCGCATCTATTTTTAAGTCTCCTGTCTTTTTCAGGAGACCAATTCTTAATAACGATCTTCCAACCGTTCAGTGTATTCTTCATAATCCGGAGCAATGCGTTCATATTCGCTGACCAGGAGGGGAGAAGTGATGATGTAATCTGCAGAACAGCGGTTCATTGCAACCGGGATATTCCAGACAATTGAAAGACGCAGCAAGGCCTTGATATTAGGGTCATTTGGTTGGGCTTCAAGCGTATCCCAGAAGAAGATCAATACATCAAATTTCCCTTCAGCGATTTTCGCTACAATCTGAAGATCTCCTCCCAGGGGGCCGCTTTGCATGCGTTGGAGCGGTATTCCCAATTCCTCTGACAGCAATCGGCCTGTAGTTCCAGTGGCAAAAAGGATGTGTCTGGAAAATTTTTCCTGGTTGAATTTTATCCAGACCAGCAGATCATCCTTTTTATGATTATGGGCAATCAGAGCTATTTTTTCTGTTCAAATGGGCCTTTTTTGTTGATATCCATTTTGGTTTTCCCGGGTTCTGTTGTTCAATAATATCTATTTAACAATACCTGGAGGAAATTAGCATTTACTGGAATGTAATTTTCCTTTTATCTGGGATGGGATTCCGTAACTACAGCTAAAAATCAGGTTTAAATATTTAAGAGAAGTTGATCATCTAGATCTGCTTTTATTTTCTTCCGGTTTATAAAAGGACAAAAACCATCTATAATAGATTTACGTAAATAGCTCAGGTGAAATAATATGGATGATCTTGAAAAGAAAACGAAAAAGCTAGCTAATGATCTGGTCTTTGAGCTGAATAAATCCCTTGGATTCAGAAAAGACGGATTAGCCCAACCGTTCCTGAAACCTCTGGTATGGAAGCCTATGGTCCGTTTCTCTGAGATGGCGACTATCTTTGAACAGCGAGTTGTGCAGGAAGGCTGGCAAAAAGCTTCTGCCTGGTTTATTACGCATTTTGTTGACAAGGTTAAAACATTGGGTGCAGAACATCTGCCAAAAGAAGGGCCGTTGGTGATCGCTGCCAACCATCCTGGTGCGTACGATTCGCTGGTGATCTCTTCCCATATCCCACGGGACGACGTGAAGATCATTTCATCGGATATACCTTTTGTTAAAAAGCTCCCTGATACTAGCAAACATATGATTTTTTCCTCACAAGACGCCCATGACCGTATGAACGCTGCCCGGAGCGCGCTGCGCCACTTGAAGAACGGCGGTACTCTGTTGGTATTTGCCAGGGGCACGATGGACCCGGATCCGGCTTTTATGCCTGGCTCAGAAGTAGAGCTTACGCGCTGGACTTCCAGCCTGGGTTTGTTCATGCGCAATGTTCCACAGACCAAATTGTCTGTATCTCTGATAAGTGGCGTAATATCTCCAAAATTCATTAATCACCCAGCAACTCTGTTTAGACGGGGACGGGTGAACAAGCAGCGCTTGTCGGAGTTCTTCCAGGTAATGTATCAGCTCCTGATTCCGGGGAGAATAATGGTGTCGCCCAATCTGTCCTTTGGCTCACCGGTCACCCTTGATGATCTTAGAGTAGAGGACAAGAAGAATATCAACAAGATCACTGATGGAATCATCATAAAAGCCCAAGAGCAGTTCCAATTTCATCATAAGAATTTGCTGGCTGCCTGATTATTTTCTTGTTCCCAGTCAAAAAACCCCTGTAGTTTCCAGGGGTTTCTTTTTGTCGAAATTCACAGATTCCATCGACTTATTTACCTTATCTTACCTCGGACCCATTGAAATAGGGCTGCCCCAGCTAGGCCAAAATAAGCAAGGAAGCTTCCTGCGATTAACAGCCATTTCACACCTGAAGAAATCGCGGTTAGCAGGGCTATTCCGGTTACTTGAGCAGGATATAGGCCCATTACCAGGGACGCGCCGGTGTTTTCCAGATAGTCAAATAAGACAGATGCAACCGGCAGAAGATTTGCGTAGCCTATCCACTCAGTTGGGTTTTCTAGGTTTTGATGGAACCAGCTGATCCCGGTAACCAAAAAAACCATATAAACGAGGGGGAAAACCAGGTCAAAGGTCCATCGGGCTTGAATGTAAGCCAGTCTTCCTCCTGCACCATATTCTTCAGCCGCTTGAAGCAGATCTTCGGGTGCATAGAAAAATGAGGTATCAGGTGATATGCTTCCTCCAGCATTCTGTTCAGCAGAAGCTGCTTGGTCTGGTAGCACTGTGATCATAAAGAGGACCATAACAGCCAATGTCAGGATCATGACCCAAGTCTTGGAAATTTTATTCAACCAGTTTGAGATATTTCTTATCATAATCAATTTTCCTCAGGGTCTATTTCAGGATGGGGTTACCTGAAATAGACCCTGTTCTTTATGAGAGGCCTTCCAGGTTTATGATCTGCTCCTGCAGGGTCTTAACTGTTTCCAGATACCCGACCAGTTTGTCTTTTTCCTTCTTGACCACGGCTTCTGGCGCTTTTTCAGCAAAGGGACTGGCCAATAACCCTTCCAAGCGCTTTATCTGTCCTTCCAGTTCCTTGAGTTCAGATGTGAGGCGTTCTTCTTCCACCGCGGGGTCAATCAATCCACTCAAAGGAAGGTAAATTTCTACGGGTCCCGCCACGAGCGCGATCTGCCCCTGGGTTTTTTCCTTGAGCTCTTTTTTGATGGTTGTTGCTTCAGGATCCAGTTGAGCCAATGTTATTAGGCTTCCAATTTCCCTTTTCAATATGTCATGATAGGAACTCGAAACAAGATTTGCGGGTATTAATTTCCCGGGTTTGATATTCTTTTCTGCTCGTAAATTACGGATAGTTCGGACAATTTCCTGGATAAGTTCAAAATCCGCAACCTTTTCATTTTCCCAGTCCTCTTCAGGTCGTGGTTCAGGCCAGGATGAGATCATTAAGGCCTCTTGCCAATCCGGCATCCGATCCTTGATGGGAGAATCTTGGACTGCATCTTTAAGATGCTGCCAGAGTTCTTCTGTGATAAAGGGAGTGAAGGGATGGAGCAATCGCATGCACAGATCGAGAACCTTAATTAAGGTTTCAATTGTGTAGAATGCGCGGTCACCTCCTTCAGCGATCTGGCTTTTAGATATCTCAAGGTACCAATCCGCATATTCTCCCCAGAAAAAATCATAGATATATCGTCCGGCCTCACCATATTGGTGATTGTTGAAGAGACGATCCACATCCCGGATCAGCTTCTGCATTCGGGCCCAGATCCAGGAATCTGCCAGGGTCCAATCCGGACCAGCCTGGGGAACCAGAGGAGCATTTTCCAGGTTTCCAAGAACGAACCGTCCGGCGTTCCAGATCTTGTTGGCAAAATTCCGATTGGCTTCCACTTTAGGGAGGCTGAGGTTAGTGTTGAGTCCCGGCGTGGATCCTACTAGCATGGTAAAACGCACGGCATCTGTTCCCATATCGTTCATAACATCAATTGGATCAATCACGTTTCCCTTAGATTTGCTCATCTTCTGGCCGTGTTCATCCATTACCAGGCCGTGCAGATAAACAATCTCAAAGGGGGCTTTCCCGGTTAGTTCGAGACTGAACATAATCATTCTTGCCACCCAGAAGAACAGGATGTCATGTCCGGTTTCCATCATGGTTGTTGGAAAGAAATAGTTCAGGTCTAGGGTTTCGTCCGGCCAGCCCAGGGTCGAGAATGGCCATAACGCAGAAGAGAACCAGGTGTCAAGCACATCTGGATCCTGGTGGATATTATTACTGCCGCAAGCCTGGCAGGCAGTTGGATCCTGCCTGGTGACAGTCAGTTCACCACACTCATCACAATACCAGACAGGAATACGATGTCCCCACCATAATTGGCGACTGATGCACCAGTCATGGATATTCTCCATCCAGTTGTAATAGACCTTTTTGAAACGCTCGGGAATGATCTCCACATCACCTTCCCGAACAGCCTTAAGCGCTTTTTCAGCCAACGGTTTTATTTCAACAAACCATTGTGTGGAGATCATGGGTTCGATGATCTCACCACCACGCTGCGCTCTTGGGACCTGGTGCAGATAGTCCTCTTCCTTGATCACCAACCCGGCATCCTTCATATCCTGCCAGAGGTTCTTCCGGGCTTCAAAACGATCCTGACCCTGGTAGGGACCACCAATTTCTGTCACACAGGCCTTTTTATCCAGCATGGATAGAAGTTCCAGGTTGTGGCGCAAACCGATCTCGTAGTCATTGGGATCATGCCCGGGAGTGATCTTTAAAGCTCCGGTACCGAACTCAACACTGACATATTCATCCCCGATCACAGGAATCTCACGTCCAAGGATAGGTACAAGCACCATTTTACCGATATAGTCTTTATACCTGTCATCAGCAGGATGGACTGCCACAGCAGTATCTGCCAATATGGTTTCCGGGCGAGTTGTAGCTACGGGAATGAAGTTCTCCGGGTCATCAGCCAGTTGATATTTGAAGTAATACAGTTTTCCTTGTTCCTCGGCATGTTCCACTTCAAGATCGGAAACTGCGGTTTGCAGGGTGGGGGACCAGTTGATCAGGCGCGGACCCCGATAGATCAACCCTTTTTCATACAGATGCACAAAAGCTTCCCGGACGGCCCGGGAGAGCCCGTTATCCAGGGTGAATCTTTCCCGGCTCCAGTCACACGACGCACCGAGGCGGCGGATCTGTTCCACAATCCTTCCCCCATGTTCTTCCTTCCAGGCCCAGGTTTCTTCAAGGAATGAGTTCCGTCCAACTTCCTCGCGGCTGGTGCCTTCATTTTTAAGCTTCATTTCCACCTGAAGCTGGGTGGCGATCCCGGCATGATCAGTTCCGGGTACCCACAGGGAGGGCACACCCTTCATGCGCTGATGGCGAATCATCAGGTCTTCCAGGGTTACAAACAGGACATGGCCCAGGTGAAGGACTCCGGTAACATTGGGTGGCGGAATGCTGATCACATAAGGTTTTTTCGTGGGATCATGGCCGGGAAGATTAGGGTCATTAGTGGGTTTGAAGTATCCATTCTCTTCCCAGAATTTGTAGAGCCGCGCTTCAGCGGATTTGTAGTCGTATTTTGTTGGAAGCATATCTATCACCATCCTGTAATCGACCAAAACCAGTTTCAAATCAAATACCAAAAATATTCCTGTCCATATTAAATAAAAAAACCTTTCATCCCTGAGGACGAAAAGGTTTTATGCTTTCCGCGGTACCACCTCGTTTTGTGTGTCCTTTGAACACACACGCTCAATTCCTGGTTCGATGAACAGGATTTCGCTGTATCGGGCTTACCCGTGCCGTTCTACTCTTTGGGATCAAATTTCTTCGGCAGACCAACCGGGGGACATTCCAGAGGTTACGCTGAGGGCGACTTTCAGCCGATGGCCTCCCATCTCTAGTAGCGATTTTCCCTGTACTCTACCCGGTTATGGGTCGTTTTTTCAATTTTCAGCATTATACCTGCAGATAGACAGGGCGTCAACAGGATGGAGGATTTATGACAGCGCTGTGATCTTCTTTCCAGTGCAGAAATTACCAGATTTGTAGTTCCTGATTTCGAACCTTAAAATTTCTTGACTTTCACCCAGTGAATATGCTATTCTTTGTGTTATTGCAGCCGGGAAATTAACTGGTTTTCAATAAAATTATTCATCCGGGAGGGTAAAAAGTCTATGATTCACCGGGAACGGGTTGCAGATGACGTTTATACATTCCAAAGCGATGTTTACGCTCAGGTTAATGCTGGAGCGGTGATTGGCCAGGATTGGGCTGTAGTGATAGACACCCTCGCTTTTCCTGAAGAAACCCTGGCTATCAGAGAATTCATTGAAGATGAATTACATCGGAAAGTACTTTATGTGATCAATACCCATTACCACGCTGATCATAGCTGGGGAAATTGCTTTTTCCCTGGTGCGTATGTTCTCAGTCATGGTCTTTGCAGGCAGTACCTGGAGAAATTCGGTGCCGCCTCACTACAAACTGCCATAGAAATGGACTCGGTATTCAAGAAAACCCAGATCGTTTTACCGCATATAACCCTTGATACGGGAGTTCTGGAATTGATCGTTGGGAATAAAACCTTGAGATTTATCGAACTGCCGGGGCACAGCCCTGACGGAATCGGGGTTTATATCGTTGAAGATGAGGTCTTGTTTGCCGGGGATGTCTGGATGCCTATTCCCCATATTGTTGATGGTGATTCTCAGATCATGCGTGAATCACTGAACAAGATAAAATCCATGACCATAGAAAATGTGGTCCAGGGGCACGGAGAAGTGATCCTGCGAGGAGAAGTGATTTCCAGCATCAAGGATAGAATCAATTACCTGGACATCATTGATCAAATCGTTCAGGATGCAGCTTTGGATGAATACCCAGGAGAATTCTTAAAAGAAAAGGACATTGAAGGTTGTGGAAAAAGCCGGATTCTGTTAAGTGGGGCTGCAGAAGAGATCCATCAACAGAATTTACGTCATCTCTATCGTAAAGTCCATGGAGAAGAGCCGAAGGTTTTGACTCCTAATTAATTGAAGTCCAACTCATTAAATAAAGAAAGGTCCCGGTATCAATCAACCAGGACCTTTTTTGTTTTTGTTCATTCTTCCTGTTTTTTCTTCTTGGCTCGAAAACCAACCAGTCTTTCTGTTCCATCCATCAGGCGTTTAATATTTGGCCGAAGAGCCCAGATTATTAGGATCTCTGACAACAATCCGGAAAAAATATATTCCCAGGGTTGATCAGCATTCAGAAATCGGATCAAGAGGATAATACTTCCAATCAGCGGTAAACTGATTGTCGCCAGAGATGCGTAGCCAACTACCATTACTATCAGGTAACCCGCAGGAACAAGGATGAAGAAACTGGGCCACCAAAAACCAATGATGGCACCTACAGCAGGCGTCCCTCCTGCGCCTCCTCCAAGCTTGATTTTTCCCTGCTGGTCTTTTTGGAGCAAAAAGATAGAGAAATTATGGCCAATCACCGCAATAAAGCCAGCAAATACTTGAAGCCAATAACCATCCGGGAATATATAACGTGTGATCCAAACCGCTGCGGCGCTTTTTAACATATCCAGCATTGATGTAACGAATCCGAGTGTAAAACCTGCAGCGCGCATAGTGTTGGTGCCGCCGGTGCGGCCGCTCTCGACATTCCTGACATCCTTACCGGTGAAGCCTTTTACCAGAATGAATCCAAATGGGATAGATCCCAATACATAAGCAACCAAAAGAATACTGATTTGTAAAATGATGGGCATAAATTAACTCCTGAAATTAATTTAATTGGCAGACATTTTATTAAACACAAGAAGATCATCAGGGAAACGAATTAAATGAAAAAAGCAATTCCCCAAGAGAGGATCAAAATCAATCCGGGCCAGAAGATCTTCTCAAATGGGATTTTCTTCTCCCCATCTGGAAGATCGTCGCTGATCTCGATCAATGCATACAGGGGACCTGCTAGGGCAAGGCCAAAACCAATCGATCCCACTGGAAGATAGTGAAGACCAGCTGCAAGTTCGCCGATCAGCAGGAATGGAACTGAGCCTTGATTTATCGCCCAGACTCCTCTCTGCCGGAGATGAATTACTCGCAGATAAACCAATAGGGCAGCTGCGCTGAGCACTGGCACCCTGTAGAAGAGTCGTGTTTCAGCACCATGCAGAGAAATTGCCAGGATGAGAAATAAGACAATAGAAAGAGCCGTGATACCCATTTCTGCAGGTATGAAAAAGCGATTAGATGGATCCAGAACGACGTACTCAGCAATAAGAACCAGTATTAATCCCACACCGCTTGCGGCTGCGGCAACCCACCAGATGGCATTGAACGGGAGCTGATTCACTGCAAGCATCAAAACCAGTGAGGTCAGTGAAGGGAGCAGCCAGTGGATTATCGTATTGTCGGATTCTTCTCTGGCTGGATGATCCTGCAGCAGCCAGGCTGATCCCGATGCGGTCAGTCCAGCGACCAGAATGGTTACAAGTGTAGCGAAATTGATCCGAAAATCGAAAAATATACCCAAAATAGAAAATCCCACTTCCAGGGGGGGAATAGACATAAAATGGGTCAATGTGTAGGCTAATAAGATCGTAGAAACGGTGATACTGAGCCGGTTGAGATCAGGTAGATGATTCCTGATATTATCCATAGCTTCATTCTACCTTTAAGTCAGCGATTGTGAGTGTCTATTAAGCGGGTCCAGTATGATAGACTAAAACATATACCCTCGTCGTAAAGCTGATAAAGGTGATGAAGACTAATAAGGAAGTTGGCCGCTGGGGAGAAGAGATCGCTGCCGCCTATCTAAAACGGAAAGGCTATTCAATCGTTGATCGAAATTTTTATACACCAGAAGGTGAGATCGACCTTATTGCCTTCCAGGAGGTTAACGAGGAAGGGATCCTGGTCTTCGTAGAAGTGAAAACCCGGACCAGTGAAAAATATGGTTTTCCCGAAGAAGCAGTCACGCGGAAAAAATGGGACCATATGTTAAAAGCAATAGATAGATATTTGCAGGATCAACCGGAATATGGAGATGCCTGGCAGGTTGATGTGATCGCTATCCAGAGATTGAGTGTAGGCAAGCCGCCTGATATTGAACATTTTGAAAATGTTGTGATGAATTATGACCGTGAGTAAAAAACCTTTGATCGCTATTGTCGGCCCTACAGCTGTGGGGAAAACAGACCTTGCAATTCGATTGGCAGCGGCAAGCCAGGGGGAAATAGTCTCTGCGGATTCGAGGTTATTCTACCGGGGAATGGACATTGGCACAGCTAAACCATCCCGGGAAGAACTTGCTCAAGTACCGCATCACTTAATTGATGTTGCGACACCAGATCAGGAGTGGAGCTTGGCAATGTATTTATCCCAGACCCAGGAAGTGATCCGGGAAATCCACCAGCGCGGAAGGCTGCCTTTTCTGGTTGGCGGGACTGGCCAGTACGTCCAGGCAATTGTGGAGGGCTGGGATCTGCCCAAAATAAAACCCAATCCTGATCTGAGGGAAATCCTGAATCGTTGGGCGGATGAAGTTGGGATAGATGGTATGCGCGCACGGCTGGCCGAACTCGATCCAGACTCCGCAGAAAGAATTGATGGTCCAAATTTGCGAAGGATAATCCGGGCCCTTGAAGTCATCCTGACCTCAGGGAGGAAATTTTCCGACCAGAGAGGGAAAGTTGGACCTTCTTACCGGATCTTGTCAATCGGTTTGATACGTCCCAGGGAGGAGTTATATCAAAGGATCGATCACCGGATCGAAATGATGTTAAACCAGGGACTGGAAGCTGAAGTTAAGTCCCTGCTCGATGCAGGATATAGACCTGAATCATCCGCTATGTCAGCCATCGGTTATAAACAAATGGCAGCTTACCTCTCCGGGGAGAACACATTGGAGGAAGCTGTTAGTCAGATAAAAAGTAAAACCCGCAAGTATGTCAGGCAGCAGGCCAACTGGTTCCGAGATAATGACCCAAATATCATCTGGTTTTCAGCTTCGGCTGATCCACATGATGAAATTCTTAACGAAATTCGACACTTCTTGTCCTAAATTTGTTATACTAAAAGATAGCCAATCTACATATCTTGTCGAAGGAGGAGGAATCCGATGGAGCACCGACCCTGGCATGATCATTACGACGAAGGTATTCCAACCAGTCTCACATACCCGGCTGTCCCCATTTTTCATTTTCTAGAAGAATCAACAAAAAAATTCCCGGATAAACCCTGTACTATTTTTAAAGGGGCGGAAATTACCTATCAGGAAATGAGCCAGATCACAGACCAGCTTGCTGCTGCCCTGGTTGATCTGGGTGTGAAAAAAGGTGACAGAGTCGGTATATTAATACCAAACACACCACAATTTGTAATGGCTTATTTTGCTGTCCTGAAAGCCGGCGGGATCGTGGTTGCCACCAATCCGCAATATACCGGAAGAGAGATCATTCATCAGGCCAACGACTCCGGTATGGAATTGGTGTTACTGATGAGCAACTATTATGAATTAGTCAAAGGTATCCAGAGAGAGACCGGCATTAAACAGATTATTTGCACAAATATCAAGGAAACTCTGCCTCCTTTACTTAGTATGCTCTTTACCCTGGCGAAAGAAAAGAAAGGTGGATTCAGAGTGACCTTAAGGGATAATGATATCTGGCTGCCGGACTTAATGGACAAGTATCAGGGTCGTGAAAGGCCAGTTGTTGATGTTGGACCGGAAGATACGGCCATCTTCCAGTACAGCGGCGGCACAACTGGCATCCCTAAAGCAGCTATTGGCCTGCATCGCAATCTGGTGGCCAACACAATTCAAATGATGTATTGGATCAGAACCGCGGTGATGGGAGAAGAAGTGGTGATGATGGCCATTCCTCTTTACCATGTATATGGAATGGTCGCAGGGATGAATTATGGTCTGGCTGTGGGTGCCACTTTGGTGATGGTCCCAGATCCCCGTGACCTGAAGGATCTGCTGAGCAATATGCAGAAGTACAAAACTTCGATCTTCCCAGCAGTGCCTGCTTTGTACAACGCGATTAATAATAATGCTGACGTCAAAGCCGGAAAATATGATTTGAGTGCGATTAAAGCCTGTATCTCGGGTTCAGCGCCCTTATTAAGGGAAACCAAAGAGACTTTTGAAAAACTGACTGGAGGTATGTTATTTGAAGGATATGGTTTATCAGAAACACCCACTGCCACTCACTGTAATCCAAATCTCGGTGAAAATCGAACTGGTTCAATTGGTTTGCCGTTTCCGGATGTAGATGCCCGAATCATTGACCTTGATGACGGTGTCACAGTACTGGCTCCCGGAGACATCGGAGAGCTTGTAATGAAAGCGCCTCAGGTTTTCAAGGGCTACTATAATTTGCCTACAGAAACCCGCAATTCGCTCAGGGATGGATGGCTGTATACGGGAGACATCGCCCGCATGGATGAGCAGGGATATTTCTACATCGTAGATCGTAAGAAAGAGCTTATCAAACCAGGCGGTTTCCAGGTCTGGCCCCGGGAAGTGGAAGAAGTGCTCCAGGACCACCCGGCCATCCAGGATGTGGGTGTGGCAGGTGTTCCAGATCCCAAGCGAGGGGAGACAGTGAAAGCATGGATTGTTCTAACCAAGGGGGCCACTTTAGATCGAGCAGAGCTGAAAGAGTGGTGTACAGACCGTATCGCTAAGTACAAGATTCCCACTGAGATCGAATTCCGTGATGAACTGCCAAAGACACATGTTGGCAAGCTGCTAAGAAGAGAGCTGGTCCGGGAGCATAAGGAGAAATCAGAGGGATAGCCTTTTAGGCAGATAATCCATGGGTATAAAAATAACCTGGTCTTTAGATCAGGTTATTTTTATTTTCTGGATATCTTATTGAGATAACTTTGAGCTTCGTCAAGCCTGGCGAATTTTGCTTCCTCCTGGTGAAATATGTTGGTATGTACCATCCTGCGGGAATTCACCAAACGGGCCCCAAGTTTTTTATGCAGTAGTTCATGATACATCACATAGTCTACTACGAAGTCCGGCACCCGGCGCTGGTCCAGGGTTCGGCTAACCATCACGGTATCTGTATCCCATTGATAATGACCAAATTTGCGAACTGTCAATCGATTATTCCAGACCAGATGGGGTTCCGAAATCTGCTCACCAAAATAGGCCAGGTTCACTCGTTTAAAACTTTTTGCCAGGTCATGGACTGAACCTTTTGCGAAGCTTCCTTTTGGGATCCCCAGAAATTCCAGGTGTTCCCGGGTAGATTGATAATAAGGAGAGAAAGTGTATTCCCGGATTTGCTGCCGGGTTGATTGGGAAGGTCTTCCAAGGGCTGTTTCAAGCAGGGCGATCAACACAGTATCAGGAGCAGAGGTCAAACTTTCCTGGGCTGTGATCTGGATCAGAGAAGATTTGCCCTGGATCTGAAACAAGGCGCTGGTATGAAAAAAAATGAATTCAACTCCAAATCTTTTATACTTTGGGAGAAGTTTAACCGCTGGCAGGAACAGATTGATCCTTTGCAGCGCATCCAGATGTGATTCCAGATTTTCCTGTTTGTCAAGGTGTTTTAGCCATTGATAGGCCCTGCGTGATCTGATGGCAAGATCAGCGGGATTTGTATCTTGCTGATCAAGGACCAAATCTGTAGCTGCAACTGAATGATGAATATTCTGTTTCAGATCCTCAGTTAAAGCCTGAAAAGAATCGCCTGCCTGGCTGGCATTGGCAACTCTGGTTAATGTCATCAATGACTGGATGACAGATGTCTGTTTTACGATATGCTGGATCGATGTTAAGGGCATGATGGTTTAGTTAGTGAATCCTTTTTTGAACGATAAGGCATGGTAAGTGAATCTTTGCTAGGTAGAAATTCGAAATAAGAACAAAAATCACCCGGTTTTTCTTTGACAAGGAGGACATGATGTCATAAAATCGTGTAGTCAATAAAAATGAGGGTCAGTTCAAAACTCAAGTATAGTACAAAACATCCTCTGAGGGCACTGGATCAAAGAAAAAATCATATTTTCTTAGGAAGGTCTAATCGATGAAAGAATATTCAACTCAAAACATTCGCAATATAGCTCTGGCATCGCATAGTGGATCAGGAAAGACCATGCTGGCGGAATCGCTGCTGTTTTTCAGCGGGGCCTTGACCCGGCTTGGAGAAATAAATGCTGGAACAACAGTGTCTGACTTCCAGGATGAAGAGCAGCGACGCGGTATCTCAATTTCAACCTCGGTTCTTCCAGTGGAGTACAAGGATACCAAAATCAATTTGCTGGACACTCCTGGTTATTCAGATTTTGTGGGTGAAGTTATTTCCGCCCTGCGAGTTGTGGATGGCGTAATAATTCCGGTTGACTCAGTCGCAGGTGCTGAAGTCGGCACTGAAATAGCCTGGAATTATGCCGATGAATTTGAATTGCCGCGTTTTGTGATCATCAATATGATGGACCGTGATAATGCAAACTTCCAGAAAGCTCTGGAATCTGTCAGGCAAATGACTTCTATGCGCCTTTTACCTCTCCAGCTCCCCTGGGGAGAAAAAGCGGATTTCGTTGGTGTGATCGATATTCTAGAGAACAAAGCTTATAAAGGTGATGGCAAAGAAGCGGTAGAAATCCCAGCCGAATTTACAGACCAAGTGGAAGAACTTCGAATGGAGATCATTGAATCAGCTGCTGAAGGCAATGATGATTTGCTGATGAAATACCTGGAAGGTGAAACTCTAACTGATGATGAGGTTTTCAGCGGTCTGAAGAATGGTGTTGTTTCCAGATCCTTCGCTCCAGTTTTGGTTGCTGCAGGTACAGCAAGCGTGGGTATGGCACCCTTGTTGAATTCAATCGTGAAATTAATGCCCGCCCCGAACGAAGTTCCAGTTGTTACAGCAGAGGGAGCCAAGGGTGAAGAGGATTTAGCCTGTACAGATACCGGACCATTTGCTGGGTATGTTTGGAAAACCACTGCAGATCCATATGTGGGAAAGATCACCTACTTCCGGGTTTATTCTGGCACTGTGAGTTCTGACAGCAGGGTCTGGAACTGCCAGGAAAAGGAAGAGGAACGGTTTGGAAATATTCATGCCATGCGCGGAAAACATCAGGAAGACGTCAAAAATGTTCATGCCGGTGATATCGTTGCAGTTCCTAAATTGAATGTCACTTCCACCGGCCATACTCTTGGAGATGCGAATCATCCCGTAAAATTACCTGTCCCTGTTTACCCGACCGCCCTGTACAGTGTGGCTGTCATTCCAGCTGCTCAAGGGGACTCCGCCAAACTCAGTCCGACCTTGAGCCGTTTATGTGAGGAAGATATGACCCTCTCCTGGAAACAGGATAAAACAACCAAAGAAACTATATTGGAGGGCATGGGTGGACAGCATATCGATGTGGCCATCCGCAAAGCGAAAGATATCTTCCAGACCGAATTGAATATTCAGATCCCTAAAGTTCCATACCAGGAAACTATCAGCAGAAAAGGCTTTGCTCAATACCGCCATAAGAAACAGTCTGGTGGATCAGGCCAATTTGGTGAAGTGCATATGCGGTTGGAACCACTGCCGGATGAAAGATTTGAGTTTGTAAACGAGGTGATTGGCGGCGCGATTTCCAAGAACTATATGCCCGCCATAGAAAAAGGTGTCAGGACAGTCATGGAACAAGGTGTATTGGCTGGCTACCCGGTTGTGAATGTCAAGGTGGCAGTCATTGATGGTAAAGAACATCCGGTGGATTCCAAACCCGTGGCATTTGAGATTGCGGCTCGCCAGGTATTTAAATTGGCTTTCAAGGACGCCGGAGGCGTTCTGCTTGAGCCAATCATGGAAGCCAAGGTGACCGTACCTGAAGATAATATGGGCGATATCCTGGGTGATTTCAACACCAGGCGAGCCCGTGTGCAGGGGATGGATACCAAGGGTGGACGGTCTGTGGTTTCTGCCATGGTACCGCTGGCTGAAATGCAGCGTTATACAACTGATCTGCGGTCAATGACAGGTGGGCGAGGTATGTTCGAGATGGCTTTCGCGCATTATCAGGAACTGCCCAAGCATCTAGCGCAGGAAGTAATAGGGGCAAATACTGAGGAAGAAGAATAGTCATCTGCTTCATTTCATCAATAATAAAAAGCCCCTGCTATAGGATCAGCAAGGGCTTTTTTGATTCTTGTTGGAAATCGGTCAGGATGTTTGGGGGGACTCGATCTGGGTCAATTTCATCCATGAGAAAACCATGGGGGCTCCGTAGGAGATCCACAATCCGATCAGGAAATAGCGGAAAAAACGGAGTGTGTAAGATATTAAGTCGATCTCATCTGGAAATATGGAGCCAAGTCCTTTCCATAAAGCCAGCACACCTATGATACCTACTACGTATCGCAATATCTTCTGCCAGACTTTACCTTCATGGCTGAATATGCTGGTCTTGTTCAAAAGGATAACCCCAAAACCCAATCCCAGGAATGAACCTGTCGTGTTTAGCAGCCCGTTATAATTATAGGGATTATCGGCACCGGGGGGGGATGGAGGAGGGTTAAATGGAGATACAAGCAGAGCTGCGACAATCAAGAATATAGCTGTGATGATTATGAGCGCAAGTATCTGGATGCCGATCGAATTCCGCTTGAACCAGGCTGTGACCGGTTCCTCCAGCTTCATGAACAACCACAGTAACAAGCCGCCCACCAGCCAGCCAATCAATACATCGTGAGTGAAGTGGACGCCCAAAACGATTCTCGATAGACCAATCAGTAAAATGGCAGCCAGGGCACTCCAGCGGAGCCAATTTTTTCGGACTGAAACTGCCACCAACCCCCAAATGCCAGCAGCATTCTGAGCATGGCCTGAAGGGAATCCAAATCCGGTAGCTTCAACCATGGAATCCACTTCCGGAGATACCCAAAAGGGGCGAGGCCATTGAAATGTGAATTTTAGGATGCTGTTGATACTACCACCGACCAGTAGCATGACCCCGATCCTGATACCGAGGGCAGTATTGATACACCAGAATAAGGCCGGCATGACCAATATATAGAATTCTGTATCACCAAAGAAGGTGATCCCCTGGAAGATCTTCGCTAGCCATTCGGGTGTGCTTTGAAACCAGATTGAGACTGGAAGAAAAAGATCTATAAAGGTTTCCATGCAAATTTTCTCCAAAGTAAGGTGAATAATATAGCTGGAATAATTAGTATCAGTGTGAAGCCGAATACAGAATCGGGATTTTTAGTATAGAGGGCGCCGGCGATCGGGGGAGCAGCAATCAGGGCAATCCCGGTTACAGTTTCTATAACACCATAAGCCAATCCAAGATTCGCTGGTTGGACCAGTTTTTCAACCTGGGCGATCAACAAGGAACGTGTGGCCCGGTATCCTCCCAGTAGGAAATAAGCCATGACAAGGATCGGCATTTGGGTAAATCGCCAAACCAGAGCTGCAAATATTCCCACAAATAACTGTCCCAGGATCAGGCCGGCCTGAGGAGGCAGTAAACCAAACAACAAATTGATCAGCACATTACCCAGGTTTGTGATAGCTCCAAGGGTTCCAATTGTTTGCAGTGATATGAAACGCTGATTTTTCAGGAAATTGGGAGCCAGCGGCTGAGGGAAGAATAGTGCAAAATAGACTATCAAGATAACAGGTAAGAAAGAGATGAACCTCTTGTTCTTGAGCAGATCCCCGGCAGGATTTTTAAGTTTCACTTCTGTAGGCTGAGGTTTGATGAACAGGATGATTATTGATGAGATGACAAAACAGCCAAATGCAAAAAAGTAGATCGACCTGATACCCAGCCCACCTGCCAGTGATCCCCCGATCAGGGGACCTGCAATACCCCCCAGGGAAAATGCTGCATTGTTGGTGGTCAGCACCTGTTCGACGCTTAATTTGCCCCGGGCCGCGGTGATATAACTGTTCAGAGGGGCAATCACAAATACTGTTACTGAATAGAGAATGATGCCGATCGAGAATACAGCCAGAGATCTGGCTGCTGCCATGATCCCAGTAGTGATCAGGCCCATTCCCCAGGCTGCCCACATTAATTGCCTGCGTCCAATGCGATCTGAGAGGAATCCGGCCGGGATGTGAAAAAGGGTCATCGCCAGCCCCACGGCCCCCAGGATGCTGCCAATCACCAGCGGGGATGCCCCTAACTCTTCCAGGTAGAGGGGCTGGAAATACATAAAAGCACCTTCACCAACTCCCCAGACGATCAAGCTGACCGTGACCAGGACAAAATCCCTTTTCATTTGAGGTAGTTTAGGGTTGATTCAATAAATGACTGTACACTTCTGAAAACAATTTCCTTGTCCAAATCCCTGGTGATCACGTGTCCGCTGTTTTTCAACCAGATAGTCTGTTTTTGATTCTCTGGAGTACCCAGAGCTTTATAGATCAGATCCATGTTTTCCGGGGCAACCCCTTTATCTTTTATTGCGTGCATTAATAGGGCAGGCATATTAATTTTTGGAAGAGCTTCCCGCAAAGATTCCAATAGGAGATCCAGCTGCAGGATGGCTTTGGATGGATATTGGGCGTAGGAAAAATGGTCTTCTACCGCGTTTTTATCCTGCCAGTCCGATCCTTCTTTATCGATATAGGGAAAGAAATTGGATAGTAGAGGTAAAAACGCCAAACGAGGGTCAGCTTGAATTTGATAGGGAGTAGAAAGGCCTACAACACCAGCTGCTGGAAGGAAGGATGCATGATATAAAGCAAGAGCGCCACCCATCGATAATCCAATTAGGAAGGTATTCTTGGTGGTCGACTCAAGCAGGTGCCAGCCATCCAGAACCGAGGCGGACCAATCTTGCCAGTGCATGCGGTTCAAATCTTCGATCTTTGTTCCATGGCCTGCCAGCCGAATTCCGAGAATGCTGTACCCAAACCCAGCCAGGTATTCACCCAGGGGACGCATTTCAGTTGGCGCGCCGGTAAAACCATGGATCAATAAACAGCCCGTATCATCGCCTGGATAGTAAAAAGGTTCAGTGTTCTTTACCAGCATTTTTTGCTCCTGACATTGAGGTACGTGATGGATAAGATCACTCTTCGATTAACAGCTGGGTTAAATCACGCGAAGCGTTAGTCAAGGATAATCCAGCGTCTTCGGTGACCACAATATCATCCTCTATCCTAACCCCTCCCCGTTTGGGCAAATAAATTCCGGGTTCAATGGTGAAAGTCATGCCAGGTTCCAGGATCGTCTGATCGAATTGGCTGATATTGGGTTCTTCATGAGCTTCTCGCCCCAGTCCATGACCGGTGCGGTGGAAAAAGTATTCTCCATAGCCGGCATCTTCTATCACCTGGCGGGCAGCCCGATCAACAGCGCTGGCAGGGATACCTGGTTTCACTGCGGCCCTAGCAGCTGCATTGGCATCCTCTACGAATTTGGCAATCTGGTCAATTTCGGGATGTAAGTCTCCCATAGCAAAAACCCTAGTGATATCAGAAAAATATCCCTGGTGGCTTGCCCCCCAATCAATCAGGATAATATCTCCGGGATTGAGAACGCGGTTTGTTGGCGTTGCATGGGGATTGGCTGTATTTTCGCCAAAGGAAACGATTGGAAAGAAAGGCAGTTCTGGATCAGAACCTTCCTGCAGTAGTCGTCCCACCAGCCGGCCAGCTATCTCTTTTTCAGTGACGCCTGGTTTGATGGCCATGATCGTGCTGGTCAGTGCGCACTCGGCGATCCGGGCAGCTTCAACCATGAATTTGATCTCATCTTCACTTTTAATCCTTCGCATTTGGGTCAGGATCGGTTGGGCCGACTCTAGTTTCAAATCTGGAGCAGCGCCCATTAGATAATTCTGTTCTAACAATCTAAGCCGGCGGGGGATAATGCCTAATTTTCCGGCTGCCAGGTCTGCTTTCTGAAGGGCTGCCCGGAACACATCCGTCCACGTATCAGGATTCTCATTAAATAGGAACGGCCGGATGGGGAAGGACAGAGAAGCGATCTTGGCTGCCTCCAATTCAGGCAGGATGAATACTGGATCCCCGGATATTGGAAATATTCCAACCACAGGTCGTTCCATCAGATGGAAATACAAACCGGTCAGGTAGGCTAGATCTGGACCCGGATTTAATCCTATAGCATGCAGGCCAGTCTTTATCAACAGGGATTGAAGCTTTTTTTGGCGGTTTTTAAAGATTTGTTCAGTCATCAAAGCTCCTGGGATGGCGATGGTATTGATACAAGTCGCTGGTCTAAATTTCCAGAGACGCATATAATTATGATAACTTATTATAAATTCATTCCCCAGTTTCTTTCACATATCCGGAAGGTGACCTTTGTCCGATTCCGGGAGAAGAGGTCAAGGGTGAGCTTTCGTTCCAAAATAAAAGAATTATTGAGAAATGTATTAGCCAGGTATGGATTTGA
>Ga0209013_10000845_pt1 | contig 28076 bp, 23 predicted proteins | sample Cruoilmetagenom2_FD_187291 | JGI IMG/M metagenome (GOLD analysis project Ga0209013, IMG submission 187291) | Oil polluted marine microbial communities from Coal Oil Point, Santa Barbara, California, USA - Sample 2 (SPAdes) (version 2) | ecosystem: Environmental > Aquatic > Marine > Oil seeps ...
CAGGAATATGTGCTAGCCGTAGCTGCCGAACCCACACTAGGCAAGGTGGGCTTTGTCATCATCGGTATTACGGCGCTCATTTCTACGTTCTCGGCGATCAATGTAAGCCTGTACGGTGGAAGTCGCGTGAACTATGAGCTTGCCGAAGACGACGAAATTTCCCACGAGTTTACCATTACTTTCTGGGGAGAGCCCATCGGATTGCTGGTTACGGCCATACTGACATTGATAGTGGCAAACTTTTTCAATCTGGAGAGTATTTCCACTTCGGGAAGTGCCGGTTTTCTACTCATTTTTGCCATCGTCAATATAGCCAATTACAAACTGGCTAAGGAAACAAAATCACGAAAATGGATTTCTTTTTTGGGTGCTGTTTTGTGCGTTGCCGCCTTGGTATTTCTGATGGTGCAACAGTTTAGTACCAATTATACCGGAGCAGTGGTCGGCTTGTCCATCATTGCTGCTTCCTATATTATGGAAACCGTTTACAAGAAAAGAACTAAAAAACTCAAACAAATATGAGTTTCATAACAAATATACCGGTCGATTTAATCAATTTCTTTTTAGTAACTGTGTTTCCCTTCTAATAGGCCTGGAACAGCGCAGATATCATTACGATGACCCGAAGGACAGCACTTTCGGAATGGACCGTACCTATACACTTACCGGTATTCTCGGATATATTTTATACATTATAACCCCGGCAAAAATATGGTTCTTCGCCACAGGTGGATTGGTTGTTGCTCTTTTTCTTGCCATTTTTTATTGGAAAAAGATTGAGAGCCAGGGCAAGTTCGGGATCACTTCGATGATAACTATATTGATTACCTACAACCTGGCTCCGTTACTATATACCAAACCTATATGGGTAACCATACTTGTTGTTACCACAGTACTGATTCTCATTGAAATGAAAGAACAGCTTAAAACTTTAGGTGGTAAATTTGACAATAACGATTTTATTATACTGGCTAAATTCCTGGCCATAAGTGGTATTATTCTTCCCTTGCTGCCGCACGAGATTATGACCGATTTCATTCCGATTTCGCCTTTTAAATTCTGGCTTGTTGTGGTCGCTGTTTCGGCAGTATCTTATTTAAGTTATTTGCTTAAAAAATTTATTTTCAAAAAAAACGGCATGCTCATAACGGGCTTCCTTGGTGGATTATACAGCAGCACGGCAACAACGGTTGTTCTGGCAAGGAAAAGCAAACAACCCGACACAGCATTAAACCAGGCAAGCGCATCTATTATGCTGGCTACAGGAATGATGTTTATCAGAATATATATTTTAATCCTCCTCTTCAATCAGGCCTTAGCCAGATTGCTGATACTGCCTTTTGTTATGTTAACAGCACTCTCTTTTATCATCTCGTGGTTGATATTGAGGTTTGAAAAGACTGGCAAAAACACAGAAATAAGCAACCACAAGCATAAGAATCCGCTGGAATTCAAAACAGCTTTACTCTTCGCCTTTCTTTTCGTTTTTTTTGCCGTAATAACAAAATATGTGCTGCATACTTTTGGCATACAGGGCCTTGATATTTTATCTTTAGTGGTTGGGGTAACGGATATCGACCCTTTTCTGATGAGCTTATTTACAGGTAAATATCATATTGAAATGCAGGATATTGCCCGGGCAACACTCATAGCGGTTAGCAGCAATAACCTTATGAAACTCGGTTATGCACTGGTTCTTGGCGATAAATCTTTAAGAAAGTCCCTGGTTGCCGGGTTTACCGCTATCGTAATTGCAACAGTTGTTATCATATGTATTTTATAATTTTATGCTGAAACTTAAAAACAATATTTTTTCCGTGCATCAACTTTTAATCTTTTCGTTAAATGGTGTTAAAAAATATAAAAGATGAGGCATATATAACTGAACTTTGTCATACCCTATTGTTAAATTGATATAGAATGCTAACTTAAAAAAAGAAAATGAAAAATCTAATGGACGAATCCGTATCATCCGCAGTTAAACACTGGTGGGTATCGTTATTGCTGGGGATTATCTTCATTGCTGCCGGAGTGTTGGTGGCCCTTACTCCCCTCTCAAGCTATGTTACTTTAAGTATCTTCTTCAGTGTGGCTATTTTTGTCGCCGGCATGTTTCAAATATTTTATGCCATTGCTAATCAGAATGCTTTACCCGGATGGGGGTGGCAATTTGCATCGGGAATCATTGATGTATTAATTGGAGGTGTTTTATTAACGTACCCTGATCTGAGCATGATTGCACTGCCCTTTATCGTAGGATTCTGGTTTATGTTCAGCGGGGGAATTGCCATTGGTGTTTCTTTCGAATTAAAATCGCTTGGGACAAAATCATGGGAATGGCTTTTTCTTCTGGGCATTGTTACGATCATCTTTTCTTTCTTCCTGATCATCAACCCTGTTTTTGGCGGCCTGACCATTGTTTATATGACAAGTAGTGGATTTATCATTCTTGGATTCTTTAGGCTAGTTCTTTCATCTAAGCTGAAAAGTTTGTCCAAACAAATTAAAGATAAGTAATTTATCAATAATATTTAAGAATCTCAAATCATGAAAACTGATAATCCGATTGTAGGTATAAATTTTTCGCGAATCGATAAGACTGTTTGTGAATATGTTGATTTTCTATCGACAAAAATTCCGATCTCAACCGTAAATAACCTGTTTGTTTTTACAGCAAGGGGTTCTTTTAATGCATTGCAGAAAGACACAAATTACAAAGAAGGAGAGTTGTTTTTGAAAACACTTAAAAACGAGATGTCAAATAAATTATCCGGATTTTACAAAAATAATATTAAGATCAAAAACCATGCAGTTGCCGGTCTTTTTGTTGAATCAATATATCATGAGTTCAACAAAACAAATACGGATATGATATTCGTAGGTAAAGAAACCAAAGCGCATGGAATGAACAGTAAGTTTCTTATCCGGACTATTCCCGCAAGCACATTTATCGTCCCGCAAAAGGCAAAACATAAACTCGGTCATGTACTTATTGTGCTTGATAACACCGGGCACTCCAAACACCTGTTACAAAAGGCCCTTGATTTTTGCCAAAAGGTCAATCCTGTCCCAAAAATTACCTGCCTGCATGTTGTACACTGGGCTCATTTGGCTGTACTTGACAATTCAATTATTAACAACTATCAATTCTACTCCGGAACTGATATGAACATGCTGATTCAATCACAACTAAAAAGGGAAGAAGAAGACTTTAAAGTATTTGTTAAAGAAAATGCAAAAGATTTTGAAAACCTGGATATTAAAGTAAAAATTATTGAGGAAAAGGGTAAAAATGCTTATGCTGCTGCGAAGGATTATCTTGACCACCACCGGCTTGACCTGGCTATTTTGGGTACCAAAAGCCACAGTGGTTTTGATGCTCATTTAATGGGTAGCTTTGCAGAAGGCTTAATTACGGTAAACGATAAAACACCCCTGCTCGTAATACGCTAACTTTTTAAAGCTTTTTATTTGAATTTTAAATATTATGAACGTTGAAGAACAAAAACCGGGGAAAAGATCATATAAATTCTGATTAGCTTTGTACTAATTATCATGTATATTTCTGATCACTAATTATTAAAACAAGTAACATGTCCGTCAGATTAAATAGAAAATCGGTTGTTTTTATTCCCAACCCGCGCCGTACTATCACCCGTTTTTATTTTACCGACGAGGAGAAGGCCCTGCAGGTCATCCGGAAAGTGTTGCAATTATCACCGGACGAGGCTTATTTTGAGCTGCAACAGGTGCTGAGAAACTTTTCGATGCGTCACCGCCAGATCGCCAAAGTGTTTGAAGCCAATTTTCAAAACATTCAGCGCCTGTTCAAAAAGCTGAAATTTGAACCTGATTCGCTGTCAGAAGACGTCAGGCTGCTCATCGGTTCCTATTTCACACACGAATACTCCGTAGAAGCTGCTGCTTACTTCAATCCGTCAATTGTTGCACATCCCGACCAGCACGGCCTGCTGAAAGGTGAAAAGCGTATCATCGTCAGTTTTCGGGCCACGGGTGAAGGGCATATTTCATCCATTGTATTCAGGGAAGGTATTATCGATGCGGATAATAATTTGCATTTTAATAAGCCGGGCAATCTGGATGAAATGCCGGAATGTATAAAACGTACCGTATACAACAAAAAGTCATTTACCAAGAAGCTGGATGAAATGGACATCCATAAAGACATTGTGGACCTCGTGCTGGATAAGTTGAAGAGTAAATTTACCTATGGAGAGCTGCAGGCAAGCATCAGTGGAACGTTGAAAGATGTAACGCTCACACCCACTAAACGAAAAGTAATTGAAGAAATCAATTGGGTGGCCGACTCTCATTATGAAATGACCTTCTCATTAAACACGGCTCTTTCCGAAAGAGTGATCTTTCCCATTTCATACAGTGAAAGAAACGGTATTGAGGATGCCCGATTTGTCAGGTTTACAGATGACGATGGCGCCGTAACCTATTACGCTACCTATACGGCATACAACGGTTACACCATTCTTCCAAAATTGATTGCAACGAAGGATTTCTATTATTTTAAAATTTCTCCCCTCAACGGTAAATATGCTCAAAATAAGGATATGGCGCTTTTTCCCAGGAAAATCAACGGAAAATATGCTATGGTCGGGCGCTACGACGGCGTGAACAATTACATTATGTTCTCTGACAAGGTAAACTTGTGGAAAGAAGCCCAACTATTACAGGAACCTTCATTCCCCTGGGAATTTATCCAGATCGGCAACAGTGGCTCGCCCGTTGAAACTCCGGAAGGATGGCTGCTGATAACACACGGTGTTGGACCCATGCGTACCTATTCACTGGGTGCTGTCCTGCTCGACCTTGACCATCCTGAAAAAGTGATCGGGCACCTGAAGTATCCGTTGATGATGCCCAATGAAAAAGAACGGGAAGGCTATGTACCTAATGTAATTTATTCCTGTGGGTCAATCGTACATAACCATGAATTAATCATTTCTTACGCCATGTCCGATTACGCTTCATCGTTCGTATCTGTACCTTTGCAGGAATTGCTTGAAGAATTGAAAAATAATCATAATAAGACATAAAACTAAGGAAAAGGGGACGTATGAACTCTAAACTTGTGTTTGTAACAACTTATCCACCACGCGAATGCGGCATTGCAACTTTTACGACCGACCTTATTCATGCCATCAGAAGCCAGATGGATGACAGCATTGAAATTGAAGTATGTGCTCTTGAAGATGGTCCTCAGGAATTTGATTACCAGGAAGAAGTAAAATATGTGATCGACACCAACCATCCGGCGCAGTATGTTGAGTTGGCGCAAAAAATCAACGACGACCACCAGGTGAAGGCAGTGATGATTGAACATGAATACGGGCTTTTTGCGGGTGAATACGGCGATTATATTTTTAATTTACTAGACCTTCTGGAAAAACCTTTTATCGTGACTTTCCACACAGTATTGCCCCATCCCGAGAAAAGAAGGTGGGAGATTGTAAAGGAATTTGCAAAAAAGGCAAAGCAGCTTTTAGTCATGACCAAAAGCTCAAGGGAAATACTGCTCAGTGATTATCAAATTCCGGAAGACAAGGTTACCGTTATCCCCCATGGCACCCACCTTGTTTTATGGAGACACAAAGAGAAAGCGAAGGAAAGATTCGGGTTCGGCCACAGGCCTGTTCTGGCAACTTTCGGACTTCTTGGCTGGAATAAGAGCATAGAAACAGCCCTTGATGCCCTGGTCGAAATAAAAAAACAATTTCCCGATATTCTCTACCTTGTTCTGGGGAAAACACATCCGGGTTTAGTGAAACACGAAGGGGAAAAATACAGGAAATTCCTGGAAAAAAAAGTCGGGGAACTCAAACTAAAAGAAAATGTTCAATTCGTCAACCATTTCCTTGAACTGAACGAATTACTGGATTACCTGAGCATTACCGATATTTACCTCTTTACTTCAAAAGATCCCAATCAGGCTGTAAGTGGCACGTTTGCCTACGCCATGAGCAGCGCCTGTCCCATTATTGCCACGCGCATTCCACACGCCAAAGAATTGTTAACCGCTGATACAGGAATACTCGTGGACTTTGAACAACCCGCTCAGATTGCTACAGCTGCCATTCATTTGTTGAAAGACAAAAAACTCCGTCAACAGATGGGGCGCAATGCTTTTCACAAAACAAGGTACACCATTTGGGAAAATGTAGCCAACGAAACCATGTCGCTTTTCCGCCCCTTTATCGAACATTCCAATTTCCGCTACCGTATCCCTCCCATCAATTTGGAACACATCAAACACATGACGACTGACAGGGGCTTCATCCAGTTTTCGGATATTGATATTGCCGACAGAAGCACAGGTTACACCCTCGACGACAACGCCAGGGCCCTTATTGCAATGTGCCGGCATTACGAACTTTTTCGATCGGCATCTGACTTAAAACTAATTCAAATTTACTTGGATTTCATAGTTTATTGTCAGAAATCAAATGGAAGTTTTATCAATTATGTTGAGGATGACGGCACCATAAACATCAGGAATAACATGGAAAACCTGGAAGATGCCAATGGACGGGCTGTTTGTGCGCTGGGATACTTCCTCTCCAGAGATATTTTTGATGAATCACTGCTTGAAAAGGCAGAAAAAAGCATGCAAAAAGCATTGGAAAACATAGCAGACATCCGTTCGCCCCGTTCCATGGCTTTCCTCATTAAAGGACTGTATTTTTATAATCTGAAAAAAGAGGACAAAAAACTTGTCGAACTCATCAACCTCTTTACCGGTCGCCTGCTCGATAATTTTAATAAGGTAGCCGATAAAAACTGGTACTGGTTCGAAGAATACCTGACCTATGCCAATGCACTGCTTCCCGAAGCCATGCTGTATGCATGGAAAGCAACCGGAAACATCAGTTATCATATTATTGCCAAAGCCACCTTTGATTTTCTTTTGTCCAAAATTTATAAGAATGGCCAAATCCGGGTCATTTCCAACGATGGCTGGTTCCATAAAAATAAAAAGAATAAGGAAGGTTTTGGTGAACAACCCATCGATGTGGCCAAGACCATTATCGCACTTGACCTGTTTTATTCAGAACTGGGTGAATCGCAATATCTCGTCAATCTAAATATTGCCTTCGACTGGTTCATGGGACTGAACCGCCTGAACCAGATTGTGTACAATCCGGCCACCGGCGGCTGTTACGACGGTCTTGAAAAATACGGTGTGAACCTGAACCAGGGAGCTGAAAGTACCATCTCGTATTTAATGGCCCGCTTAATCATGGAAAACCATTACTTTGACAAGAAGCGCAAAACCAGCCGTCCTGATTTTCACGAGGAACAATTGAAAAGCCTCCTTAAGAGACGGTAAAAAACCGTACCTTTAAAACACCTTCATTTTCAGGCCTCTCTGATATATTTTTAAAAATATATCAAAAAACACTTGACATTTGAAAAATAGGTTTATTTTTGCAAGCAAATACTTACTTATGATACGTAAACCAACAGATGTCAGGCAAGTGGAAATCAAGTCTGCCATACTGGCCATTATATTTAGGGACGGTCTGAAGAAGGTGTCCACCAAGAACATAGCAAAGGAAGTCGGCATCAGCGAAGGCAGTATTTTCAGGCATTTTGCTTCCAAAAATGAGATTATCCTTTCCATAATGGATGATGTAATCAGTGGCCTGATTGAAAGCCTCCGCCGGATTTCGCTCGAAAGCACACCCCCACCGGAGCGTCTGTACAAGTATTTGTGCAGGACAATTACTTACCTCGTCGAGAATAAAGGCATCACCATATTACTGTTTTCTGAAACTTCCTACGAGAATGATGAGCGGCTGATTACCAAACTTAATAATATTTTTAACAACCAAAAACAGTTTGCCGGAAAAATTGTATCGGACGGTATCGCTATGGGTACCTGGGATGAGAGTATTTCAGTCGAAGATTTTTCTTCGCTTTACATGGGCATTCCCATTACCCTGAATATTGAAATGATATTGAATAAAAATGGCTTCGAACGCGTGAACTTCTGCAAGCGGATGTTTGACCTGGTACTTCGAATCCTAGAGAAGAAATAATTTTTTTCCTAAATTGCAAAGTAAGTGTTTACTTATATAATATATTTAGAGTTTTTAACCATGAAACTAAAAAAAGGAGGTAGCTAAAATGTACAGGAACATCCTTATTCTTTTATGCTTTCCAATCTTGCTGCAAGCGCAGGACGAGAGAGAGATGAGCGCGCTTTTCGACTCGCTCCGGACAAACCCACACATCAGAAGCGATGAAATTTTGATGGAGCGTGCCTTACTTGGAAAAAGTATGGCCAATAGCAAGCTTTTCCCAAAGCTTGATGCTTTCGGGACTGTCGATTACACCAATACCCCTTCGGGGATGTTGCCGCTGGCTCCCAACGATTTATTTGTGATGATCAAAGACCAGTCAATCGCACAACCTTTCAGCCAGAATATCTTCAGGGCCGGGGCGGCTATTTCCATGCCAGTCTTTGTAAAGTCAATTTACACCATGGCGGCCAAGGCTAAAATGATGTACCAGTCGGCGGAAATCAAATGGGAAATTGACCTGCTGAAAAATGAGGCCGTCATCGTGAGTTCCAATACCAATTTACAATACATGGATGCTTTGGGAAAAGCGCTGGATAAAAAGAGGGCTTCGCTGGAGACGGTTAAAAAGCTCGTCAATACGAAAGTCAACAACGGGCGTGCACCCGAATCAGCACGGCTTAAAATCAGCAATGGAATTAACGAGATTGATTTGATGCGCAACGAAGTGGCCATGAACAGGGAAAAGGCCATCGCAGCTATTTTTACACTGACTGGTGTACGGGTGGAGAAACCCATCCCCATGGAACAAACCGGAACTTATGCTGATGGTGAGTTCAGGGTACTGGCACCTTTGAAAAAGAAAATTGAAGCCACCGAATTGGGTGTAAGGGCAGAGAAAGAAAAGCTCTACCCCGCGCTGCTGCTACATGGCAACTACAATCACAGCTATGCGATGTCCTACAACAATAATCTTGCTGTAAACAAAGATTATGCAACCGTGGGGCTTGTGTTGAAAATTCCTCTTTTCGAAAAATCGCAATATGTTAAAATCAAGCAAAGCAAACTGGATGTACTTGATTTGCAAAACGAAATGGATAAGATGAGGATGGATTTCGCCGCACAGGCACAACAACTCGAAAGTAGCCTGACTTTGCTGGATGCTTCCATCAAACTTTACGAAAGCAGTGTAAAGGACAAGGAAGAACTGCTGCGCATCGCCAAAGTGGCTTACGGTACCGACAGGATGACCATTGAAGATTACCTGAAATACGAAGATGATTTGCTGATGGAAAAATCAAAATTATATAAAGTGCAGGCACAGAAGTGGCAAACACTCATGAAACTCGCTGTAATTTATGGAAATAAAATAGAGGAGATAGTAAAATGAAAAGGATAAAAAAAACACTAATCTGGACAGTGGTAATCATTGTTTTGATTGCCGGGGCAGTACTCATTGTAAAAAATGCCCAAAACAGGGAAAACAACCTTCCCCCTGCAAAAATGTACTCCATTGTGGTTTCAACCATCAGGCCCGAATTGAAGGCAAGCCGTTTGACGCTGCCTTACCTGGCCGAAACACAAAACGACAAGGATGTAAAACTGGCCTCTAAAATTGCCGGCCGGATTAATTTCATCCGTCCCAGCGGAAGCAGTGTGAAAAAGGGCGAAGTGATTGCCAGGATTGACAACACCGCTATCCAAAGCAACCTCAGCAGTGTAAGCTCGCAATTGAAAGCCCAGGAAAAGGTATTGGAAAATTTGGAGGAAACGCATGCAAGAACGCTGGAACTTATCGAGGCCAAGGGCGCTTCCATCGAACAATCGCAAATGGAGGAAAGCAAAATTGCCGGGCTTCAATCAAAGGTGGAATCGCTCAAACAAAAGCTCAACGAATTGAACAATATACTGACCTACGCCATCATCACTTCGCCGGTTGACGGCAGGATTTCCAAAACTATGGTCAACGAAGGAGACATGGCCATGCCCGGTCATCCTGTGGCGGCTTTGAGTGCCGAAAACGGCTTTTACTTAATGGTGCGCATACCCGACGACCTGACAATTAGCGGGATTGTGATGGGAAACAAATCCTACGATGCCGTCGCGCTGAACAGCACCTTCCGCGGCTTGTCGGAGTACAAAGTTTATACCAACGAAACCGGCATGACCACGGGCAACCGCGTTACTGTGGATGTCATCGTTTTTGACGGCCCCGGCATCAAACTCCCCTTTGATGCCGTACTCAATAGCAATGGTATAAATTACGTCCTTTTAGTTGATGGCGAAAAAGCCGTAGCCAAACAGGTGAGCATCCTGCAAAGTGGCGAAGAGGGAATCGTTATTGGCGACAACGAGCTGGCAGGAAAAGAAATTGTTGTTGCCAAACAGGACATCCTGCTTAAACTCCTGGGTGGTGCTTCACTTAAAGTAAAGGAGGGATAAATCATGTTTGAATATTTTTATAAACGGCCTTACCTGCTCTATTCTTTAATTGGCGGATTTTTCATCATGGGCATTGTGGCTTTGGTTGTGCTACCGAAGAACCTTTTCCCGGACGCCAACCCGGCCCAGGTGATTGTCATTACGAAAGTGCCCGGTGCTACAGCACAGGTAGCTGCCAACACGGTTTCCAAACCCATCGAACAGGAAGTTTCGCGCCTGGGACTGGTTACCGATATCAGCTCCATCAACGTAGCCAACTTCTCCATCGTCAAAGCAGAATTCAGCTATAAAAAAAGCCTTAATGCGGCGGCGGTTGATGTGGCCAATGCCTTGTCGATTGCGCGGGGGAAACTCCCTGCAAATGTGAACCCGGCCATTTACACTGCCGGCGATTTTACCCTTCCGGTGGATGTGATCTCGCTCTCGCCCAAAGGCAACGACATGGATTTGGCCGACATCAGGAAGATTTCAGAAAGCTTTATCAAACCTTATTTGCTGGGCAATCCGCAAATTGGAAACGTGGAAATTTTTGGTGGCTACGAAAGCGCCATCAATATTGAAATTGACCCCTTCAGAGCCAAGCGTTACGGTATCGAGTTCGATAAAATTGCCATGGTCTTGAAAACACTGAACAGGGATATACCCATTGGTTTTGTAAAAGGGGCGGACAACTTCTATACCATCACCTTTTATGGGGAGAAGGACGAGGTGGAACGCATCAAGCAAATCACCGTGATACCCAATGTACGGATTGGTGACATTGCCGACGTAAAATGGGGCTATGCCAAACGCACCAGCGGTTACCTTGGCAACGGCAAACCGGCCATCGCTTTGGCCATCCAACGGGCACCGGGAGGCAGTGTACTTGATGTGAGCAAAGCTGCCAGAAAAGAGATGAAAAATCTTGCTGCCCGCTATCCCAATATCGATTTTGAGATTTCGGACACCCAGCGCGACCTCATCGAACTGGCCAACAATAATATGCTGGTTGCCCTTCGGGATGCCATTTTCTACACCTTGCTGGTCATCCTTATTTTCCTCGGAAATTTCCGAGCTATTGCAGCCGCTGCCATCACTATTCCCATGGTCTTTTTCTCGACAATGGCCGTCATCTGGCTCGCAGGCGGGGAACTGAACATCGTGATCTACACCGCCATCATCCTTTCCCTGGGCATGCTGACGGATAACGCGGTAGTGGTGTTGGAGAATATAGAACGACATCTGAACGAGCTGAAAGAGGATTTGCAGACTGCTATCAAACTGGGTACCAAAGAAGTCATTGGCCCCATCTGGGCAGGAACCATCGCCACGATTTTTGTCGTTTTTCCTTTGATGTTCATCGGTGGTTTTCCTGAGAAGATTTTCAAACCTTTAATTTTTACCCTCATCATCGCTTTGCTGATTTCGTTCTTCCTTTCCATCACCTTCATCCCAAAACTGCTGGAAGCCTTCTTCAAGAGAGGGACGGGTAAAACAAAAGTGGAATTGTGGTTCGACAATTTGTACAATAAAACCATTGGCCGCTTGGTGGGCCCGTATGTAAATGTCATCAAATTTTCCAATGGCAAGCACCGTTTCCTTCGCCGGATAGTCCTTACTGTGGGCGTTGTAATTGTGTTGCTTATCAGCGTGAAAGTGATTCTGCCAACCATCGGAAAAGATGCCATGCCACCTATGGATACAGGTATTATCAAGGCGCAGGTTGCTTTCAGTTCCAACGAAACCGTGAACAGTGCCGAAGCCAAACTGGAGCCTTTCCTGCAATGGGTGAACGAACAGCCCTGGGCAGTGCGGAGCTCGGTTGCCTTTGGTAGCGAAGCCGGTGTGTTGAGCCTGGGTAGCGGGAACCTGCCTGCCGAAGCCACTATCACCATCAACTGTGTGGACCGTTTCAGCAGGAAGCTAACGATATGGCAGATAGAAGATACTTTACGGGACAAAATTGCCCATCTCGAAGGCATCAAAAAGAATGATGTGTACGACTTTGGTGCGACGGCTGTTTCTTCTATCAAAGCCTCACTTGACGTACGTTTGAAATCACCCGTGGTGGATGGCCTGGCCGATAAATCACACGAAGTGCAGGAAGCCATCAAGGACATCAAAGGACTGACTTCCGTTTCGACGAGTTGGGACAAAGATTTCAGTGAAATTGTGCTCGATATTGACGAGAACAAAGCCCTCAGTTACGGCATCACACCCTTTCAAATTGCCATGCAAATCCCTGTCAAAGGACAGATTGTCGGACTGAATGCCGACTTGCAGTCGATGAACACCCAATTTGCACGGCTTTACTTAAAAGGGAAATTCAGTCAGAACGAACAAACTTTGCGCTTACTTCCGATTCATACAAAGATGGGAGATATCCCACTGGAGCAGGTGGCCAAAATTTCGAAGAATCTGACCTACGCCAAAATTGAAAGGGACAAAATGCTGTACAGCGTTGACATCAACGGTTACCGTGCCGATCGACCGATAACCCACCTGACCAATGATGCCGAAGCCGCCCTGGCCAGAATCAAGGCCGACAACGACGTCATCATCACCCAGGAAGGCGATATCGCTACCATCAACGACAGTTTTGCCCGGATGATGAAAGCCATCGCTTTGGGAATTCTTATCCTGACCATCGCCCTGATTGCCATTTACAAATCAGTGCGCATGTCGTTGATTATGATACTTGTACTACCCCTGTCGTTGATTGGTGCTGCCTGGGGGATGCTCTTTTTCCACAAACCCAGTTGCATGCCCAGCATGTTGGGGATACTGCTGCTCTTTGGCATCATCATCAAAAATGCGGTACTGCTGATTGACTTTTACCAGAAATACCGCGAAGGTGGCGAATCGCCCTTTGAAAGCGCCATCGAGAGTGTGCGCGTTCGTTTCCGTCCCGTCATGATGACGGCTTTTGGTACCATCGCCGGAATGATTCCAATCGCGCTGGAGCAGGCTGTAGGACTTGAACGCCTGAGCCCGCTGGCCAATGTAGCCATCGGTGGCCTGCTGATCGGAACCTTGCTTACCTTGATATTCGTCCCGATGTTTGCTTATATGGCGGATGGCCCGAAAAAGAAATTAAATGTTGTTCATACAGATAATTAGTGCGTTTTACTAAACACTGAAATTTGTTCCTCTGAGGAGAAGAACCGTGAAAATGGTACACATATTGAGAGAACAAAAATAAGAACGCCGTTATTGCGAGCCCAGTGCGTTGGCCATGTGTGTTGGAGCAGCCAGAGGACTCCTTCGCGCAACTCATCCCACTGGGTTCGCAATGACGTTGATTAGAAGTAAGATGAATGCTCAGAAAGACAGTTTTTAGAAGTTTACAAAGGTCACAGAAAGTTAAATCTTAAAAACAATAAGACAATGAAAAAAGTAATCATAGCAATCCACGGCCTGGGCAACAAACCCTCAAAAGAACAACTGCATAAATGGGGGAGAATGGCTATTAAGGAAGGTATTGATAATCTGGGGGCAAAAGTTAAATTGCCTGAATTCGAACTGGTTTATTGGGCTGACCTTATTTACGACAAACCACAAACAGTAGCCGTAAAAGACAAGGAGAGTCCTTATTTCCTGGATGAAGTTTATACCAAAGCACCCAAAAATTACAAAGTGGAACCGCATGAAATCAGGCAAAAGTTTCAGGATTATTTTAAATTATTGGCCTATAAAGTCTTCTTAAAAAAGGACTATCATTTGCGTTATGCTTTTGTTTCCCAAAAATTAATCCATAAATACTTTTATGAACTGGAAGTTTATTTTGAAGGGGACAGTGATTTTCAGTCAGACTTCAACTACCAGGTAAAACAAGAGATCATCAGGCGGTTGAGCGAAACCCTGAAAAAACACAAAAACGATAAAGTCATGCTGATTGCCCATTCCATGGGTTCAATCATTGCTTATGATGTATTAAGCTTTGTAGCACAGCAAAGCAGCATTGACACATTTATTACCATGGGTGCGCCATTGGGTGCACCTTTCGTGATGAGCCGGATTGCTGCCCACTCGAAAAGCACCTACGGACAAATCAAATTGCAAACACCCGAAGTGGTTCAAAAACACTGGTATAATTTTTCAGATATCCGTGACAAAATAGCACTCGATTACAAACTGTCTGATGATTTTGCGCCCAACTGTAAAGGGGTAAAGGTCGTTGACAAACTGGTGACTAATAATTACGTCATGAACGGCATTGCCAATCCACACAAATCTTTTGGCTATTTGCGTGTACCCGAATTTACCAATATGCTGGTTGATTTTATCAATGATAATCAGGCTTAGCTCAACCATCAGCAAATTCATTCCTAATAAGTAAAAAAAATCTAAAAAAACTGATATAAATTAGCAGATAAAGTTTTGTTTTGAAAGCATTGTTCGTAATTTTGCGAAATACCAATATATTAAAATTCTCTGATTAAAAAGAAGGGTATATAAAATGCTTGCGAGAACCAGAATCACGTTGTCCTGTTACCGATAATATCAAAACAGGAACAACGATAAATATCATTTAAAACAAAAAATTATGTTTCAATTACCAGACTGGACATTTGAGTTTCACGGCCACAGATGTCCTTTTATGCCCATCGGTTACCGCATGGGTGAATTGGCCAAGGAAAAACTGGGTGTGGGTAAATCGCTCAACCATGACATGCATGTTTTTTCGGAAATGGGTATCGGCCATCCGCAGGGATGTATGCAGGACGGCATTATGGCTTCAACAGCCGCAACTTTTGGAAAAGGCCTCATCGAGAAATTGTATTATGGAAAAGTGGCGGCCACCTTTTGGCATCCTCAAAAAGGAGCGGTACGGATTTATTTGAAAAATGTATTTGCCGACAGCCTTTCGCCCCATGAGTTTTTCAAATACCGCAAAAAGGGCGTGCAACCGTCGGAAATTCCGGAAGAAGTGCGTACCGACATCATTGACAAAGTATTAAACGCCACTAACGAAGAACTGTTCAAAGTGACGATGCTCCCCGATTTCGATTACAAACCGGTAAAAGGCAGCTTTGCCAAAAGCAAATGTGAAGTTTGTGGTGAATATGTATTCGAAAGATATCTGAGGATTAAGGACGGGAAAAAAGTTTGCATTCCCTGTTCGGGTTACAATGCTGATGAAATGTTTTTACCGAAAGTGAGGTAAGCATTATTCATTAGCACAGGTTCCGGGACATAAATCAATGTAAATAATTCTATATCATGTTATACACCATCGTATTTTTCATCATCGCCATTGCCTCTTTCATCTTTGCCATGCTGGGCCTGGGGGGTGGAATGGTTTATGTCCCGGTATTGAACTGGGCGGGTTTCGACATGGTCAAAGTGGCCATTCCCCTGGGCTTGCTGCTCAACGGGCTGAATACTTTGCTGGCACTTATCCCTTTTGCTCGTAAAAAACTGGTGGACTGGAAAGGGGGAATGGTGATGGCCGTAACTGCCTTAATTGCAGCACCCCTTGGTGCCATGACCAGCGACCATGTTCCGGTTCAAACCCTGAAGATTTTATTTGCCATTATGGTGGTTGCGGCTGCGGTTCGGATGATCTGGTCAGTCAAAAAAGCAGAACCCAAAAGCATGATGTCCCTGGGAAAAAGAAGCCTGCTTGGTTTCTTTGTCGGGGCATTTGCCGGATTTGTGGGTGGCATGCTCGGCCTGGGTGGCGGGTTCATCATCGCGCCTATTCTGATGATGATGGGTTACAAAACCAAAGAAGCCGCAGCGACCACCGCTTTCGTGGTAACGTTTTCATCCTTTTCAGGTTATCTTGGGCACATGGTCTCCGGTGAAACGAACTGGTTGTTAACAGGAATCGTAGTTATCGCCGTCATCATTGGGTCGCAGTTGGGAGGGCGCTACATGACACAAAAAGCCAAATCGAAACAGGTAAAAATTATTTACGCCATTGTCCTGCTGCTGATTGCTGCCAAGATGACTTACGGAGCACTGACCTATCAGCCAAAGCAAAAAGAAAACAGCGCACCGGTCAACAGCAAGGATGAAACTTCCATGCTATTGCCTTCAGCAGCAAACAATATTTCTTTGAACCACAGCACAGTTTCGGCTGCCATATTCAAAATGCAATGAAAACAAAGTGGCAAAATATAGCTTTCCTGACTATTTTGCTGGTTGCTTCTTCCGTTCAGGCACAGGAAATATCAGCTCCAAAAAGCCTTGAATGGCATGCCTACACTCAGCTCAGGTTTGCCACAGATTTTGACAGCTACAACAACTTTTCGGTACGCCGCTTGAAATTCTGGCTCAAATCGGCTCCCGGTTTTTCCAAACACTGGTCATTCAAGATACAGGCCATCTTCATGTCCATACAAAAGGAGAAATTCTTTTTACAAGATGTTTACGGACAATACAGCTGGGAAAATTCAAGTATCTGTTTCGGGCAGTTTATCCCGCAATACGCCTTGCAACGCTTCCAACCCGATTATTTGATTCCCAGCAGCGAAAGGTCGAGGGCAATTATGCTGCTCATCCCTGATGGGACTTTAGGGGTGAGGGATATCGGCCTACAATATAATCTGCGGGCAATGAACAAGAAGCTGGAATTTAACATTGGCCTGTTCAACGGCTATGGCATTAAAGATTATCGCTTCAGCAATTCCGGATACCTGCTCACACAAAACCTGTCCTACCATATCCCGATGAAGAAAAACTCGCTTAAGATTGGTTACTCGCTGATGTACCGCAAAGCGGAAGACATTGTTTTTCATGGCATCTTACCCGACACACTCAGTTATTCGGGCAGCGATTTTCGGTTTAATGTTTATGGTATTTTCATCAGTAAAGTTGTGGATATTCAGGCCGAATATCTTCATGCCCTTCTGGATACTACGACGGCCAGCGGATATTATGTTTTGGCCACGGTAAAATTCAACCCAAAAAACCACGCCTATTTTGTATTTGATGAATATACAAATCAGGAGGGCTTTCCTGTAAACAGTCCCTGGTATATTGCCGGTTACAATTATTTATCCAGGGAATACAAAATCATGCTCAGCCTCGAAAGTGGTTTTCAAGAGGTCGCCGGGCAATGGCAAAACAGAACGGTAATCCAATTTCAATTGTTTTTTCATTAAAAATTTAGCATCACAACATATCCAAAAGAATGCTTATTGCTCGCTTTTGTCACGGATTTGCAAAAGGATTTTCTCAAATGCTTCATCATCCTGAAAACCTTTAAAATCCTTGCTGTTTTTCATCCTTGCATATTCATCAAAACCATTGTCGGCGGCTTTTTGCAATTGCGGAATTACCTGCCCCTTCTTGCCGGTTCTGACCAGCCATGCTGCTCTCAGATAATATACTTCCGGATTTTCCGGGTCCACCTTTTCGTAAATAGTAAGATACTTATCCGCTTCGTTTAACTGATTGTTACGAAGTGTCCCGCTGGCATACATATACGAAACCAGGCTCAGGTAATTCAGCAATCTCAGGTTAACCGGATCCTCCGGTTTTTTATACAAATCTTCTATTTCCTGTAACCACCAGCTTAAATTCTTTGATCCCATAGCAGCCGCAAACTTTTGCTGCTGGTTACGCTCGAATATCTCTTCCTTTTCTTCCGACTCTCGCCACACCATATATGCAGGTCTTGTAACCAGACTGTCAAACTCTGCTTTATATATATCCGTAGGCACCAGCTGATCAAGAAAAGTAATGATCTTCCGGTCGGTTTGCACCAACAGTACCGTTTTGCCTTCTTTCCGTGCTTCTGTTCGTATACTGTCATTGCGTATTAGAAACGCATTGATCTCCTTTTCATCCTTCAGATGCTGGTTCTTTCGCATCGCATCAAACTGTAAAAACTCAAAACCCTCTTGCATGATTTTTTCAGGAGGCCAGTCGTGCTTACCATCATAAATCAATAAATAATGCGGTATAGGCGTTTGGTCAAGCGCTATGTCCAGTTCTTTCATCTCGAGGTAGTTAAAATCTTTATCGCCCACGATGGCCAGGTAACTGAATTGCGTATTAAAACCTGAACCAAGCGGTGGAAAACCGGCAGCGCAACCGATAACTCCGGCTACATTCTCTTTCCGGAACAGAGCAATTCTGGCAGCCACCCTTGCCCCTCCCGAGAACCCTGATACGTTCATTTGATCGTGGTCAATATTAAAACGTTCTGCCACATCATTAAACAACAAAGAAATAATACGATCTGTCTCCTCAGGCGGTTGTCCGTTTTCCGAGTTATTGGAACCAACAAGTATGAATCCGTATTTTTCCGCAAGTGCGGCATATTTCTCTACAGGCATGACTCCCCTCTTGTGGGCATCGAAAAAGAAAATGACTGGAAAAATATTTTTCGGTTTCGTAATATTGGTGTGCGTTTCAGGAAGGTACAAAGCGTAGCTGAAGGCCGTATCAGCAATGCAAGAGATGTATTTATGAATCATTCCTTCTTTTAGTGAGGGGAATTGGGTTGGGTGTGAAACATAATTATTTTGATTATTTGTTTGACCACTACGTTGTGTGCAGGAAATAAGAAAAAACAAAAGGATAATCCATGTTTTTTTCATCAGGAAGTATTTTAAGCGAAAAGTACAGAAAAAATAGCAAGACGACGCAAAAGTTTTCGAGTGATTCTTTGGAAGTTGAATTATTTTTCATTTATCTTTATTCGTAGTTTTACGAATAACGAACATAAATAATTATTGCTATGGAAATCAAAATTCTAGGAACAGGGTGTCCTAATTGCAGAACATTGGAAAAAGCCACTCGCGACACTGTTGACGAGTTAGGAATCGATGCAACGATCCGTAAAGAAGAAGATATTATGAAAATAATGGAGTATGGTGTCATGCATACACCTGCTTTGGTAGTGAACGAGAAAGTGGTATCGAGTGGGCGGATTCCCAGTAAAAATGAACTGAGAAAACTATTAACCAATTAAAACTGAATAAAATGAAGACTGTTTATTTCTTTGTTGTAACTATTATGTTAACGGCAGCGGGGTTTACAATCCAGGCTCAGACTGCTAAGGTTGAACAGAATGAAACCCTTAATTCCACCGACAAAATCGAGGTGTATTATTTTCACTTTACATCGCGCTGTACAACATGCAGGGCAGTGGAGTCTGTAACCCGAACAATACTTAAGGAAACTTATCCTGAACGGATGAAAGAAGGAATGCTATCTTTTAAAGCGCTCAATCTTGATGAGCCTGTCAATGAACAGCTTGCTGACGAACTTCATGTTTCCGGACAAACGCTGTTATTTGTGAAAGACGGTGAAAAGAAAGACCTGACAACGGATGCGTTTATGTATGCCCGTTCAAATCCTGACAAATTGAAAGAGAAGATCATCCGAACTATTGACAAACTCTAAAACCCTATGGAGTTTTTAACCGACTTACTGGAGAACAACTCGTTACCGGTATTGTCCGCTTTTGTCCTGGGTCTAATGACAGCTATCAGTCCCTGCCCGCTGGCAACCAATGTTACGACGATCGGCTTTATCAGTAAAGACATAGAGAACCGCAACAAAGTATTTTTTAACGGGCTGGTGTACACCCTTGGGCGTTCTGTTTCCTACACAACTCTGGCGGTCGTTATATTTTACGGGGCCGATCAATTCAGGATTTCGGGCTTTTTTCAGCAGTATGGCGAAAAAATTATCGGTCCTTTGCTAATTGTCATTGGCCTGTTTATGCTGGATGTGCTCAGGATTAAATTCCCGGGTATGTCGTCACTCGCCGAAAGGATGAACAAAAAAGGAATCAGTAACTACTGGGACGTCCTGTTACTGGGGATGGTTTTTGCGCTAGCTTTCTGCCCGTATAGTGGAGTGCTTTATTTCGGCATGCTGATTCCCATGACCATCAGCAGCGGAAACGCGATCGCACAACCCTTTGTATTTGCCGTGGCCACAGGCATACCGGTCATTCTTTTTGCCTGGTTAATTGCTTATACTTTGTCAAGCATGGGCACATTTTATCATAAGGTAAAAGAATCTGAGCTTTGGTTCAGAAAATTTATTGCCGTCTTGTTTATTGCTGTTGGCATCTACTATGTAGTCATTATTTATTTGTAGTTTTTTTAACCTTATTGTTCGTGAAATCACGAACTGTTTGAAGGACAACGTTATGGAATGGAAAAATGAACTGAAAATATTATTCTGAATTGCCTTCTTTTTTCTGCTGGCTTATTTTATGCCGCTGGAAAACCTCCGGTTTCAGGAGACCGTTGAAGCCACCCTCGACCTTACACGCTGGTACGCCCGCGAACATGTGATTTTGTGTTTGTTGCCCGCCTTTTTCATTGCGGGGGTTATTTCCGTTTTTGTCAGCCAGGGTTCAGTATTACGGTATTTCGGGGCACAGGCCAAGAAGTGGATGGCCTATACTGTAGCAGCAGTATCGGGAACGATCCTGGCGGTCTGCTCCTGTACCATCTTACCGTTGTTTTCGAGCATTCACCAACGAGGCGCCGGGTTGGGACCTGCCATTGCCTTTTTATACTCAGGCCCGGCCATTAATATACTGGCTATTATCTTAACCGCCAATATTCTGGGTTTCGAGATGGGACTGGCGCGTGTAATCGGCGCGGTACTCTTCAGTGTAGTGATTGGCGTTACGATGTCGCTGATCTACCGGAAAGAAGAGAAGGAAAAAGCCGAAGAACAAATGAATATCAAAGTTTTGCCGGAAAAAAGACCGCTCTGGCAAACGGCTTTTCACTTTTTCACACTGGTGTTCATTCTTGTGCTCGCCAACTGGGGCAAACCCGACACCGATAGCGGCGTGCTCTTCTGGATGTGGACCCATAAATGGTACATTACATCTTTTTTGGGGCTGCTGCTGGTTTATTCGCTCATCGACATATTGAAAATAAAATGGTGGTGGGTGTTGACCGGAGTTGGGGCAACGTCCATCAGTGCTTTGCTGACAACAAGTCCGATGGTGCCCATGGTAGTTGGTATTGCAGCCATCAGCATCATGACCTTACTGGATGGTGATGATAACAAAGAGTGGACACTTTCGATCTGGGATTTCACCAAGCAGATCATGCCATTGCTTGCCTTGGGTGTGCTGGTTGCCGGGTTCTTACTGGGTTCAACCCACGACGGCACACAAATTGCCGGTATTATTCCTGAATCATGGATAAGCAATTTAGTGGGTGGTAATTCACTGTTCGCCAACTTCTTTGCTTCCATTGTTGGCGCCTTTATGTATTTCGCCACATTAACAGAGGTACCTATCCTACAGGGCTTGCTTGGCGCAGGAATGGGAAAAGGCCCGGCGCTTGCCCTTCTGCTGGCTGGACCTTCTCTTTCGCTACCCACTATGTTGGTTATACGCAATGTGATCGGTACGCAAAAAACGCTGGTTTATGTGAGCCTGGTGGTTTTGATGGCAACAGTTACCGGCTTAATTTACGGTGCGATTTGCTAAAACTTGTAAATCTAATTATTTACTCTTTGGTTTCTCAATTATTATAACTTTACGCTCATGAATTAAAACAAATCCATGTATCGATTGATATTTGTTATTCTTTTAAATTTAATTATCACTTTTTCATTTGCCCAGCTCATCGAAGCTGGTTCCACATGGAAGTATCTTGACGACAGTTCCGACCAGGGAACCGCCTGGCAGCAACCCGGTTTTGATGACATCAACTGGACCGAAGGGCCCGCCCAACTGGGGTACGGCGACGATGACGAAGCCACTGTGCTGGGTTGGGGAGATAATCCTTCCGACAAGTACCTCACCTATTACTTCAGAAAAACATTTAACATTTCCAACCCGAATGAGAAACCGGTGCTAAAAGCAGGACTTATACGTGATGACGGTGCTGTAGTGTATATCAACGGAGTGGAAGTGTTTCGTGCCAATATGCCGGAAGGAGAGATCACATACCAGACAAAAGCCGACCATACAGTTGCTGGTGACAGTGAAAATTTGTTTTTTGCCTATACTTTTCCATCCTCCGTGTTGCAAAGTGGCGAAAACACAATAGCCGTAGAAGTTCATCAGCGATTCAAAACAAGTTCGGATATCAGTTTCGACCTGCAACTGGATTTTGCCGAATATCCTGTTTTCATAAAAGAACCTTATTTATTGTATTCCGGTGAGAAGACTGAGATGCTGATCGTATGGCAAATGGACAGCACACGCTCCTGCCGGGTTGAATGGGGAACAGACACAACCTATACCGAAGGGACTGCTACTACAGACGAATATGGTAACGACCACCTGCACAAAATAATAATTTCGGGTCTGAACCCGGACACAAAATATTTTTACCGAGTTTCTATCGACAGGATGAGCAGTAAAAAAGGGAGTTTTAAAACAGGTGTTCCTGACAGTGCGACCGACATAAGTTTTTATGCCTATGGTGACACACGTACAAATCCCGGAACGCACAATTTAGTAGCTGAGAAGATCGTTGAGGAAGTTGCACAACATCCTGAAACACAAACGTTCATTATCTCTACAGGAGATTTTGTAGCTAATGGTGACAGCGAAAGAGACTGGCAGGAGCAATTTTTCGATGCCGACTACGAATACATCCGGCAGATGATGTCGAAACTGCCTTATGTGGCTGCTATAGGCAACCATGAAGGACAGGGACAACTATTTAAAAAATACTTCCCCTACCCCATGTTTGTTTCCAGTCGGTATTATTACTCTTTCGATTATGGCCCGGCTCATTTTACAGTCATTGATCAGTTTACAAGCTACGATGAAGGTAGCCTGCAATACGTGTGGTTGGTGAACGACCTGGCCACTTCCGATAAGCACTGGAAATTCATCCTGCTGCATGAGCCGGGATGGACGGCCGGAGGCGGCCACTCCAACAACGGGAAAGTGCAACAACTTGTACAGCCACTTTGCGAAACCTTCGGCGTCCAGTTTGTACTTGCCGGGCATAATCATTATTACGCACATGCGGTCGTTAACGGCGTAAACCATATTACTACCGGGGGCGGGGGTGCACCACTTTATACGCCCAACCCGAGCCACGACAGTATTGTGATTGTCAGCAAAACAAATCATTATTGCCGTATTGACATTGACGGCGACACGCTTACTTTCACGGCCACCGACAAAGACGGAAAGCTGATCGAATCGTTCATCCAACCGCTCAATCCGGACGCAGTTCCCGAATATGCAGGTGAAGAGCATTTCAACATTTTCACAACCGGGAAAGCCATTACCGTAATCAATAAAAGTGACCTGAAAGGCCGCCTGTTGGTCTATAATACATACGGGCGCAACATTTTCCGGGAAAAACTATTAAAAGGTGAAAACCGGGTAAGCGTTGATACAACGAGTATTTATTTTGTCCGGGTTGAATATGGAAAGAACAGAAGGGTTGTAAAAAAGGTTTTTGTCAAGTAGAACACTTACTCACTATAAGCTAGCAAAACAAGATTTATCCCCACTCCAGTTTTATAATTCAAGATCGAGAGAAGTGTCTTTATTGCTATAATCCACCCTTCCGGCATATCTAAAAATCATATAACTCTATTTAATAATTCTGTAACGTCTACGAAGCTTGTATGAATTAATATTGCAAAATAATAATCCGCCATAAGACATTTAGTTAATTAATAATAGAATGAAACACGATCATAGCGAACACAAAGAGCATTCCTGCTGCAACCACGGCGAAACGAGTACAGAACAAGCAACTACTTACTACTGTCCGATGAAATGCGAAGGGGACAAGGTTTATAAGGAGACCGGGGACTGCCCGGTGTGCCATATGCACCTCGTTCCGGTGGGCCAAAGTGAAAAAGAACATCATCACGGGGATCATCACTACGATAAAAGCCAAGAACATCGCGAACATTACAAGCACGGTGTTGCTACCCATGCAGGAGCGTATTATTGCCCCATGCGCTGCGAGGGCGACAAGACGTACACGAAAGCCGGAAGTTGTCCTGTATGCGGTATGGATTTGGTAGCAGAACTCGGAGCGGAAACAGACGAAGGGAAAAAAGCATGGAAAAACATGACAAAAAAATTCATCCTGGCACTGGCATTGTCATTTCCTTTATTTGTAGTTGCCATGTCAAACGTTATTCCCTCCTTAAATCTTGCAAGCATAACACCTGTTAAAGTGTGGAATTGGATACAATTCGCACTGGCTACACCCGTAGTTTTTTATGCCGGCTGGGATTTCTTTGTCAGGGGATGGAACTCTGTCAGGCGGTGGTCGCCCAATATGTGGACACTGATCTCCATAGGTGTGGGGGCTGCCTATCTTTTTAGTGTTTTCGGACTTCTGTTTCCGGAGATGTTTCCTGCCCAGTTTAAAGATGCGCAGGGTAACGTACACTTATATTTTGAAGCTTCTGCGATTATCCTGACACTGGTATTACTCGGACAGGTGCTCGAGTTAAGGGCTCACAGTAAAACCAATTCGGCCATCAAAGCATTGCTGAACCTGGTTCCCCCTGTAGCAAGGGTTTTCCGTAACGGAAAGGAAGAAGAAATTCCTTTGGAAGAAGTGATTGCTGGTGACATACTGTTAGTTAAACCCGGCGAAAAGATCCCTGTTGACGGAGTGTTAACTTCCGGTACAGCCATTATTGACGAAAGTATGATCACCGGCGAACCGGTTCCCTCAGAAAAGGAAGTGGGTAATAAAGTAATCGGTGGTACCATTAACGGAAGAACTGTTTTTGAGATGAAAGCCGAAAAAGTGGGTTCTGACACCTTACTGGCACAGATCATTGAAATGGTCAACGAAGCCAGCCGGTCGCGTGCGCCCATTCAGAAACTTGCCGATATCGTTGCCAAATATTTTGTACAGATCGTTATCCTGATCTCCATCCTGACTTTTGTCACCTGGTATTTCTGGGGGCCTGATCCGGCCCTGGTATTTGCTTTTGTAAATGCTGTGTCTGTACTGATCATTGCGTGCCCCTGTGCTTTGGGGCTGGCAACCCCCATGTCCATTATGGTTGGAACGGGGCGTATGGCGCAATCAGGTGTACTGGTGAAAGATGCAGCGGCTATTGAAGAAATGAACAAGGTGGATACATTGATCGTTGACAAAACCGGAACACTGACTGAAGGAAAACCCAGCTTGAAAGGTTTTAAATCGTTTGGAAGGCTCAGCGATGAAGAAATACTCAAATATGCGGCTTCCATTGATGCCAATAGTGAACATCCCATAGCCGATGCCATTGTTGCAGGAGCAAAAGAAAAAGGAATAGAACTGCTTAAAGTTTCCGATTTTGAATCGGTTACCGGAAAAGGTGTTCAGGCTGTTTACGGAAAAGAAAAAATTGGTCTGGGCAACCAGCGTCTGATAGAGACATTCACGGCAAGCCTTCCGGATGAAAACAAGAAAGTGGCTGAAGAATGGCAGTTAACAGGACAGACGGTTATGTTTCTGATCATTGGAAATAAAGTGGAAGGCATAATCAGCATAGCCGATGCTATTAAAGAAACATCTGAAAAGACCATTAAAGAATTGCAAAAACAGGGCATCCATGTACACATGCTGACTGGTGACAATAAATTTACGGCAAAAGCAGTTGCCGGCGAACTAGGACTGGATGGCTTTGAAGCAGACTACCTGCCCGAAGACAAATACAACAAAATAAAAGAGCTTCAGGAGCAGGGTTACATTGTGGCTATGGCCGGCGACGGCATCAACGATGCACCCGCCCTGATGCAGGCCAATGTGGGCATTGCTATGGGAACGGGAACGGATATTGCCATGCAAAGTGCTGAAGTCACACTGATCAAAGGCGACCTGAACGGCATCGTCCAGGCACGCGAATTAAGCCAAAAAGTTATGAAAAACATCAAACAGAACCTCTTTTTTGCTTTTATTTACAATTCGGTAGGTATTCCTATTGCAGCTGGGGTTCTTTACCCTGCCTTCGGACTTTTATTAAGTCCGGTGATTGCTGCTGCTGCCATGAGCTTCAGCTCGGTATCAGTAATAAGCAATGCATTGCGTTTGAGAAAGCACCAGCAAAAAATTATTACTAATTAAAAATTATAAAAATTGAAAAATCTGATTATCACATTTGGAATTGCCATTTTATTCACAGGATTTGTCGGCTTTAGAACAGATTCAAAACCAGCTACCAAAGTCAATACGCAGGAAATTACAGAAATAATCAATAATGACAGTGTTCTGGTTATCCTGGAAAAATCGTGTTTGCCCTGTCACGGAATAGACGGCAGCAGCAAAGCAAAAATGAAATGGAATTTTGATAAAATGCCAGATCTGAAAACTTCCAAACAAGTCAGCAAACTGGCAAAGATAGTATCCGTTTTAGAGAAAGGAAAGATGCCAACCGCCAAGTTCAATAAAAAATACCCCGACCGGAAATTAACGCCTGAAGAGAAGCAAGCCCTCATCGACTGGGCAGACGGGCTGGCAGAAAGCCTTGTCAAATAGGTGTTGTAAACGAGACAGCTATAAAGATATTTCTTGTAAGGTAATTGCCATTAGTTCGTCTAAAATATAAAATAGAAACCTGCAATTATTTTAATATTGCTTAGCTTTGCACTTTTCTCACTCTCTCTCAAGCTTGAATGAGAAAGCAATGAACCCACAAAATGAGTTTTGACATAACATACGACAAGGATCACAATTGCTTGATGGGGAAGTTTATCGGTGAGCTTAACGCGGAAAGCGTTAAAATCTACATGAAAGAGATAGAAATGATGGCAAAAAGTCACGACTGTAAACGGTTCATCAATGATTTAAGGGAAGCCAATATTCTTTTATCTATCAGTGATTTCTACAAAGCGCCAGCGCGCATGGCTACAGGTGCTTTTGACCGATCATGGAGAAGAGCGATCGTTGTCAAACAAAAACTCGATAAATTAGATTTCTTTGAAACCACTTCAGCCAACCAGGGATTTCAGGCCAAGGTTTTTGAGGATATGGATGAAGCATTAGAATGGCTGTGAAGAACAGCCGTTTAGTATTTAAATATATTAACCTGAGTTCGATATAAGCAAAAGTTTAAATTAGAGACAGTTGGCCATAAGTTTCCCTTTTTTCATACTTGATTCCGGGTTTTTTAGGCAAGAACGAATAAGCAATAAGGCCAGAGATTAAGTTTGTTAGAAAGTTGGTAAAACCTCTATGCCTGGAATGTTCAACTTGACAGATATTTTTTAACTCATCGTTAATTGTTTCAATCACAGAGCGTTTACGAAGCATTATCTTGTCATGCATGTTCATTAATTGATTTTTCATGTTGCTCCTTATCCCAGTTATTAGTTGAATCCCATCAAAAAAGAGATTCTCAAACAACTCCTTGGAAACATATCCTTTATCGGCGAAAAGCTTTCCATATATTTTTTTGATGAAGCTAGCATCTTTGAGCGGTTCCCGGTCGTCCACATTGCCAGGCGTAATAACAAATTCAATTATTTCACCTCTGTCATTTATAACTATATGTAATTTAAAACCAAAGAAATATCCCATTGTTGACTTCCCCCTTTTTGCTATTCCGTCAAACACCTTATGATTATAAATACGCTTGTTCTTACATACTCGTATAGGTGTGGAATCAATGAAAGATATTCCACTACTTTGACCAAGCCGTGATATCTTCAAAAACATAACCAATGGAAGTAAT
>Ga0209013_10000846_pt1 | contig 28071 bp, 27 predicted proteins | sample Cruoilmetagenom2_FD_187291 | JGI IMG/M metagenome (GOLD analysis project Ga0209013, IMG submission 187291) | Oil polluted marine microbial communities from Coal Oil Point, Santa Barbara, California, USA - Sample 2 (SPAdes) (version 2) | ecosystem: Environmental > Aquatic > Marine > Oil seeps ...
AGATCTTTTGAATTGAAAAACACTGCATATCCTGTTTAAACAGAGCCATGGCGAGACCGCTTAGAATCCAATCCCCCGGTGCCTACTATCATGTCATGAACAGGGGAAATAGCCGGCAGGATATCTTCCTTGCTGGTCGATGCGGAGGCCTATCTTCTTCCTTCAGCCAAAACTTGAAGCCTTTGCTCCAATTCTTCATATGTTGGCTGATCAGTCATCGGATCATCCTCCAGAACAAAATGCAGACGGGGGACGTCCCCCATTTTTCCAAATTCTAAGGAATCAGCGCTGGTGATAGCGATGAAGGCAGATAGGTCAGTGAATAATATCCATTTATCGAACTATCACAGGCATCATGAAAATATATGTTCTTGTTTCTTATGGATTCGTTGTAGAATTTTGAATCAGAAACATAAAATTCAGCCCCATTAAAACTCATGATGCTCGTGCGCCGATTATATGGAGAGACATCTTTAAGATAAACCATTGTCTGTTCATCATTTTCTATACCGATAGAGACATCATCGCTCCACAGCTGGGGCCGCTCATAGATTAAACGCAGTATGCCAACTCTGTTGCCCTGCAAGGAACAATTGAATTCCATTGCATTATCCATGATTGTATTTGAAAGCCTAAAAATTGAATATGCATGATGTTCGAGTGGTCCCTCTACCTTAAAAACTTCATCATTGAATGCGACACTGAAATTTTCCGTCACATCGCTGTCTCCGACCATCTTCAAGCTCCAGCTATCCAAAACATATGTTATGTCCGGGTGGTCAAAGCGGATTTTTGGCTGGATAAACCATGCATGCTCATTATCTGGCACGGTGAAGGTTTCAGAAAATGTTTCAAACACGTCACCCACTGAGAAGTTGGCGTGGATAAGATGATTCTGCCATACATAGTCATGGAGCGTGAGATATTTCGGAATACTGACCAGAAAATCAACAGATCCTGGGCCTGCGACTGTTTTTAAACGCGCTGAAAACTGATACATTTTTCCTGGGACAGCAATGGCTGTGTTATAAGGAATCTTCCCCTCTATGCACTTCTTCTTTGCTCCGGAGGCGGCCAGGCGTAATGTATGATCGCCGGTAATCATGATAAATCCATCTTCCTCACCTGTGTCCTTGTTCAGAGCATCTTCATCGCCGCGAACAGCATACCAGAATCCGCCTTTCTGTGTTCCCTGATTTTCATCGCTTTCATGGCAGCCATCTAACTCAGGATTATCGATCTGCTCCGTTACATTGCTTCCTATTAATTCGAGTTTATATCGTGCCGCCACCATTCGATTCTCCCAGGTCCATTTCTGACCATCCAATACCTGTTTTGGGATACTGAACCATTCAAGGCCGCTCCGCGTTACATTAAAAGAGCCGTTTTGAACATAAGGGACACCTGCATCGCCATCTGTCCGGTAGCTGTGACTCTCTGAATCCCATAATGCAACCCTGATATAGCTGTCTGCAATGGTAAAAATATAGCTCCAGGGATATTGCTGTCCATAACTGTATCCATTACTGGGGACGAGAACAAATATGCAGTTGTTATCCCAGCTCTCAGGATGAAGGTCAAATGCGATTGTGTTATGTGCTTTTTCCGTATGTCCATGTATGTAGAGCTTGATTTGAGGATTGTCATCAAGAAGATGACGCCACCAGGCCACGTCGTTATGCACTCTGTAATCATTACCGGTCCATGACGTTGACCTGATGTCCCCTTTCCCGGTTGTTTGATATGTTGCCTGATGAGACCAGATCACCGTTGTTATGTCATGATATCTGTCAGTCAGATATTCAATCCAGTTTTTTTGGAAATCTGACAAATGATAGAGTACATTTGTTTGTGCGGCACAGACAAATAAAACATTGTCATAGAGGAAGGCGTAATTATTCTCATTTAATCCTGAAATGGCCCTTCCGAGTCTTTCTTTAAGCACCGGGTTGCCATCATCCGGCATATGATCATAATTTGTAATATCATGATTGCCTATCACGAAAAAATAAGGGGTTTTTTGATGATCCGCATTATTTTGAGTGATTTCCTGCCAGCAGTATTTAACATCTTCCCATTCTCCCAGGGCTCTTCCGTCACTGATCCAGTCGCCAAATGACGAAACCACAAAATCAAGTTGCGGAAGATCGGGATGATACATCCAATCAGCAATTGTATCCTTATCATGGGGAGGAATTGGATTATCCTTCCATCCATAATGTTGATCGGATGTGCCGGCAAAACAAATGACACCGTCATCCTTGTTATCATTGCGCCCATGAACTCCTGAACCGGACAATTCGCTAAACATACCTTTGTAGCAATATTTTTCTGCCCGAGTGGTTTGCCGGTCTTCAGGCAAATTAATGGAGGGGGCAAAAGATATGATGGCTAAAAACAGGATCAAGACAATGATTGATTTTCTACTCTTACTAAGCAACGGGCATCTCTTTTTTTAATAGATGGTAACAGGGCAATGCAAAAACCAAAATTCAATTATAAAATCTCCTTATACTATTATCAATTAATTTATGGAAGAGATGGGGGACGTCCCCATTTTTCTAGAACATAATAACTTTGAAATCGTAAGTATAAGTATTCGGCGCTCGTTTATTAACCCTCGGACAGGGAGTGAAAAGATGTGGCAGCGGGTTTTGATATTTGGACTTTTTATTGCAGGTATGGGTATTACATCATCGAATTGTGCGGGTGAAGATGGTAATACAGTGGAAATGTTGGCGGCGAAGGAAACAGGTTCTATTTGTGCCGGGAAAGAAGTGGAATTTTTGGATGGATCGACTGGATTGAAAGGGACTTTATATATGCCCGATGTGGAAGGTTTATGTCCCGGGGTAATAATAGTCGGCGGAGCTGAGCGGGGCCCGCGGAATGAATATAAGAGACAGCTGGCGGGTTATTTTGCCGGGTGGGGAATGGCGGCGCTGATTTATGACAGTCCGGGAACAGGAGAATCGACAGGTATGGCTTTGATGCAAACTAAAAATGACCGGGTGAAGGAAGCGGTAGCCGCACACCGCTTCTTGCGACGTCAAGACAGGATAGATCCCGGCAAGACCGGCATCTGGGGTATCAGTGAAGGGGCGGGGGTTGCGCTTCTGGCAGCGGTGGAAGAAGAAGAGGTGGCTTTTGTGATCGCGTTATCAGGAGCGATGGGTATATCGCCGTTTGAGATTTCAGCATACCGCATTGAAGTGAAGGGACTGGAAATGGGATTAAGCCTGGAAGAAATTCAAAAGGGATTGGTGTTTGCGGAGATTTTCTGGACCATATTGACGGGGCGGGATGTGGTGGAATGGCGATTGCTGGAGATGAAGGCGAAAAAGTGGGCGGATGAGCCCTGGGAGGAGTTGATTACGCTGGCGAAAAGGAGCCGCCAGGAACTGGAGCCAGAGGAAAAGATAGAGCTCAAGGACAGGCTGCAGCAGGTGATGAGCCGATGGAAATCGGAGAATTGGTTTAAGATAGCGTTAGTGAATGGAAGCGCTTTTGAACGCATGAAGGCGATGAATGCAGAGATGTTTTTCGGGTATTTGAAGCAGGGACCCTGGGCACGGGGAGACTGGCAACATTACTGGCGAGAGATTAATGAGATACCGAAAATAAAATGTCCGGTGCTGGCGATCTGGGGAGAGAGGGATAACTTTTTGCCGCCAAATCGCAGCAAGGCGGTTTTTGAGTACTGCATGTCGAAATCGCGTAATAATGACGTAACCACTTTGAAGATCCGCGGGGCGAATCATATTATGAAAGCCGCAGAAGGGAATGATTTTACAGAGCAATATTTGGAAGTTATGCGGGAGTGGGTTAATGGAAGACTGCTTGACAATAAAAAGAAAAAGGGGGACGTCCGTAAATAAGTAACTAACTCACTTTATAAGCCGATAGTTGTTTGTTTTAGCGATTCGCTCTCCCCTTCGCACCGCTTGAGTTATTTGCTTATTTACGGACATCCCCCCTTTTTACTGTTTTCAGACTGTTTTCAGACGGGCGGGGGGAAACCCCGCACCTACGTTTTGATTAAACTGCAATTGTAGGACTGACCCCCTGTCCTACCCCCTGTTCTACCTTACGGATATGTAATTACATCAGCGATTGCTTTTTAAGCCCATATGATTCATAATTTATAGGATCAATGATCAACTCGAGTTCCTGAAATGCTGTTCTAATGACCCCTAAAATAATGGTCAGCTAAGAGAAAAAAAATGATAAAAAACCATCCCATCCTTCAAGAATTTGAAAAGGAATTGATAGCGAAACAAAGGGTCGATATGGAGAAAAATTTAAAACTCATGGATGCCATGTATGATGAAGCCGCTGCTCTGGGAATCTTTCCTTTGAAGGATCCACTTCAGGGCCTGGATGTTGACATAAAGATTGCCCGGGTGATTAATCGTGTTTAAAAATCTTTTGAAGAAAATCGCTGTTGAGATGAAAAAATCCAATTTGCCATATATGGTCATAGGTGGACAGGCGGTCCTTATTTATGGTGAACCAAGAATGACCAAGGACATTGATATTACTTTAGGCGTGGGTATAGAAGAGCTTTCAAAGGTAAAAAAAATCACTCAAACACTGGGGCTGGAAAATCTGGCAGAAAACGTTGATGATTTTGTCAAGAAAACAATGGTTTATCCTGTTCTTGAAGAGACCTCCGGCATCAGGGTGGATTTTATATTTTCTCATTTTTAACCATCTCATAAAAGAGATAAACTAACCTCGCCGATGTACCTCTCCGAAGAATAAATCCTTGGTAACCTTTACCACTAATCTTGCCGGCATAGGGGCATATCTTACGTCCCTTTATTTGATGTCCAGGGAATAAACTCCGATTTCAAGCAGTGATTACAGGGGGACGGATTACAGGGGGACGTCCCCCCTTTTCTTGAAAAATATGGTATGATCTGATTTCTGAACGGGGCATTTTTAATCGATCAGGACAGGAATATGGCGAAAAAAAGCTTCGCACTCCCCGCAGCAATGGGCGTGGCGGCCGTCTGGTTCGGCTCCCACGCAGGCGCCGGTTTTGCCACGGGCAGGCAGGAAGTGAATTTTTTTGTCCAGTTCGGCTGGCACGCCGTCTGGATCGGCGTGCTGTCCATGCTGATCATGGGAATCGCCATCTTTTTCGGGCTGGAACTCGCCAGAACACATGGCGTGCACGATTACAAAAGCCTGTTCAAAATATTATACGCCCCTTATGATTGGCTCCTTGCCAATCTATGGGATGCCCTGTACCTGTACGCCGTTATCCTGGGCGCGGGCGTGGCCATTGCCGGCGCATCGGATCTCCTCTATCAATCCCTGCATATCCCTTACGGCATCGCCGTGATCCTGGTGGGCTGCCTGCTGCTTCTGTGCACCACCTTCGGAGCAGGGCTCGTGCGGCACGCATCCACTGCCATGGCCGTCTTTATCGTCGCGGCGCTGATCATCGTAACCGCGCTGGGGATTCAGTTTTCCAGTACAAACCTTGGTGAAGTCGTTCACGCAAAAACAACAACGGCAGGATTCGGAAAAATTTTGTGGATGGCCCTGCTGTACGGGGCGTTCCAGTCCGTGCTCATCGCCCCGATCGTCTCCGTGTCCGAACCGCTCAGGACGCGGAAACAATGCTTTGCCGCTGCCCTGTGCGGCTTTATCGTAAACGGCGCCATGCTCCTGATCGTATGCATCATGCTGCTCGGATTTTTCCCCGGCGTGATCCAGGAAAACCTGCCCATATATTATGTGACCACCCTCCTGGGCCGTCCCTGGCTCTTTACGCTTTACTCCCTGATTCTATTTTTCGCCCTCATGTCCACCGGCGTGGGGATGATATTCGGGGTGGTAAAAAGGTTCGAAGCGGTCTGGACAGGAGGCCACGGTATTTTTAAAAGCCTTGGGATGCGGAGAATCACCATCTGCCTGGCATGCCTGCTGATATCCGGCGGGATCTCCATGTTCGGCCTGATGGCGATCGTGGCCAAAGGATACGGGTCGCTGGGCGTCCTGGCCATATTTCTCAATATCATTCCCCTTCTCTTTATCGCGCCCATAAAAATACGAAGAGCAACGGCATTGAAAGAAGGAAGAAATGGTACCGGATATGAGTGATGAAAGCTTGAAGCTCAAAGAAATTGTGGCGAATTCAAAACATCTCGTCGCTTTTACAGGCGCGGGCCTTTCCGCTGAAAGCGGCATCCCGACTTACCGGGGTGCCGGGGGATTATGGAGCCAGTATGATCCTGCAAAATACGCGAACATCCAGTATTTTTTGCAGGACCCCTCGTATTACTGGAATTTTTTCAAAGACGTGCGGTATCCGACCCTGAAAAAAGCCCGTCCCAATCCCGCGCATGACGCCCTGGCGGCATTGGAAAAACAGGGTATATTAAAGCTGGTCATCACGCAGAACATAGACGGGCTGCATCAGATGGCGGGCCAGTCCCATGTATGCGAACTGCACGGCAATACCAGACAGATCGTATGCCTGGATTGCAGCAAAACCCTCACAATGGATGAGGTATTCGAGGAATTCATTGAAAAGGATCAAATACCTCCTGCCTGTTCCTGCGGGGGTATCCTCAAGCCGGATGTGGTGCTTTTCGGCGAGGCGCTCCCACCGGAAGCGCTGCAGGAAGCGCACAGAGCGGCAAGTTCTTGCGATACCTTTCTCGTGGTGGGCAGTTCCCTGGTTGTCTACCCGGCAGCGCAGATACCGTTGATTGCAAAAGAGAACGGGGCGGTCCTGGCGATCGTCAATCTTGACCCGACACCTCTGGACCATGAGGCCGACCTGGTCATTCACGAAAGTGCGGCACAGGTATTATCCGCATTAATACAATAAGTCATGACACGCCGGATTCCAGCGCGCGCGGAAATGCCCTGGGTCCGGAAATGAAAAGTTTTTCAACATAAAGGAGGCCCTGAAAATGTTCGTGACGGCTGTTACCGTTTACGTAAAACCGGAATTTGTGGAAGCCTTTATCAGGGCAACCACCGAGAACCATCAGGGATCCCTCCGGGAACCCGGCAACATGCGGTTTGATGTGCTGCAATGTACCACAGACCCCGCGCGATTTCTGCTTTACGAAGCCTACGAATCGGAAGAAGCGGCGGCAGCGCATAAAAATACAGCCCATTATCTCAAGTGGAAAGAAACCGTGGCGGACTGGATGGCAAAACCGCGGGAGGGGATCCCCCATAAAGTGATCTGTCCTGCTAACAGGAGCGGCTGGTAATGTGGTCTTTTACTTTCGCGAGAATACCACACATTCATTTCGGCGCCGGAAAATTCAACGGCCTGGCCCATCTTCTGGGCCGGATGGGAAACACGGCATTGATCGTGACCGGCGCACATTCTCTGGAAGCTTCGGGGAAATGGGAGGTGCTGTCCGCATCACTGGAAAAAGCGTCCATCCCATATATCCATATGCATGTCAAAGGGGAGCCGTCCCCCGGCCTGGTGGATGACATAGTGGCCCAATCCAAAGATGAAAATGTCGATGTGGTTGCAGCCATCGGCGGCGGAAGCGTGATAGATACGGGCAAAGCCATTTCCGCCATGATACCGCAGGAGGCTTCCGTGGTGGATTACCTGGAAGGCGTTGGTACCGGACAACCGCACAACGGGGTCAAAGTCCCTTTTGTGGCCGTACCCACCACATCCGGCGCAGGGAGCGAAGCCACAAAGAACGCGGTGCTGAGCCGGATCGGTGCAGGGGGTTTTAAAAAATCCCTGCGCCATGACAATTTCATACCGGATGTGGCGGTGATCGACCCGGAGCTGACCCTCCCCTGCCCTCCGGATATCACGGCGGCATGCGGAATGGACGCCTTTACCCAGCTGCTGGAATCCTATGTTTCCACAAAGGCGACGCCCATGACGGACGCCCTGGCGTTAAGCGGGATCGCTGCTCTGAAAGATAATCTGGTGCCTGCCTGTACAACCGGCGCCGGGGATACGTCCGTGAGGGCCGGCATGGCTTATGCAGCCCTGCTTTCCGGCATCACCCTGGCCAATGCGGGACTGGGCATCGTTCACGGCCTGGCCGCCGTGATGGGCGGGTATTTCCATATCCCCCACGCAGCGGTGTGCGGCACGCTGGTCGCGCCGGCCACCGGTATGACGATCGACCTGCTGAAAGCGCGTGATCCGGAAAATAGTGCGCTCCATAAATATGCGAAAATCGGTGCGCTGCTCACAGAAAGTCAGAACACCGATGTGGTCGCATGCTGTGGGCTGTTGCTTGAAAAACTGGATGAATGGACAGACCTGTTACAATTGCCTCTTCTAAGTGACTATGGAATTCAGGACACGGATCTCGATAAAATCATTGCCGAAACAGGAAATAAAAATAATCCTGTGGCGCTGGAGCCTGAGCAAATCAGGCAAATTCTTTTACGCAGAATGGAAAGTTAGCTGGACAGGGAGGCTACCGAATAAGTATATTTGGTGGATTCGAAATACTAAAAGGATGGAATTTGAACGGTATTTTGAGATCCTGAATAGAATGAAGGCCTGAAAGGAAATTTTAAAAGCATGCCATCCAGAAAAATACCGGCCAGACTGGTTTTGAAAGACGGGTCTGTCTTTCACGGGTATACCTTCGGCTCCAAAATAGCCGTGAACGGGGAAGTGGTTTTCAATACCGGCATGGTGGGCTACCCGGAAAGTCTGACCGATCCGTCCTACAGGGGCCAGATCCTGGTGCTGACCTACCCGCTCATCGGCAACTACGGCGTGCCGGGCAATGAGAAGGAGGAGGAACTGCTGAAACATTTCGAGTCCGGCGGCATTCAGGTGCAGGGGCTCATTGTGAGCAGTTGTTCCGAGGAATACTCCCACTGGAATGCAAAAAAATCCCTGTCCGAATGGTTGAAGGAGCACCGGGTGCCGGGCATATACGGCGTAGATACGAGGGAACTGACAAAGAGACTGCGGGAAAAAGGCACCATCCTCGGCAAAATCCTTTATGACGGAGAAAGCATGCCCTTCGCAGACCCGAATAAAAGGAACCTGGTGGCCGAGGTGAGCGTTAAAAAGCCCGTTACCCGGAAAAAAGGAAAAAAGAAAATTGTGATCATCGACTGCGGCGTGAAGAACAGTATCATCCGGGCATTCCTGAGAAGAGATATCACGGTGATGTTATGCCCGTGGGATCACGACTTCAACGCAGAAGCGGCTGATGGGATCGTCATATCGAACGGGCCGGGTGATCCGAAAATGTGCAGGGCCACCATCCGGCATGTAAAAAAAGCCCTGTCCGGAAATATCCCCATGCTCGGGATCTGCCTGGGCTCTCAGATTCTGGGGCTCGCCGCCGGCGCCGACACCTATAAACTGAAATACGGGCACAGAAGCCAGAACCAGCCCTGCGTGGAGGGGGGCACCAAGCGGTGCTACATCACGCCCCAGAATCACGGGTATGCCGTGGATTCGGACACCCTGCCCGAAGACTGGCGGGAATGGTTCTACAATAATAATGACGGCACCAACGAGGGCATCATTCATATCTCCAAGCCTTTTTTCGGGACCCAGTTTCATCCCGAGGCCTCCCCCGGCCCGGATGATACGGAGTTTCTCTTTGACATGTTCCTGAGGGCCATGCGATGAAGAAAAAATTCAAAAAAGTGCTGATCCTAGGATCAGGCGCCATCCGGATCGGACAGGCCGGTGAATTCGACTATTCCGGCAGCCAGGCCATCAAGACCCTCAAAGAAGAAGGCATTGAAACGGTTCTGGTCAATCCGAACATCGCCACCATACAGACCTCGGATTATCTCGCGGACAAAGTCTACTTTCTGCCCCTGGATGCCTATTTTGTCGAGAGGGTGATCCGGAAGGAGCGGCCTGACGGCGTTCTGCTCAGCTTCGGCGGGCAAACCGCATTGAACGTGGGTGTGGAGCTGTCTGAAAAGGGGATTTTTAAAAAGTATAAAGTCAAAGTGCTGGGTACGCCCGTGCAATCCGTGCTGAATACCGAGGACCGGGACCTGTTTGTTCAAAAAATCAAAGAGATTCATCTCAAGGTGCCGGTGAGCAAAGCCGTGGCGACCGTGAAACAGGCCATGGCCGTATCCGAAAGCATGGGTTATCCCGTCATGTGCCGGATTGCATATGCACTGGGCGGTCTGGGTTCCGGGGTGGCCCGGAATAAGGAACAGCTTCTTGAACTGACCACGAAGGGTTTTTCCTTCACAAAACAGATCCTCATCGAAAAGTATTACGGCGGGTGGAAAGAGCTGGAATACGAGGTTGTGCGGGACCGTTACGATAACTGCATCGTGGTCTGCTCCATGGAAAACGTGGACCCCATGGGGATCCATACGGGGGAAAGCATCGTGGTCGCCCCGGTGCAGACGCTGACGGCTTCCGAGAATTTCAAGCTGCGCGCTTTATCCATCCGGGTGATCCGGCACCTCGGCATTGTCGGGGAATGCAACATCCAGTTTGCCCTGGACCCCCGGTCCGAGGATTACAGGATCATTGAAGTCAATGCGCGGCTGAGCAGAAGCTCCGCCCTGGCATCCAAGGCCACGGGTTATCCGCTGGCGGCCATCGCAACCAAACTCGCCCTGGGTTACAGCCTGACCGAAGTGGAAAATATCGTGACCGGGGAGACCTCGGCATGCTTCGAGCCGGCCCTGGACTATGTGGTGCTCAAGTATCCCAGGTGGGATCTCCAGAAATTCAGAAAAGTGAGCCTGAATATCGGATCGGAAATGAAATCCGTGGGCGAGGTGATGGCCATCGGAAGGCGCTATGAGGAAGTGCTCCAGAAGGCCATCCGCATGCTGGATATCGGCTTGCCCGGGCTGGTCTGCCATGACCTGGAATTCGATGACCTGGATAAAGAAATCAGCGAACCCACGGATAAGAGGATGTTCGCCATGGCCGAAGCCATCCGGCAGGGGTATTCCATAGAGAAAATTTCCGCCCTTTCCGGGGTGGACCCCTGGTTCCTCCACAAAATAAAAAACATTGTGGACACAGAGAAAAAACTGGGGAAATCGAAGCTGAAAGCCGTTTCCCCCGGCCTGCTGCGCGAAGCAAAGGAAAAAGGGTTCTCTGATCTGCAGATCGCCGGGCTTACGGGAAGCACGGAACCGGGCGTCCGGGAAAAAAGGAAAAAACTTGGGATCATCCCGTGCGTGAAACAGATCGATACCCTGGCGGCTGAATATCCGGCCAGGACCAATTACCTCTATTTAACCTACAACAGTGACACCGACGATCTTGATTTCAGGGATAAAAAACAGGTGGCCGTGCTGGGCGGCGGGGCCTACCGGATCGGCTCTTCGGTAGAGTTTGACTGGTGCTGTGTCAACGCCATCATCACACTGAAGAATCTCCGTTACAAAACCATCATGATCAACTATAACCCGGAAACCGTGAGCACCGATTATGACATCTGCGATAAACTCTACTTCGAAGAGCTCACCGGTGAGAGGGTCCTGGACATCTGCGAGAAGGAAAACCCCCGGGGATTGATCGTGTCCATGGGGGGCCAGATCCCCAATACCCTGGCCCTGCCCCTGCACCACGCAGGCGTTCGCATACTGGGCACCTCTCCCATGAATATTGACAGGGCCGAGGACAGGCACAAGTTTTCCGGGTTGCTGGATAAGCTGGATATCGACCAGCCCCGGTGGAATGAATTGACCGGCATCCGGGAAGCCGAGGCATTTGCGGCTGAGGTCGGTTACCCCGTCCTGGTCCGGCCGAGTTATGTGCTCAGCGGGGCCGCCATGAGTATCGCCCTGAGTGAAGAGGAACTCGAAGCGTATCTTAAAAAAGCGTCTGAGATCGGCAGGGAGCACCCCGTCGTCATCAGCAAATTCATTACCGGGGCAAAGGAGATCGAGATCGACGGGGTCGCCAGGAAGGGACATCTTCAATGCTATGCCATTTCGGAGCACGTGGAGAATGCCGGGGTCCATTCCGGAGATGCCACCATGGTGCTTCCGCCCCAGAGAACGTACCTGGAAACCATGCGGAGGATAAAAATCATTGCAAAGAAAATCGCAGGCGCCCTGGAGATCACAGGCCCCTTCAACATCCAGTTTATAGCCAAAGACAACGAGGTCAAGGTGATCGAATGCAACCTGCGGGCATCCCGAAGCTTCCCCTTTGTGTCCAAGGTTTTCAGGATCAATTTTGTGGATGCGGCCGTCAAGAGCATCATGGGAAAGGACATTCCCAGGATAGACCGGTCGTCCTTTGACCTGGATTATGTCGGGGTCAAGGCGCCCCAGTTTTCCTTTACCCGGTTAAAAGGCTCGGATCCGGTCCTGGGCGTGGAGATGGCCTCGACAGGCGAGGTGGCCTGCCTGGGCGATGACTTTAACGAGGCCTTTTTAAAAAGTCTGCTATCGGTTGGTTTTAAACTGCCGAAAAAAAACATTTTGCTGTCCACAGGGCCCATAGACACCAAGGCGGAACTCCTGGAGAGCATAAAAACCCTGGCAGACATGGGTTACACGTTTTATGCCACAAAGGGAACCGCAGACTTCATGAAGGCCAGTGGCATCCATGCGGAGGTGCTGTACTGGCCCCTCTCGAAAAAAGAGCCGAACACCCTGACCTACATCGCTAAGGGAAAAATCGACCTGGTCATCAACATTCCCAAGAATATAGAAAAAGAAGAGCTGGACAACGACTATCTCATCCGGCGGAAGGCGGTGGACACGGATGTGCCCCTGATTACGAACCGCCAGCTCGCAAAACGGTTTGTCGAAGCCCTTGCGAGCACGCCTCTCGAAGACATCAAAGTAAAGAGCTGGGATGAGTATAATTAACGGGGAGAGATATCCTTTAGCGATCGAAAGCTCACCATTTTCTGCTGTTTTTCATCCCACATCTTCATTCCCGCAGACTTCAAGCTTCCACGGATGGTCAGCGGTTTGACCGCCTGCAATGCCGGTATGTTGTTGTAACACTGTTGCAGGTTGTAATTGGGAATACGCGGTCGCACGTGGTGGATGTGATGCAGGCCGATATTGCCTGAAAACCACTGCAGCACTCCGGGCAACCTGTAATAGGAGCTTCCCTCCAGGGCCGCCCTCATCGGGTCCCACGCATCATGGCGTGCCCAGTACACGCCTTCGAACTGGTGCTGGACGTAGAATAACCAGATACCCAAGAGGCCGGCAATGAGGAAGAGGGGCAACTGAATCAGCAGGTATGTCCTGAATCCAATCGTCAGACCGGCTGATAGGAAAATCATCAAAATAGCGATGTTTGTGAGAATCACGCTGTAGCGCTCGCGCTTTCCGTCCCCTTTGCCGAAAAACCGGTGGGAAATCAGAAACAGAGCGGCCGGTCCCAGGCCGAACATGACAAAGGGATTCCGGAATAACCGGTATACCAGCCGCTTCAGCCGGGGCGCTGCCAGATACTCTTCAACGGTCAGCGTCCACACATCACCCGTGCCTCTGCGGTCCAGGTCTCCGGCCGTGGTGTGATGCCCTGCATGTGAATGCTGCCACTTTTCAAAGGGTGTGAAGGTCAATATGCCTGAAACATAGCCCAGGACCCTGTTCGCTCGATGGGAAGCAAAGAAGGATCCGTGACAGCAATCATGGAAAAAGATGAAAATCCGCAGGAGAAGCAACGCTGCGGCCACAGTGAAAACCAGTATCATCCAGTAAGAATACCCCTGTTGAACCAGATAGACCATCAGTGCCCATAGAGCGATGTAGGGAACAAAGGTATTGAGAAGCTGCCAGATGGCTTTTCGGGGGCTCGATCGGCCGAACTTTGAAGTCGCCTGATACCAGTCCGGTCCGGGCGCCTGATGCGGGTCTTTCCCTGAATCATCCAACATATCCTGCCTCCCGAAGCTATAAGTATAGTTATTCCAATGTCAGAATGCAACCAGACCATGCCGCAATCCGGACACCTTCAGGCCGGCCACAACCATCCGAAAGTCCCGGCTGTCAGAAGTCCATACACGAGTCCGTCAAAGGTCGACTTGAGGGTCACACACCAGGAACGCTTGTACCAGATCGAATTCTGCCAGAGGGCCAGGGAATAGCCAATGAAGGCTGTGCATCCGGCAAAGCGAAATACCGAAAGATAGGGAGCGCCCGGCCCCAGCGCGCGACTCGTGATATAGGCGGCGAATATGCCGACAACGATGCAGTAGACGAACCAGAGCACCAGGCTTTTGGCCATGGCCGGCGGACCGCTCTCCATGACCGTCATAAAAGCCACCGGCCCCTTCGTGGCCTTTTCGATGAACTCCGGTGTCTTCATTTCCTTCATGTCCCCTGCACATGGAATCACGTATTCGCCGGGAGGGATATCCGCTTTGCGGAGCCCTTCCATGACCTCGTCTTCCTTCGGGACCTTGCCGAAGTCTGTGCGGTGGTATCGCAGCACCATGTGGATGATGGAGCTGGCCACAAAAACGATCACCGCTGAGAGCAGGATCGGAATCCAGAGCGACGGGATTGAAACCATTACTACCTCCTTGTTACTTAGTGGCCCTTTTATGGGCGACCCTTTATGAACGCCTGTATAATCCCGCTAAACCAGCAACAAAGAAAACGGCGCCAATGCCGATCAATCCCCGCTGCTGGAATATACCTATAATCAAAAATATCACCCCGAGGCCTAACAGACCTCTATAGGACGCTTTACGCTTATTCATGGATCTCCTCTATAACAAGGGGGACGTCCATTCATATATTGGTAACTTAAAATTGATGCAACAAAGTTACTGATATATGAATAGACGTCCCCCCCTTTTTCCGATCACGCAACATTACCTTTGTTAGTATAAAACGCTACAATAATCCCTTCGACGACGAAAGCAATGCTCACCATAATCACCAGCACCCAGAGTTGGCCGGGCGAATTCTGTAGCGTGTGCCAGACAAGCGCTCCCAGGGCGAGCAGGCAGGCCGCTACGCCAAGACCGGCTATCACCCTGCTGCTGTGTATCTCCTGAGCTTTAGCAAAATTCGCAGCGTTGACAACCGCGAAGATGAGAAGAAAGCCCGCACTTCCCATCGTCGAAATGCTGCTTAGATCAGCCAGATTGGCTAACAACAACGCGAACAGGGTAGTCAGTATTAACCCTGCAACAGGCTGATTCCATAGCTTCCTTTCGAGAAAGGCTGGTAATTCACCTTCTTCCGCAATGGTGTAGGCCAAACGGGCTGATCCATAAAGTGTGGCGTTGATGGCCGAAAAAGTGGCCAGTACAGCTGATATGGCCACCAGCGTAAATCCGAGTTGTCCGAGAGAAGGTCTCGCCGCTTCGGCAAGGGCAAAATCTGCAGCACTGGCAATCTGGTTTGAAGCCAGGGAACCGACAGTAACCATCGCGATGAGTACGTAAAGAACGATTACAAAGATGACTGACGCGTAATAAGCACGCGGCAATGTCACTTTATAGTTGGTCACGTTTGGAGCCGTATTCGCGATCAACTCAAAGCCCTCGTAAGCGACGAACATAATCATGGCGCCCCCCACAATCGGCAGGAAGGATCCCCAGGTACTCGGCTCAATGCGAGCTGTGTCGATGCTGGTGAACCCAAATATTCCGACCAGCACTAAAATGGCGATTTTAACCGCCACCACATAGGTCTCTGTTTTGCTGATCAGCGAGGCGCTCGTCATGTTGAGTATGGTGGGAATAATGATGCCGCCACTAATCAGAAAATGCTTGAGTAGCGGGCTATTGCCAGGAAAGAAGGTGGCCGAGTAGTTTGCAAACGCAACCGCATAGAGGGAAAGCGTAACGATGTAACTGAGCCACAGGAGGTTGTTCAAGCCCCCGGTACACAGATCAACACCAAACGCCTTGTCCACGAAGATGACAGTGCCCCCCTGGTTCGGATAGGCGACCGAGAGTTTGGCATAGGAATAGGCCGTCAGGAGTGCAACGATGCCTGCAATGAGAAAAGACAGGGGGGCGGCTCCCCCGGCCAGGAGGACGGCAAGTCCAAGCACAGCGAAGATGCCTCCGCCGACCATACCGCCGACGCCAATGGAGACCGCTCCTAAAAAGCTTATTTCACGATCGTCGTGAGCGCGTTTCTTCAGGTCCATGGCCATAGCTCTCCTGTGGTTTTGTATAACAAGGGGGACGTCCCCCTTGTTCTTATGCCTTTTTGCTTTTTCTGAATATATTATCCAGGGACAGCGGACCGCCCCCTCTGGCAAATATGACCAGGAAGACAAAACAATAAATCACGGCGAGTTCTCCGCGGTTTTGGATGGGAAGCAGTGCCTGAGGACCATGCACCATCCAGTAGGCAAATGCCATCAGGCCGCATGCCAGGAAGGCGGAAATACGCGTGGCCAGACCCAGCATAATAAAAATCCCGCCGAAGAATTCAATCGGGCCGGCTATATATTGCACGTGTGCAGGCATTTCATGGGCAGCGCCAGGAAAGTTAAACAGCTTCTGGAATCCATGCCAGAAAAAAAGAAAGCCCACAACAATCCTCATAAAGGAATAAAATACAGGCTCCAACTTCGAAAGAATCTTTACCATGGTTCATCCTCCTTTTAAGAATTCATGGCCAAAGTCTTTGATCTGCAACTTAATTTTTTACCATCTTCACTCTCAAAGATGCTGACGACGAACAGTATCCCCTCTTGCTTTATATACATAATTTGTGAATACAGTATGTTCAAATATTTAATTTAGATTGAATCAAACTTTATCGATTACAGGCAAAACGATCCTAACCGTCGTCCCTTCACCTTCTTCACTATCTATCTCGATCTTCCCTCCATGTTCCGTAATGATGCTGCGTGATACTAAGAGTCCCCAATTTGTCGTCGAAACCCTGCCTTCTTTAACCTGAAAAGCGGGGTCAAAGATAACCAGCAACTTGTTTGCTGGTATGCCTCTCCCATTGTCCTGAATCTCCATCGCAATTTCTCCATTATGTTTATCACTCGAGATGCGAATGGTCCCTTTCTGATCGATAGCAGTAACGGCGTTTCTAAGAAGATTCGAAAAGACAGTACTAATCTGCTGCGGACAACATTTCAAGGGAGGGAGAGGTTTTAAGTCCAAACTTATTTCAATATTGTGTTCCCGTTCTGCGCTATTGAGAGCAATCGTATCCATCCACAATTCGTTAAGATCAATGACCCGTTCCTCCGCTCGATCCAGATTTGTTAAGTTCTTCATCCGCTCCAGGATTTTCCTCAACCGTATAGTTGATTGGCGGCCCGACTCCGCGACTTCGCCAAACATCTTTTCCAGCCGATCTTTCCGGTCTGGATATTCCTGTTCTCTCTCATGGATGCGCACTGCTGTATCAAAAGCGCTTGCAAGAGAGCCGAGCGGTGAACCGAGCTCATGACTCAAAGCAGCTGCAAAACGAGTCTGTGAAGCAACGTTTTCAGAGACCATTACTCGAACCTGTGCTTCTCGCAGTTGCTCGAAGGATTCCTCTGCCATGCGGCGTGCCCGGTAAGAAGATGCGCGCTGATGATAAACCGCCGCGGTAACCACAACACTAACAAAAACGATCATCACCATGAAAACAATCGCTATGGAAGCTGTCACCCTGTGCTCTCCCATCATTCCCTCTGCCAGCTGGATTCCCAAAAAGCTTATAGTAAGCAAGAAACCCAACGCCAACATTTGAAGTGGTTTTGCAGGAATGACAGCGATTCCAACCAGCATAACCAGTGCGATGGTACCTGTGAGAAAGGCCCAGCGTTCGGGTGAGGCGATGTTGACCTGCATCGAACCCCACCAATCCCCAATAGCCATTAAAAAGAGTGCGAAAATCCCGTAAAAACGAACTTGGTTGCGTACTCGAGGCCAAAACGATAATAATAATATGGATATGCCTAAGAAAAGAATGAAAAAAATAGATAGCAAACCTGCTACAGATATGAAATCCGACAACCAGACGAACCAAATAAATATCCAGAATAATGATCCAGCAAGGCAGATGGCAGAAATCATGTGAAGACCAATAACCGATAATTCTATAAGCTCCTCTTGAAACCTTGAATCATTCTCATCTTCCTTCGGAATGACGTACTTGATCCACGCAGTCCAATGCAAATGGCCCATATTCCTCCTCAGTATATTTAAACCAGAGGGGTCCGGTCTTGAATTATAAGCTCTTTCCTGAAAAACTGATAATTCAAGACCTGACCCCTTTTAGAGAGCTATACGCGGAATCATACTGCCCTGCATTTCTCGATCAGCACGGGCAGCACTTCCCGGTAATCTCCCACAATGCCGAAGTTGGCTTCCTTGAAGATGTGTGCGTCGGGATCTTTGTTGATGGCGACAATGCATTTGGCGCCCGAGCATCCCGCCATGTGCTGGGGCGCACCGGAAATGCCGATGGCGATATAGAGGTCCGGGCTCACGATGTGGCCGGTCTGGCCGACTTCGTTCCCTGCGGGCAGCCAGGCTTCATCCCGGGGAACCCTGCTGATCCCCACGGCACCTCCCAGAATACCGGCCAGTTCGTCCAGTAACCCGAAGCCTTCGCTTCCGCCGATGCCGCCGCCCCCGGCCACGACGACCCTGGCTTCTTCGATTTTTATGCCCTTTGCGTCTTCTCTGACTGCTTCCAGGAGCTTTCCTTTGAGCAGGGCCGCATCTGCGGCATCTATTATCTGAATAATTTCACCTTTCGTTGCAGAATCCGGTTCAGCGGGCTCAAGCGCCCTGGGGCGCATGGTAATAACCATCGGTTTATATTCCGCGGAAGCCCACACGGCCCTGGCATTGCCCCCGTATACCGGCTTGGTCTGGAGCAGGGCGCCGGTCGCCTGATCGACGGCAAGCTCCACGCAATCCATGCAGGCAGTGGTGCCCAATCCGGCGGCCACCCTGGGCGCGAGGTCACGCCCCATGTCGGTCTGTCCGAAAAGAATAATGGAAGGTGTTATCTGCTCGCACACGCGGGAAATGATGGCAACGTAGAGATCCGGGAGCGATTCAGCAAAAGGATCACTCTCTGTCCAGTAAACTTTATCAACGCCAAAAGCGGCAGCCTCTCCGGCTGCAGCTTTAATGTTGCGTCCCATCAGGAGAAGGCTCAGAGGCTGGTGCAGGGCGTCACCAAGCTGCCTGCCCGTTCGGATCAATTCCAGGGTCATGGTGGATGTTTTTCCCTCCGCCACTTCCCCGCAGATCAATATGCCATGATAATCCGGCATGCTCTTAGTTACCTGTCTTTGTCTGGATGGCTCCCGCCCGGATCAATTTTTCAGCCAGCGCAGCCGATGCCTCTTCCGTTGTTTCACCCCGGACCATCTCGCACTGCCGCGACTGGTCGGGTTGAAAGAGTTTGACCAGTTTTCTCCGGGCGGCATTTTCACCCGTATTTGATGGATCAGCCTCGATATCACTGCCGTTCCAGATGGGAATTTGTTTTTTGGATGCTGATATAATCCCCCATCCCGACGGCAGCCTGGGCTGGCCCACTTCATGGCTCACCGTGATAACCGCCGGCGCGGGCAGTGCAAATACCTGGAAGCCGTCCAGGGTGATTCTTTTTACTTCGAAGGTACCACCCTTTACCTCAAGCTCGCCGCCGGCAAGATCAACCGCTTCCGCCAGCGTAACCAGGGGCACGCCCAGGTGTTTGGCAAGGATGGTGCCCGCCTGGCCTTCATCCCAGTCCGCAGCCTGGCGGCCGCAAAAGACCACGTCATATTCTCCGAGTTTTCCTATGGCCTGTGCAAGGATATGGGCTGTTCCGTAACTGTCGGATCCTGCAAAGGCCGCGTCCTTCAGGAGAATGCCCTCGTCCGCCCCCATGGCCAGCGCGTGCCTGACGGCGCTCGTTGCCGTATCGTCCCCGATGGAAAGGACCGTTATTTTCCCCTCATGCTTTTCCCTGAGCCGCAGGGCCAGTTCCACGGCCTGTTCGTCATAGGGGTTGATCACCGGCGGGATGCCTTCCGGCGGGATCACGCGCTTTGCCTCTGTATCGAGCTGAAACTTCACCGGCGGTATCTCGGGATCCGGAATCTGCTTGATACAAACGATGGCGTGCATATTTATCTATCCATATTGATAACAGATGCCGAAGCCGGCCCTGGGAAGGGTCCATTCGATGGCCCCTTCTTCGCAGATGATCCTGCAGCTGCCGCACTCCAGGCACCCTTCATAGGAGAAGGTGAGATGCCCTTCCGATAGCTTGAAGCAATCAGCCGGGCAGGTACAAACACATTCGCGGCCTTCGCACTGACTGCATATCTCCTCATTGATGCTGATGTGCACCTCTTTGTCTATGTCGAACTTATTAACTGCCAGCTTGTCTTCAATACTTTTAACGCTCATAAGGCCTTCTTCAACTCCAGCAGGTCACGGGCGATCCGCCACAAAGAGATTTTATCCCCCCTGGACTGTTTGAACAATTCCCAGATCTTCTCCCGCGGCTCGCCGTCCGCCCTGAATATTTTTCCGGCCAGGTCGCAGGCGATTTCTGGATACAGGGAATATATTCGTGGATTTTCCAGAAAGGCATGGGCTTTTTCAAAGGTGTCCAGGTCTTTGAGGACAAAGCTCTGTTTTAATCTTCCGGTGTAACTGCTGAGCGCCTGCCCGGAAAAATCTCCCTGCTTCTTTGCCTCGATAACGGTCTCTGCGGCAGCGACTCCCGACGCTACGGCAAAATTGGCGCCCTCAAGAATGTAGCCCGTGGCAAGCGTCAATGCGGCTGCGTCGCCGGCCACCAGGAAGCCGCCGGTATAGAGTGCAGGCATCATGGCCTTTCCGGCCACGGGTATGAGGTGGGCCGAGTACTCCACCAGCTCACCTTCCGCCAGGAGATCTTTCACCGCGGGATGCGCTTTGAATGCCTCCAGCAGGTCATTGGCGGGGATGTTTTTTTCGGCCAGTTTATCAAGCTGCGCCACTATCCCGAGGGAGAGGCTTTCTTTATTGGTGTACAGGAAAGCGCCGCCGGGAATGCCCCGGGTAAAAGACCCGATGAACTCCCACGCAACACCTTCATCTCCGGAAAGGCCGAAACGCTTTTCCAGTATCTCCCGGGGAAGGCGAATGACTTCCTTGACCCCCTGTTTGATATCCCCCGGCGAAAGTTTTTCCCGGAGCCCGGCCTTTTCCGCCAGGATGGCATTTACCCCATCGCAGGCAACGACCACGCTGGCCGGCAGGTCATCCCCGCCGGCCTTTATGCCCGTGATGGTGTCTCCATCCCGCAGGAGGTCATCCGCAGAAAGGCCCGTGGCAACGATAGCCCCTGCTTCCTCCGCCTTTCTGGCAAACCACCCGTCGAACTTCGCCCGGAGCAGTGAAAACCCGTTATATGGAGCCTGCCTGAATTTTTCTGACGTGAAATCTACAGACAGGCAGGCATCGCCATCGAGCAGAGACAGCTTATTACGGGTAATATACCTTTCAACCGGGGCCTCTTCCCGGAAGCCGGGAAACATACCGTTCAATGCAGGGCCGTAGAATACGCCGCCCCACATGTTTTTCGCCCCTGCGAATTTTCCTCTCTCCACGATCAGGGTATTCAGCCCGGCCTTTGCCAGGCTGTACCCGCAGGCGCAGCCTGCCGGGCCGGCTCCCACGATGATGGCGTCGAATTTTTCTTTCACAATGATCGTCCGTATGGATTATCTGAACGCGGCCAGTTCCAGGAGCTGCTGCCCGATGGTCAGCTGGTGCATCTGGCTGGTGCCGCCGAGAATCGTTGCCGTGATGGCATCCTGATAGTGATAACCCACGGGGTAATCGTCAAAGGTGCCGAAAGAACCGTGGATCTTGACCGCCTGAGAAGAGACCCATAGCGCGGTTTCAGCGGCAAAGTACTTGGCATAGGACATTTCTTTGATATGGCGGATGCCGCGGCTCTTGAGAAAAGCGGCGTGATAGGTCAGCCATCTGGCCGCCTGGATTCTCGTGGCCATATCCGCGATGATCTCCTGGATCAGCTGATGGCCGCCAATGGGCTTGCCGAACTGGACCCGCTCTTTGGCGTACTTGATGCTCGCGTCAAGGCAGCCCTGGGCGAGGCCCACGGCGCCGGCGGCAAGGAACAGGCGCGCCGTATCGATACCCCGCAGGGCATCCCGCAATGCGCGCCCCGTCTCCCCGATCTGGTTTTCAAGGGGCAGTTCCATGTCTGTAAACCGTAAGGAACCTTCACTGCCCCCCCGCCAGCTGATTTTTCCTTTTTGAGGTGTGCTGGACAGGCCCTGTGTGCCGCTGTCCACGATAAATGTGGCCAGCCCCTTGAGCCCTTTGCTCTTATCCGTCTGGGCAATGAACAGGATGGCGCCGGCCATCTCGCCGTTGGTAATGAAGATCTTGCTGCCATTGATGACCCAGCGCTCCTCTTTAAGGACTGCCGAGGTTTCGATCATGGAGGAATCGCTCCCGGCATTCGGCTCTACCACGGCCCCGGATAATATCAGGTCGCCCCGGCAGACCGCGGGAAGGTATTTCTGCTTTTGCGCGTCAGACCCGGCATCCAGGAGGTTTGTGGCCGGCTGGATAGGGCCGCTCACCGCCGCCTGCGTCACGGCCAGGCTGACCGTGCAGAGAGACTCCCAGATGATGGCCGAGGTGATGTAATCGAGCCCGAGGCCCCCGTACTCTTCGGGCATGTGGGGGGCCAGCAAACCCTGGGAGGCCATCTTCTTTATAATGGTACTGTCGAATTTTTCCTGGCGTACGTTTTCCTTGAGAGTGGGCAGAATCTCCTGCTCTGCAAATTTTCGGGCCATATCCCGAAACATGCGCTGTTCTTCAGTGAGTTCAAAATCCATGGTTTCTCCCCCGGAATATCCGCTGGAATGATGGGAGTTTTATGCTTCTTTCTGAACAAACTCGATCAGAATGCCGTGGGTTTCTTTCGGATGCAGAAAGACGGTGATCCCTTCAATGCCCGGCTTCGGTTCCCCCAGAACGCGAATGCCCTTTGCTTTCAGGGATTCCACTGCCGCGTGGATATCGTCCACCTCGTAACAGACGTGGTGGAAACCTTCCCCGCGCTTCTCGAGGAATTTCGCCATCACCCCTTCATCCCCCACCGGCGACAGGAGCTCGATGACCGTGTTGCCCACCTCCACCATGCTCCCTTTCATGGTGCCGTCCGGGCTGCTGACCGGATCACCCGACTCCAGGCCCAGAACCGACCGGTAAAAACCCCGTGCCTCTTCAATATCCCTGACAGCAACCCCCAGATGACGGATCCCTTTAATCATGTATTTCCTCCAACTTGCAAAGATATCAAACCATTTTCAACATTTGAGGCTCAAAACCTTATAACACACGACCATTTTGATGTCAAAATCAACAATTTCCACTCGCATTTCCCGGACAATTCTGGCATAATTCAGCGGTGTCCCGGAGACGGATGCGTCACAGTGCGTTCGATATCTGCGAAGTATTTGTGAGGACAGCAGGAGACAAGATGGCAGAAAAGGAAGAAATCAGGATCCTCCTGGGAAATGCAGCGGTTGGCAGGGGAATTGTCGAGGCCGGGTGTCATGTCGTGACCTCCTATCCCGGCACGCCCAGCTCTGAAATCCTTCCTGCCGTGGTCGATTTCAAGAAAGAACTGGGCCTCAATACCTACATCGAGTGGTCGGTCAACGAGAAGGTGGCCTTTGACAATGCCCTGGCCGCAAGCATGACGGGCAAACGGGCCGCGGTGGCCATGAAACAGGTGGGCCTGAACGTAGCTTCCGATTCACTCATGAGCTCGGCCTATACCGGCGTCATAGGAGGGCTGGTCATTGTCTGCTGCGACGACCCGGGGCCCCAGAGCTCCCAGACCGAACAGGACTCCCGCTTTTTCGGCATGTTTTCCAAGGTGCCTGTCTACGATCCTTCCACCCCGGTAGAAGCAAAGGAGATGGTCAAGGAGGCTTTCGAGCTGTCCGAGGCATTCCAGGTCCCTGTTCTGCTGCGCCCCACGACCCGGGTGTCCCATGCCAGGCAGGCTGTGAAGCTCTCTCCGGTACAGGCGCTGGACCGGCCTGCGGATTTTAAAAAAGATCCGGAGCGCTGGGCGGCAACCCCGAGATACCGGCTGATACTGCACAAAAAACTAAACGACACCCTGGATCAGATCCGGGAGAGATTCGAGAACGCAGACCGGTGGAATTACGAAACAGGAGACGGCGGCAGCGCGGCCCTGGGAATCATCACCTGCAGCATGAGCTTTGCCGCACTCATGGATATTCTGGAAGAAGTGCAATTAAAGCAGCCGGTCCATGTCCTGAAAATCGGCACTCCCTACCCGCTTCCGCAGAAAAAAGTAGCCGGGTTCATCGAAAGGCATGAAAAGGTCCTGGTGATCGAAGAGACCGATGCGGTCATCGAGATGCAGATCATCGATAAAAGCAGGATTCTCGGAAGGATGACCGGTCACGTGCCACAGCAGGGAGAGCTCGTTCCGGATCTGATTTACAATATCCTGGCCGACGTGTTTAAAGAATTGAACCTGGCGGATCTGGAAAAGAAACAGGATACCGTCCTGGATGAACTCGTTGGGGAAATCGGGCTTCCCATCCGCAGGCCTACGCTGTGCGCCGGCTGCCCGGAGCGGTCGGCATTCTTCGCCATCAAAAAGGCGCTTCCCAAAGCGATCTACACCAGCGACATCGGGTGCTACACCCTCGGGATCAACCTCGGGGCTGTCGATACGGTCCTCGACATGGGCGCGGGCATCACGCTGGCGAGCGGGTTTTACCAGGCATACCGCCAGGACAACAAAGACATGCCCATTGTCGCCACCATGGGGGATTCGACATTTTACCATTCGGGCACCACGTCTCTTTTGAGCGCGGTTTACAACAATGCAAGATTCATCCTGGTGATTCTGGACAACGAGATCACCGCCATGACAGGGATGCAGCCCACGCCGGGCATCGGCATCACGGCGGACGGAAGCCCGGGCAAAAAAATCCCGCTGGAAGATCTCGTCAAAGGGTGCGGCATCGATTGGATCCGGGTGATAGATCCTTATGACCTGGAAAAAACCGTGAAGCTCCTGAAAGAAGCCAGGGAATATACGCAAAAAAGCGACGGCGGCATCGCGGTCATTATTGCCAGGCATCCCTGCATCATCCGTTACCCCAAAGCATGCGTGGAAAATCCCGTGAAGGTGGAGGTGAGCGAGGACTGCAACGGTTGCAGGTACTGCCTGGATTTCTTTGAATGTCCCGCCCTGCAAATGAATAAAGACACGGAGCGTGTGGAGATCGACCGGAAATTGTGTGTGGACTGCGGCGTCTGCCTCCATGTCTGTCCGAGAGGGTCGATCGTGAGGGTGGAGGAATGATATGAAAAAAAGTCCTCATAAAGAAAAATCAGACCGCGGCCGGCTGCAGATTATTCTGGCCGGGGTCGGCGGACAGGGTATTTTATTTTCTTCACGCATATTTTCCGAGTGGGGACTGAAATCAGGATCAGATATCATCGGCTCGGAAACCCACGGGATGAGCCAGCGGGGCGGATCGGTGATTGCACATTTGAAGATCGGCCGGTTTCACAGCCCCATGATCCGGGAAGGGAATGCCGACATCCTCTATTCCTTCGAAGAAAACGAGACCTATAAAACACTGAAATTTTTAAAAGACGGCGGTATCTGTTTTGCCAATCTCGAACAGACCGGGCGATTCGGCCCGAAGGTTCTGGACTATCTGAAGAAAAAAGAGACCACCTTCCTGGCCTTCAACGCAACCGGGGCAGCCATTAAAATCGGATCCGTCATGTCCACCAATATCGTGCTGATCGGGTTTTCCGTGGGGACGGGGCTGGTTCCCTTTACATATGAGGAAATGAAATCCGTGCTCGAATCCCTGAGCAAGGGAAAACATCTCGCCCTCAACCTGAAAGCATTTGATAGAGGCGTTCAGGAGGGGGAAAAAATAAAAAAGATTAAATCATAAGGAGGCATTTCCATGGACGAAAACACGAAAGGCCTGCAGCTAGGTCATCCCGTGCCCGATTTCGAGATCGACACCTATGAGCCGACCAAAAAGGACTTCGGCACCTTCAGCCTGAAGAAAAACAAATCACAGAAGAAATGGACCATTCTCTTCTTTTACCCCGCGGACTTCACCTTTGTCTGAGCCACCGAGTTCGCTGCTCTGGCAGAGCAGTACAACCGGTTCAAAAAAATCGGCGCAGAGGTGGTCACGGTTTCAACAGACACCCAGTTCGTCCATCTGGCCTGGCAGAGGCATGAAAAAGAGCTGGAGAAAGTGCGTTTTCCCATGGGCGCGGATCCCACCGGAAACCTCTCCCGCATGTTCGGCGTCTATGACGAGGCCACGGGCCTGGCCCTGAGGGGCGTATTCATCATCAACCCCGGGGGCGTCCTGCTCAACTCGGAGGTCAACTTCTACAACATGGGGCGGAACATCGATGAGCTCATGCGGAAGTTCAAGGCAAACATCTACCTTTCCAAAAAGCAGACTGAGGGATGCCCGTCCAAGTGGAAGGATGAAGGGGATAAAACCCTGAAGCCCTCCGCCAAACTGGTGGGACGCGTGCACGAAGCCCTGCAGGACAAATAATTTAATCGAAAAAAAGGGGGTCAGTCCGACAATTCTAGAATTTTCTACAATTGCCGGACTGACCCCCTTTCTCCCTTTCTCCCATGGATAATGAAGCCACATCTTAAGCGAAAAGGAGGAATTGGACATGCGAAAATTTGTTAAGGTATTGTTTGTCACATTCGGGATTATGGGAATGCTCATCGGATCAGGATTTGCTGGTGAAACAGGCCACTACGTTAACGGGGTTGAAGGGATTAAGTGTGGAACCGTACCACCGCCGGGCCTCTACTATCGCATGTATAATGTGTTTTACAATGCGGATACAGTAACAGACGAAAACGGGAATGAGCAGCAGCTAGACTTTGATGCCAGCATTTATGCCATGGCCAACCGGGTGATCTGGGTGACTCAAAAGAAAATTTTGGGGGCTGATTTTTTTATGGATATCGTCATTCCCTTAATTTATACCGACATTGAAATTGGCCTTGCAGGCATTGCCGATGACGCGTTTGGACTGGGGGACATCAATATTGAACCGTTTGGTTTGGCCTGGCACGGTCCCCGATACGACGCTGCCCTCGGGCTGTCTTTTTACCTCCCCACCGGTGATTATGATCAAACCAAACCAGCCTCTGCTGGTAAAGACATGTGGACAGGAATGCTGACACTGGGAGGAACCTATTATTTTGATGCAGAAAAGACATGGTCAGCCTCGATTCTTAGCCGATATGAAACTCATAGTGAAAAAGATGACATCAATGTCACGCCTGGTGATGATTTTCATTTTGAATGGGGTGCCGGCAAAACATTAGCAAAGGTTTGGGATGTCGGCCTGACCGGATACTGTCAGTGGCAGGTAACCGATGACAGCGGCTCTGGGAGTTCTTCTGTCAAGGACAGGGTGTATGCCGTCGGCCCGGAGGTCAGTCTTTTTTATCCGCCTGCAACATTGTTTATTTCGCTCAGGAGTCAGTGGGAGTTCGAAGCCCAAGACCGCTCTGAAGGCAACTGTACCACACTGACATTGACCAAAATATTTTAACTGAGCGTTTTGTTCGTCGTCGGCATCTTTGAGAGTGAAGATGGTAAAAAGTGAAGTTGTCGGTCAAGGATTTTATGCTATTTGACAGATTTTATGAAAAATCGCCTTCATTTCAGGCGTTGGTGCCAGAAAAAAAGTTCGAGACGCGTCCATTATGGGGAGGGAAATTACAAACCGAGAAGCCGAAAACCGCAACTTAATTTTGAGCCCTAAAACTCCCATTTTTGCTGAAGACTGCAGTTGATCAGGGCGCCCGAGACCCAGCCGCTGGTCAATGTTTCACGATCCCGCAGGAACTCCACCCTGCTTTTGTGCTGGCCGATGTCAATGGAGTAGGTGGCGATGACCTTGCCGTCATGAGCCACCTCCGAGACTTCCCAGCGGCCCTCTAGATCCCAGTCCTCCCACCAATCGTCCCACCACTCGTCGTGACAGCCGGTCAAGGCGAGAAGAAGCATGCAGAAAATCGAAACAGTCATTATTTTTCCGTAGTTCATGATGAATCTCCCTGTTGGTCTGATCGGCGCGCCTGATT
>Ga0209013_10000847_pt1 | contig 28063 bp, 22 predicted proteins | sample Cruoilmetagenom2_FD_187291 | JGI IMG/M metagenome (GOLD analysis project Ga0209013, IMG submission 187291) | Oil polluted marine microbial communities from Coal Oil Point, Santa Barbara, California, USA - Sample 2 (SPAdes) (version 2) | ecosystem: Environmental > Aquatic > Marine > Oil seeps ...
TTTCCAAACGGTGTGATCGTGAGCCCAGATGCGCTGGACGATGCGCCCCTCAGCCAGTTCTTGCAGCGCCTGGTGGACTGCGTCTCCATGCTCTCCGAGCTGAGCTGAAAAAGCCATCCGTTCAGACAGCAGTGCGGCACGTTTTTCCCTGATGCTCTCCATCAAGTGCTCGAAGGATTTGGCGAAGGAGGCCACGCCGTTGTCCTGCAGCTCCTGCGTGATAACTTCCAGATCGATGCCGAGTTCCGCCAATCGAGCCAGCTGGGCATGCGCCTCGACGAGGCCGGTTTCCAGGGCCGGGGCAACGGTACCGTGCTCTATAAAAGCCACCAGGGTGGCGGGCGGGATCGTATTGACTGTGTCCTGTCCGATCAGTTCATCGACATACAGCGTGTCGGGGTAGCTCGGGTTCTTGGTGCCGGTGCTGGCCCACAGAGGACGCTGCACGCGGGCGCCTAAAGACGCCAGTTTCTCCCAGCGTTCCCCACCGAAGAATTTTTTGAAACGGGCGTAAGCAGCTTTGGCGTTGGCGATGGCGATCTCACCACCTAATTCTTGACCGTCCTTTGTCTCCGACAGCGCCAGGTCGACGGCCGAGTCGACTCGGCTGATGAAGAAAGATGCCACGGATGCGACCTTGGAGACGTTACCACCGCGGGCAGCCAGTTTCTCCAGACCGGAGATATATGCCTCTGCGACGGCCTCGTAATGCCTGATCGAGAAGATGAGGGTCACGTTGATGTTGATGCCTTCCCCGATGGCTGCTTCGATGGCCGGGATGCCTGCCGGCGTGGCGGGAATCTTGATCATTATATTTGGGCGCCCGAGGACGCTGAACAAGCGCTGTGCTTCAGCCAGTGTGCCATCGGTGTCGTGTGCCAGGTCCGGGCTGACCTCCAGGCTGACGTAGCCGTCCGTACCATCCGTGGCATCGTACACCGGGCGCAGGATGTCGGCCGCCTGGCGGATGTCTACCAATGCCAGCGCTTCGTAGATCTGTTGGACTGATTTACCGCCCTCGACCAATGCGCGCAGGTCTGAATCGTAGTCGCTGCTGCCGGCGATGGCCTTCTCGAAAATGGAAGGGTTGGAGGTGACGCCGCGCAAGCCCTGGTCGACCAGTTCCTGTAATTGACCGGAGGTGATAAAAGCTCTGCGGATAAAGTCCAGCCATATCGCCTGGCCTGAGCTTGCCAGTTGGTTCATTTTTGTCATCGTTTCTTCCTCTTTGCCTATATTCTATTTATTCGAACAAAAAGCTGCTTGGGGTGTTTTGAATTAACACTGAGATCGCAAGGCCCACTCATGTAATAAGTTTTTTCTCGCGTAATGTTCTAACATGCTGAAGCATGTTTCCGGTTCCAGGCCGCAATTTATTCGCGGTACAAATGAGGGTGATCCATCTTTTACCTCTGATCGATTTTCCTGATAGATATCAAGTGTATTGCTTATCGGGCCGCAATTCATTCGCGGCACAAAGGAGGGTGATCCACATCTCAACCCAGATCGATTTTTCTAGTGGATATCCATCGTATTGCTTATCAGGCTGCATTTTATTCGCGGAATCCTGTGGATAAAGAATCAATACTTCATCATTCCGGGTTTTAGACAGCATTAATCAGTCAAATATTACCCATTGTATGATCATCCCCTGATAATTAAATTAACGATGTGTAAACGGTATGCAACGGGTGAAGTCTGGAGAGTATTTATACTGTTATTAACTCACCGGATTTTATCGCCGCGGCTAATTCTGTACGGTTCGCCCCGAGCGCGATTAATGACTTCACTTGAAGATCGATGGAAACAGATGGATCACCTGCCAGGCTTCCTCACCCGAATAGCCGCCTTCTTCTCCCCACCGACCCGCACGGTCGTCGGGTACAGTTCAATCTTACCGCCCACCCAGTCCTCGGTATCCGGACTTCCCAGGATGTCGGCGATGTTGAAGGCGTTGACTTTATTCAAAATCAAGCCCTTCTTTGCCTCCTCGAAGTACACCACCCAAACATCCGTATCGCCTTTGCGCGGGTTATAGACCCGCTCGTACTGAACATCTTTAATGGTCAGCACAACCGGATCGTTTAATTCGCCGGATTTGACGTATTTACTCGGGAACATCTCGTGGATGTTGGGCATTGCTTTGCCTCCTGATTTGGATACCTGAATTCGGATTTTTATCAATGATTGGCTCTTGTATCCTGCATCATCTTCGCCACCAGCGCCGTCCATCCGGTCTGGTGGCTGGCGCCTAAGCCGGCCCCATTATCCCCGTGGAAATACTCGTAAAAGAGCACGTAATCCCGCCAGTCTGGATCGTGCTGGAATAAATTTTCATCCCCAAACACAGGACGCCGGTCGGCGTTGGATGGATCACGTAGAAAGATCTGCCCCAGGCGGCGGCACAGCTCGTCGGCTGCCTGATTGAGAGTGAGCCAGCGGCCTGAACCACCCGGTACTTCGATCTTGAAGTCTTCTCCATAATGGTGGTGATAGGTGCGCAGGGACTCGATCACCAGGTAATTGAGCGGGAACCAGATCGGTCCGCGCCAGTTGGAGTTGCCGCCGAACAACCAGGTGCGCGATTCCGCCGGCTCGTAGTCCACACTGTGTACCTGGTCGCCGACCTTCATCCGGAAGGGATTTTGTGCGTGGTATTTGGACAGGGAGCGCAGCCCGTAATCGGAAAGGAATTCTTTTGTGTCGAAGACACGCCTCAGGATACGTTCGAGCTTCTCCCGATCGACAATTGATAACTGGGTGTGACCGTGAGCGCCGGTCTCAGTAAACGACGCCACATTCTTTACTAACTCCGGACGATGCTCCATAAACCATTCCAACCGCCGTTTGAAGCCTGGCAGCTCCTTGAGCTGGTCGGCTTCCAGCACAGCGGTGGCAAATAGCGGGATCAGGCCCACGAACGAGCGCACCTTCAAGCGGGTTTGATGCTCTCCCGCATCGTGCAGTGCGTCGTAGAAGAAGCAGTCCTCTTCGTCCCACAGGCTGATATCACCCTTACCTAAATTATAGAACGCGTCCGCGATATAAATGAAGTGTTCGAAGAATTTTGTGGCCACGTCCTCATAAGCCGGCCTCGTGCGTGCCAGCTCGAGGGCCATGGTCAGCATATCCAGGCAGTACATCGCCATCCAGGCGGTGCCGTCGGCCTGGTCGATGTGCCCTCCGGTGGGCAGCGCCTTGCTGCGATCGAATACGTCGATGTTATCCAGGCCCAGAAATCCGCCCTGGAAGACATTGTTGCCGTCGCTGTCCTCGCGGTTGACCCACCAGGTGAAGTTGAGCAGCAGCTTGTGGAACACGCGCTCCAGGAAGGAGGTGTCCGGGCGATCGTTGAGCTCACGGTCAATCTGGTAGACCTGCCAGGAGGCCCAGGCGTGCACCGGCGGATTCACGTCGCTGAAATTCCACTCGTAGGCCGGGATCTGGCCGTTGGGATGCATGTACCACTCGCGCAGCAGCAGTAAAAGCTGGTGTTTGGCCCATTCGGGGTCGATCATGGCGATGGGGATAGTGTGGAAGGCCAGGTCCCAGGCCGCGAACCAGGGATACTCCCATTTGTCGGGCATGGAAAGCACGTCCACTCCGTCGAAGTGGGACCATTTTTGATTGCGTATCTGCAGACGCGACTCGGGCGGCGCTGGTTGGGTGGGATCACCTGTCTGCCAGCGTAACACCCGGTAATGATAGAATTGCTTGCTCCAAAGCAAGCCCGCCAACGCCTGGCGCTGCACCAGGCGTTCATCCTGGCTCTGTTCGGGTGAATGGATGGTGCCGTAAAATTGGTCCGCCTCATGAATACGCGCCTCGAACACCCGCTCAAAATTCGCGAACGGATCGTCGTGCGGCTCATCCGTAAAGCGCAGCTTTACGATGAATTCTTCCCCTGGAGCGAGGGTGTTCTTGAAGTGAGCGGCGGCCTTGCTGCCTTGTTTCTGCGGGTTGGCGCGCTCTGGGTGCCCACTAACAACGGCTTCGTGGAAGGCGTCTTTGACGTACGGCGTGGGGTTTGGCGTGCCGTACAGGCGCTCGTCGTTGGTCTCGTTTTCCGTGAAAAGGAGCGGCGCCTCCCCCGCAGCGTACCACCAGCGTTCGCCCAGGCGCGGGTGTTCGGTCCTGCATGCCGTGACGCCGGGTAAAGGTGTCTTGATTTGAGTAATAACCGGGCGCTGGCGATCTATTTTCCACGACCAGTTGTTCCGGTACCACAGGTGCGGCAGGATGTGGATGGGTGCGGGTTCGGCCCCGCGGTTGATGGCCGTAATGCGGCACAGGATATCCTCTTCGTCCGCTTTGGCGTATTCGATGAACACATCGAAGTAGCGATTATCTTCGAACGCCTCTCTGAGGGCGTCGATCAGCTCGTACTCGGCCTGGTCCCGGCCCCGTGCGCGGTTCTGTTCAACCAGGTCCTGGTAAGGGAAAGTCACCTGTGGATACTTGTAGAGCATCTTCATGTACGCATGCGTGGGCGTACCGTCCAGGTAGTAGTAATACTCCTTCACGTCCTCACCATGGTTTCCCTCGTTGCCGCTGAGACCGAATAGACGTTCTTTCAGGATCGGATCGTGTTCATTCCATAAAGCCACCGACAGGCAGATGTTCTGGTAGCGGTTGCAGAAGCCCCCCAATCCGTCCTCGTTCCAGCGGTAGGCGCGGCTGCGGGCGTGGTCGTGCGGGAAGTAGTCCCAGGCTTCCCCATCGGGGCTGTAATCCTCTCGCACGGTGCCCCAGGCGCGCTCGCTCAGGTACGGCCCCCAGTTCCTCCAGTCCGCCCGACCTGCATCAGAGTCGGCCAATCGTCTGTGTTCGGCGGTGTTTTTAGCTGGCATCATGTCTGGTACTCATTCTAATTGAAAACTCCCGAAGTTTTCTAAAACTTCGGGAGTAATTTGATTGCCCATAGGTTGTTAGAAAAACACCGCTGGCGAGACGTTGAACCGTATCGCCAAGGCACGAATTTGTCTGAGATTTAGTTCTCTCCTTCCATTGAGCACTTCAGAAACCACTCCTTGCGATCCAATTTCACTCAGATCCGACTGCCTCAGATCGTGTTCTTCCATCAAAAACCGCACGATTTCCGCACCGCTCGCTTCCGGCATCGGGTGCTGCTTCTCTTCATAGGTGTATATCAGCGTGCCCAATGTATCGAGCAACTCGTACAACGGGTGACTTTCATCCGTGCCGACTTCGTCGATAAGCTGGTTCACTCTCACAACTGCCCGATCGTATTCATCTTCGCTGCGTATCGATAGGATAGGTTGAATGTAGCCCCAATGGACTTGTATCTCTTGTGGCATGCTGCTCATTATTTCCACGCTCCTTTATCATACTCCTGGTGTGTCAGGACATGGCGGACAAAAACCTTACCTCGGTTGAAGTGTATGGATGCAGTGAGTCTATATTTATTCCCACCGATATTGAAAACTATTAAATTTCCCACTTTATCGGCCGTGGGAAAAGTTGCTCGTAAATTCGCGAAGCTTGTGTAGTTGTTGTTCTTCATGATTTTATACCAGCGTGCAAGTGCGTTCTTGCTGTCTGGATAACGTACCCAGAATTGTCTCAACGTTTTCCTTGAAATCACATGCATGCTGTAATTATATCTCATATTGAGATACCTGGCAAGATCACGGATCAACCCTCGAATTCCCTCATCTTCTGCACCTGATACGTGGTACTTGGAACATGACACCTAACACATGCCAATCCACATGCTGCTTATCATCGCGTAGTCGCAATTTCGCAAACCCTTACAGAACTTATCGCTTATCTTTAAAAACTAGCAATCTTCACATGGCACTTGGAACTTGACACTTGGTACTTGAAACCTGATCATCCCCACGCATTCAAAATTCAGAATTAACCATTCACCATTAACCATTTAATTCTCCCTTATAATAAAGTCGTAACATAACATCTCACACCTATCCAAGGAGCCCTCCGTGACAAACGAACCCCAAAACCTCCCCCGCTGGGACATGACCACCGTCTATCCGAGCATCGATTCCCCCGAATACGAGCAGGCCTTACAGCGCCTTGAAACCAGGACAGGGGAATTGGAAGGATTTATTAAAAACAACCACATCGACCCCGATAAACCGGTCACCAATATCGACAACCCAGAACTGGCTGTATTGATCGCTGAACTCATCAACAGGATCAACGCTGCCTTGCGCCTGGCGGTCACCATGCGGGCCTACGTCTCCGGCTTCGTCACCACCGACTCTCGCGACACGGTGGCCCAGAAAGCGCTGTCGGTCATCGAGGGGATCTTTGCACGCCTCACGCAGCAGGAGACTCTCTTCCAGGCCTGGATTGGAACGCTGGCGGACCGGCTGCCAGACGTGGTAGAGGGTAACGAAGTCGTCAAAGAGCACGCCTTTATCCTCAAAGAGACCGCCGAACAGAGCTGCTACCTGATGAGCAGCGCGGAGGAAAACCTGGCCGCAGAGCTCAGTCTCAGCGGGGCGCTCGCCTGGCAGAAACTGCAGGGGACGATCACGTCCCAATTGAGCTGGGAGGTCGAGGACGAAAGTGGCGAGACTAAAGAAATGCCCATGACCGCCATCATCAACCTGCGCAGCCACCCGGACGGGGTCATGCGCCGCCGCGGCTACGAGGCCGAAATGGCCGCCTGGGGTTCGGTGGAGAACCAGCTCGCCGCCTGCCTCAACGGCGTAAAAGGCGAAGTTGGGGTGCTCAACCGGCGCCGTGGGCGCAGAGACTCCTTGCACACCACCATCGACCAGGCGCGCATGGACCAGGAGACCCTGGACGCCATGCTGGGCGCCATAAAAAACTCCCTTCCCATGTTCCGTAAATACTTCAAATCCAAGGCGCTCAGGCTGGGCCTGGAAAGCCTGCCCTGGTGGGAAATCTTCGCCCCCACCGGTGAATCCGAGCGCAGCTTCAGCTATCCCGAAGCGCAGGAATTCGTGCTGGAGGTGTTCGAGAAATTTTCGCCCGACCTGGCCCGGTTTGCCCAAAAAGCCTTCGAGGATAACTGGATCGATGTCGGGCCGCGTGGGGGCAAACGCGCCGGGGCATTCTGCATGGATCTGCCGGAGGTGGAAGAATCGCGCGTGCTGCTCAATTTTGAGGGCAATCTGGACTGGGTCTTCACCCTGGCGCACGAACTTGGACACGGTTACCACAACGAGCAGTTGATCGGCCGCACCATGCTGCAGCGGGACACGCCCTTCACCCTGGCCGAGACGGCCTCAACCCTGTGCGAAACGATCGTCACCGCGGAAGCGATCAAAAATGCCGCCGGGCCTGAGGAAGAACACGCCATTCTGGAGACCTCCCTGATCGGCGACAGCCAGGTGATCGTGGACGTCTATTCACGCTACCTGTTCGAGAGTGAGGTCTTCGAGCGCCGCGAGGTCTCTGAACTATCGGCCGAAGATTTTTGCATCATCATGGAAGAGTCGCAGAAAACCGCCTACGGCGATGGTCTGGATGAGAAATATTTGCACAAATACATGTGGACATGGAAACCGCACTACTACCGCCCTGGTCTTTCCTTCTACAACTATCCCTATTCCTTCGGACTGCTGTTCGGGACCGGTCTGTACGCCGTCTACATAGAACGCGGCGACGATTTTATCCCGCAGTACAAAAACCTGCTCTCCAGCACCGGCCTGGGCACCGCCGCTGAGCTGGCCGCCCGCTTTGACATCGATCTCCGTAGCCCGGATTTCTGGCAGGGCAGCCTGGACGTCATCGGTGAAAAGATCGAACGTTATATTGCGCTATAAAGGTTACCCTGGTTTCTCCGGCTGCAAAAATTTTATACACACACTACATGACGCTTGACAAATGCTGCCTGGCACGTGGCACTTGTCCCCTTCACTCACGATTAACCGTTAACCATTCTCAATTATCCGAATCTCTTCCTCCGTTAGCCCATACAGCTCGTACACCAGCGCATCGATCTGCCTGTCCGTAGTCTCGATCCGCAGCTGGAGCACCTGCTTCTCCGCGGGCGGGCGTGCCGCCGCCAGCGCCTCGAAGAGCGGGTCGATGAACTCCAGGCGCACCTGGGTCTCGTTATACTTCCCCGAGCGGTAGTCCGCCAGGTTGCGCCGGAAGCGCTGGATCAGATCGATGACTTCTATTGGTGCGCTCATGGTCCTTGAAGGACCTCCCTCATTTTCTCATACGCAAATCCCCACTCGAGATAACGTTGTGGAATGCGGTTGAGCCTCTTCTGAATATCGAACAGGTCGACGAATCCTGTAACTTCGTAATCAAGCTCCATGCAGGCATACAGATTATGGACCAGGTCGTTCATCGTACCCAGTATACTGCGGCTGCTGGTCTTGGTAAAAATGGTCGGATCGAGGGCATAGATCTTTGCAAGCGCTGTCGCCTCGCTCACACCATCAGCAGTCAGGGCAGCGAGCAACTGGTCTTTGAACAACGCCTCGATGCTGACGCCCATGATCGTGTAGAGGTAGTTGACGAGAACCGCATATAGGGTGGGATCGTTGACGAAGATCAAATAATCCATTCCCCCAATGTCGATCGCCTTGGCATACCACACACCCAATGGGGTCGCGTTCGGCTCCTCCGGCAGATTCTGCGGCTTCCGCCCCATAAACTTGAAAGTCTTTTGTGTGCATTGTAATTGCAGCATACGCCACCCTCTAAATTTTACCCCGGTTTCACCCCATGGATAATTCTATTCTCACCCCACCTGGAACATGGCACCTTGCACCTTGCACTTTTCACTCATCACTCGTCACGTGGCACTTCTCACACAACTTTACCGCTAACCTCACCCTCAACGGGGCGCACCACATCCCAAACGGCTTCAGGATGCTTGGCGGCCACCTGCAGCAGCACGCGTGCTGGCCCATCCGGAGTACGGCGACCCTGCTCCCAATTTTGCAGAGTCTTGATGCTGATACCTAACAGCGCGGCAAATTCGCTTTGCGACAGCCGGTAGCTGGCCCGGATGCGTTTTACATCTGGCCCACCCACGACAAACTCGCGCGCTGGTTTGGTCTCACCACGCAGGATCGCGCCCCCCTCGCGCACACTCTCGACAAGCTCTTCGAACATTTCGTCTTTCATGGATATTCTTCCTCAACAATCTTCTTCAATACCTTCAATTGACTCTGTGTCAGGTCATCGCGTGCGCTTTTTGGATATACATAGAGCATGAGGATGCGTTCTTGCAAATCGATCCAATAATATATAACGCGTACTCCACCACGTTTCCCTTTTCCACGCATCGTCCAACGTATCTTCCGTAGGCCGCCACTTCAAATAATCACGGGGCCTGCGTTAGGACGATTAATCAATACCGTTTGTAATTCGCGATACTCATCATCTGTGAGCAGTTTCGATACCTGCCGGGTGAAAACGGATGTTTCAACAATGACCATTGATAACGGAAGTATACGCCATTGACGTATACGAGTAAATGGCGAAAAATATTCCCCCGATTTTTTCACATCGTAATTCCATCCGCACCCCACCTGGAACATGGATCGTGGCACTTGGTACCTGACACATGGTATTTAGCATTCGCAGCCTGAGAACTGACAACTGCCCACTGTCAACTGTCAACAACTGTCAACCGATCACTGCACTTGAACATACACCCGGACTTCTTCATCCAGTCGATCAGCCAGGCGATCTTTTTCAGTTTCAAGATCATACCGTGCCTGCAGATTGCTCCAAAACCTTTCAGAGATCCCAAAGAAGCGGGATAACCTGAGCGCAGTATCAGGAGATATATAACGTTTGCCATGCACGATTTCATTGATGCGGCGCGGCGGAACGTTGATGTCTTTAGCCAGCCGATATTGGCTGATGCCCATCGGTTTCAGAAATTCTTCCATCAGGATTTCTCCTGGATGAATGGGGGGTAGCCGCTTTTCTTTACTCATGACTCAACCTTTGTGATAGTCTACAATCTCAATAACTAATAACGCACAACGGTAATAACGTCAAGCGTTATGGTTTGAAGGGCAGAAAATACTGACAACTGATTACTGGAAACTAGCGACTGGCACATCTCCCCCTCTTTCACCCCTTCTCAACTGCCCCTAATTCATCATCAAAAGCGCGTACGACCATATCCACATCCTCCGCTGTCAGCATGATCGGCGGGGTGATCTGACCAGCGCAGCCCAGGAGCGATTCGGTGATGAAACCGACGATAGGGGCCTGCGACTCGGCGATCACGCGCCCTATTTCAGCCCCGTAGGCGGTGCCGCTTCTCCAGCAACTTATCGACCGCCCCGCCGTGGTGGCTGCTCAAGGCGATTTCGGTCCCGGATGTTAGCTGCGCCTCAGCTTCCAGCGGATCGATCTCGTAGAGACGTTCCATGAGGCGCCAGGCGCGGCCTTCGCTGATGAACCAATCGGGATGCTGCGGGTCGATCCGGCGGCGTTCGACCGCCATAGTGACCGAGATGCACAGGCGGCCGCATACCAGCGGGTAAAGGACCGAAAGCTCAACGTTCGACAGCGGACGGACAGAGTGGTAGCCGGCAACAACCTCGGCGCCTGCGCCCAGCGGGTCGGGCATCTCGCGCATGGCATAGGCCAGCGCGATGGCGAGCTCGTTGATGGTCGGGTTGTAGAGACAATCCCCGAAGTCGAGCAGCCCCGTAATCCGCCCGTCCTGCACCAGCAGGTTCTCGTCGTTCACGTCCCCGTGGATCATCGAGTTGGGCAGGTCCAGCATGTGCGGCAGCGCGCTGGCGGTGTAGAAGTGGAACATCCACTCAAGGATGCGGCGCTGTTCAGGATCGTCCACCAGAGAAATTTTTCCCCGGTGCTGGGAGACGGCCATCAGGTCCCATGCGTGCGTGCGGTGAGCGGCCGGGTGATCGACCTTGTTGAGCGCCAGGGTGAGTTCGGCGAGCACGCGGCCGAGATCGCGCAGCTGTGCCGTGTCGGGCTCTCCAGCATCGTACCACGGCGTACCCGGTAGAAACTCACACAAATGGGCGCTGATGCGTGTGCCGTCCTCTGCCTGATAGCGTGCTTCCAGGCGTCCTGTGCGCGTGACGACGGTGCGCGGCAGGTCCACGCCGATGCGCGAGGCGTACACCTGCTCAACCGTAAAATGCTCCAACGCGAGCGTCTCGCTAGTGTAGGTGTCTCCCACCAGTTTGAGGGCGTAGCTTTCACCGTCCGGGGTCACGATCTGGTAGTTGTCGTTTTCCCCACCCAGGCGCGAGATACGCCCGGCCAGGCCGTATTCAGCGGCGCAAAGGGCAGCGATCGTGTCCAGTGAGGGAGATTGGCCCTTGGTATTCATTTATTCCAACGCGCGCAGCTGACCTAAAAAATGCGTCCACCCATCCAGGTGGCTCTGGCGATCTTCTTGATCCCGCTCGTTATCACTGTAGGTGCCGTGGGTGAGAGTTAGCCGGCTGCCATCGCCCTCGGATTCGAATCCGATCTCAACCAGGCGCATCGGTAGGTTCGGTTCGTGCTCCCAGAGCCATGTGAAGGACAGGCGTTCTCCAGGGTCGAACTGTGTGTATTCGCCGTACAATACCCAGTCCATGGCGGGCCAGGAGAGCCGGTAGCTCCCGCCTGACCACGGCTCAGTCACTGCGGCCTGCGGCCACCAGCGTGTAAGCAGCTCGGGGACGGTGAAGTGATCAAACAGTGACCGGGACGAAAACTGCGGGCAGTCTGCCCTGAGTATAAGTCGGTTGTTGTCACAGTCGATCTGCGAAATGGCGATTTGATTCTGCACGTCTACCTGCCTCTACTTAGTAGTCAGCCTTTTTGATGATGATTTTTGCTATATCTACCACTAAGACTCCAGAGCGCAAAGATGCATAAAGATAGATTATTAAAAACTTGGTGTTACTTAGTGACTCCGTGTCTTTGTGGTGAAAGAAAGACTCGTTCCATAATTAGGACTTCTCTCCGATCCAATCCAATATCTCATCCAACGCCAGCTTGAGATTGCCGACCTGGCAGTGATTTTGCGCCTGCTCTTCCGCGGTGAAGACCCTGCCTTTGAGCGAGCGGGCGTTGGTAAACCCGCGCATATTATTGTCGAACTCTTTGATCGGTATCATGTGATCGTCTGCGCCCGCGTAAAGCAGGACATCCTGCCACACCTGGTCTGCGATATCCGAGACGGAGTAATTTTCCACCAACGCGATCCACTCGGCCGGTGTGCCGGTGCCCGTAATGTACATCCATTGGTTGATGACGTGGTCGGCGTTTACGTTACGCTTCATAGCTGTGCGGGCGACCCAGTTGTAGAATGACGGATACCGCAAGAACAGCCGGTACAAAGCGCCCTGCAGCCCGCTGCCGTGCTGGTCGTAGAGGAATACATCGTAGGCGACCACGCGTTTAATGCGCGGCTCGAAAGCGGCCGCGCGCGGCGCCAGGTAGCCGCCCATCGAGATGCCAACCAGCGTCACATCGCTGAGATTGAAATGGTCCAGCACCGCCGTCACCGGCTTTTCCCACTCGTGAGTCATGTACAAACTACTCCTGCGACGTGCTGCCCCCTGGCCCGGTCCATCGAAAAGAATTACTTCGTAACCGGTGTCAGCGATGTAACTTGCAGCGGAGTATAACTCTTCCATGAACGAGTCCAATCCCCCGTGAATGACGATGCTCCCTTTTGGATCCCCAGGAGACAGCCGGAGAGCCGGCAGGAATCCATCCTGATATGGGATCGAATTTCGTTCTATGGCTTCATTCTGGACAGCCCCATAAAACAGCTCGTGGAAGCGGTCGTACAGGGATATTTTTTCCGGATCGGTGGGGTGGGTGAAGAATTCAGCCGCGCGGTAGCCAATAGCCCCTGCCAGTTGTCGGTCTTCATCGAGCATCTGGTTCGCCAGTGCAATCAGCTTGGGCTTCCAGTCGCTGAGTTCTTGAATCCCCGCGCCTGCTCGCTGTGCGTCGTCTTTTGTCCAATAGCCAAGTGAATGCCAGCGGTTGAGCTGGAAGTTCATGTGCTTATCTTTGTTGAATGCGTAGTAGCCGACTGGAAAGGTAAAGGATTGGTGGGTCGTGTCGTTGTTCATTTCTTGTATCCTAATAAACGCAAGGCGTTGAGCACTACGATGATACTGCTGCCCTCGTGCAGGATCACGGCTCCGCTCAACTGAAGGAGGCCGAAGACCGAGGTGACCAGCAGCAGGCCGATCACTCCCAGCGCGATGGCCAGGTTTTGATGGATGATCCGCCGGCTGGCCCGGCTGAGCCCCACTGCGAACGGAAGCCTGCTCAAGTCATCGGCCATCAGGGCAACGTCGGCCGTTTCGAGGGCCACTGCGGTGCCCGCGCCGCCCATGGCGATGCCCACCGTGGCAGCGGCCAGGGCGGGCGCGTCGTTGACGCCGTCCCCAACCATCGCTACCGCACCGTGTTTTTCTTGCAGCTTCTGGATGGTGGCCAGTTTCTGGTCGGGCAGCAGGTCGGCCAGCACATCCGTGATGCCGACTTCGTCAGCGATCCTGTGGGCGACATCCGGGTGGTCACCGGTCAGCATGACCAGGTGTTTGATCCCCAGGTCATACAGGTCGGCCAGCACCTGGCGTACTCCGGAGCGAGGCGCATCGGCCAGGCCCAATACGCCGATGAATTCTCCATCTCTGCTGATGGCCATGACCGATTTCCCACCGTCTTCCAGGCGCTGGTAAATCTCTACAAAGGAATCTTCCACCGGGTGACCGGGTGTCGTGCGGAAAAGTTTCATTGACCCGACCAGGACAGAACTCCCGGCCACGCGGCAGCGCACGCCGCGCCCGGCCACGTTTTCCAGGTCGTTCGCCGGGGGCAGATCGAGCTCCCTGGCGCGCGCTTCATAAACGATAGCCTGTGCCATGGGGTGGTTGGCTCCCTGCTCTACAGCCGCGGCAACCCGCAGGATTTCGTCTGGCTGGGTGCCGTTGACCGGAACGACATCGGTTAGGATGAACTTGCCTTGGGTCAGGGTGCCGGTTTTGTCGAACGCCATAGCGTTCAGTCCCCCCAGGTTTTCCAGGTGCACACCGCCCTTGATCAGCACGCCATTGCGGGCAGCCTGGGCGATCCCGGACAGGACCGCAGCCGGGGTGCCCAACGCCAGGGCGCAGGGGGAGGCGGCGACCAGCAGCAGCATGGCCCGGTAGAAGCTGTCCTCCAGGGGCATCCAGCCTGCCAGCGGCGGGACCACGATCACCAGCAGCGTGAGCGCCAGGACGACGGGCACGAAGCGCGTGGTGAAGCGTTCCGTAAAACGTTGTGTGGGGCTCTGCTGGCTCTGGGCTTCGGCCACGAGCTGCATCACCCGCGCCAGGGTGTTGTCTTTCGCCAGGCGCGTGACCCGCACCTCCAGGGCCGCGTCCTGGTTGATGGTGCCGGCGAATACTTCGTCTCCAGGTCTTTTTTTCACCGGGACGCTCTCTCCGGTGATAGCGCTTTGATCGACCGCGCTGTTTCCATTAACCACCTGCCCATCTACCGGGATGCTGTCGCCCGGGCGTACGAGTACAATCTCGCCGGGACGAATGTGCTCGACGTGCACTTCGGTGATCTGGTCGCCGCGCTTCACCCTGGCCGACTTGGGCATCAGTTCGCCCAGGGCGTGGACCGCGCTGCGGGCGCGATCCAGGGCATAGTGTTCCCCGGTGTGCCCCAGGCCGAACAGGAACAGCAGGAAGGCGCCCTCGGCCCACGCGCCCAGGGCGGCTGCCCCCAGGGCCGCGGCCAGCATGAGCACGTCCGTGTCAAACTTACCTTTGAGCAGGCCGGGGATGGCGTGCGTGGCAATCTCGTAGCCCCCGGCCAGGTAAGAGAGTAAATAAAATGCCAGCACCAGGTTCTCCGGCCACTGGAGAAATGTTTCTCCCAGCCAGCCGAACAGGAGAAACACGCCGGCCAATCCTATGAGAACCAGCCTCCAGCGGTCCTTTATCCAGCGGAGTGGGCGGGATTGGGTGCTCTCGAGATCCAGTTCACGTTCGGCTTCCATATCCGGCAGTCCGGTCACCTCGTGCAGCGGCTGGACGCCCATGTGGCGCATCGCCCCTTCGATCTCGTCACGTTGTAAAACTGAACTGTCGTAGGCGACGAAAACCAGCTCTGCGGCGTAGTTTGCCTGTGCATGGAGCATACCGGGCATCTGGGCCAGCACCTGGCTCAGTGTTGTGGCTGCGTCGGCGCTGTCCATGCCCGTAAACGGTATCTGTTCGTGGCGGTAGCGGTTTGAAAACTCCGAACCGGCCTCCTCCGCCATGCGCCGCACCGATGCCAGGGAGACCAGGTTGGGATCGTAATGGATGCAGAGCATCACGGGGAAGAGTTCCCACTTCAGGTGGACCTTTTTAATCCCCTTGCGATCGCGCAGCGTGGATTCCAGCCAGGACAGGCACTCATCCTGCTGGTCGCCGATCTCAGGCAAAAGGAGCGGGATTTCAAGTTCGATTGTTTTTTCAGACATCCTTATTCTTACCCGTGGAGCACGTGGTCTAAACCGCGTTGGAACAAATCCCTGACGTGCTCGTCATCCAGGCAGTAGAACACTTCGCGGCCCAGCTTCCGGCCCCGCACCAGGCGCATCTGGCGCAGCGTGCGCAGCTGGTGGCTGACCGCCGATTCGCTGACTCCGACGATCTCCGCAAGTGCGCCGACGTTGAACTCGCCCTCAAGCAAAGCAGCGATGATCCGCACCCGCGTGGGGTCGGACAGCGCCCTGAAGAACTCTGCCAGCTCTTCCGCCTGCTGTTCGGTTAACGTCTGTTCTTGGTATGATTTGTGCAAAATATAACACCTGAATGTATGTTCATATATTCAGGAATTTTAAATGATAAATCCTCCCCTGTCAAGTCAACGTATTCATTCATCTTAGAAGTTACGCAGTTGGGTAGGCTTCGGGAGAACCATCTCTGTTCGGCAGCATTTTCATATGACTTGACACGGGATACCGGCGTCTAAAGTTTGTTCAGCCAAATGGGGCTGGACCAGGCATACTTACCCCAGGCCATTGCGACATTGTGTGGGTGGCGTTGGTGTTTTCCTTCTTCTTTAACTTGAATACAGTACCAGTGTCTCCCTTCCGGAACCGTTTCGTCCCGCCACTCGCCGAACTTTCTATCGGAAGAATGGACGGTTTTTCCGTTTCTGATCACGTCGATTCTTTCCAGTTTTCCATGGGGGATGACGTGCCAGCGGAAATTTGGCGGGATGTTTGACGTGGTCTGGTCCCCCATAAAGGTGTCGTTGAGCCAGAAAGCCACCGCCGTTTTGTTGCCGGTGGTCGCGAAGGTCCTTCTCTTCCTGATAGCGTCGAAAATGGATTTTTGTGTTAATTCCGGGGCGAAAACGCCGGTGAGAGCGCCTGAAAGCCCTGGCATAAAACGGTGGCTGTCGCTGTTGCCGAGGAAAGCGAAGCGCTCACCCTTTTCCAGGTTCTTGAAGACCGTGTCGCAATCAAGGATATAGGTTCCCCAGGCAGCGGTCACTTCCACGCCCCATTCGGATGAGGAATTCAGAAATCTCCATTGTGCGTGATGGGGAAAAGCGAAATAGCCGTTTTTATCCAAATAAGTCCTGAAGGCTTTCTCACTGGCGCCATTCGATTCGTTGCGCCGCACCGCCTCCAGGGGGGAATCGTGGGGAAACACAATAATCCGGTGGTTGTTAGTCCGGGATGGATCGCCGCGGTAATAAGTCCATTCGTAACCGGCGAGAGCGAGGAAACGATCCTTGACAGTCAACGATTTTGCGAGTTCCGCGGTATAGTGGATCTCCGAATCCAGAAGGATTTTGGAAGGATAGAAATCGTTGTCGGAAACGCAGACGAAGTCAATTTTCGCCAAATCACGGGCAAAATAATATAATTCATCGGGTTCGCCTTCAGCGTCGGGTGAAAAATAAGAATGGCAATGCAGATCCCCCCAGTACGTGGTCAAACTGTCGTTTTCCACAGAAACCTTCAATCGGTTATTGTTCTGCGGTGCCTGCGGTAACGATATCGAAGCCCATTTACTCCAGAGACTTTTGGGTTTTCCGTGGTAGGACGACTCGTTTGTCAAATCGATATCGACTACGATGAAATCGTTTCCAGAGCGATGGTGTTCCTTCTTGACGGCCACGGGAAAACACGCGCTGGAGTAAATGTGCCTGGTGTCGAAAGTGTGGCACGCTCCCTCATCGTGAAGTATTTTGGTTCCCGACCATCTGCCGTTCTCCAGCTTTTTACCAAGCAGGAAGCCGTTGGGGAGATTAGCCCAGATTTCCTGCTCGTCTTTTTGCTGTTCCCAGATTATCCACACGGAGCCATCCGCCATCGCCAACGGACGGGGATAACGACGCAAACCATCGTAGCCAAAATAGCGTTTGATCGGTAGGAGTCCCAGGTTGAGATCGGCGAGATCCATCGATCCATTCCGTGTGAGCGTCTTCCATTTTCCGTTTTGTTTACGGGCCATCCGGGCAGATTGCGTCGCGCCAAGAACGTCATCGCGAACGACCTGGGATTGGTGGAGCCAGGAGATATTGATTCGCCCTCTGGCGTCCGATGCAGCCGCCGGAAACATATTCCATCCATCCCCGTTCGACACGCGCGTCCACCTTTTCGATGGTTTGGCGCCTAGTTTCTTGACAGCAATATGGAATTGGCCGTTCCTGTAAACATCCGCGATAACATAGACTTCGCCATTTCCGTCGGTAATTAATTTCGGGCGATTGACTTGCCTGTCATAAGCGGAAAAATGGAGCTCCTCTCCCCATTCGCCGTTCTGGAAACGACGGCAGAAGAATTTGATTCCGGAGCGTTGTTCATCAACACCACAATAGGCCATATACGCTTCATCGTCCGTCACGGCAACCATGTCCATGTGGTAAACTGCCCGGCATCGGGTCGGAAACGATTCCACCAGTCGCCATCCCCCGTTTTGTGAAGCGTATCCTTTCAGGAAGAATTCGTTCTTATTTTGTTGCGCACCGAAAAACAACAGGGGTGTCCTGTTTCCCGGGAAGCGCAGCCAGGCCGGTTTGGAATAGCGCCCCCTGGCATCGACGACAGCGAGTGGAGCGGATTTCCCCGCTTTTTTTCTTGTGGCGACGATAGCGTCGCTTCCTTTTGTCCGGTGAATCCATGACATCCACAGATTTCCATCAATATACTCGACCGCGATCTCCCGGGGAGCCCAGGAATGGTTCAATGTCGGTCGCAGAAACGAATCATCGGGGCCGGGAATAGAATAAAGAGTCTTGTCCTTGTTTTTTTTCGCTGTCATATTTTCGTCCGCTTTCAATTATGAAATAGGCAAGCCGAAATTATACTTTTCCCCAGCGGTTCCTGGATTACGCGGACTATCTCGTCGGGGTTGTAGTGCCTGTTTTCATCATCGCCCCTCATCGATAAGCATCGCGATCCCTTCACCTTCCGCTGCCCCAAACTGCATCTCGTAGAGGCGGGCGTACAGCCCATCCGTCTTTTCCAGCAAGGACAGGTGCGTGCCCTGTTCGACGAGATGTCCCTCGTTGAGCACCAGGACCCAATCGGCGTTGATAATGGTGCTGAGGCGGTGGGCAATCACAAAAGAGGTGCGGCTCTGCATCAGGTGTTCAAGGGCCTCCTGCACCAGGCTCTCGCTCTCGCTGTCCAAAGAAGATGTGGCCTCGTCCAGGATCAGGATGCGCGGGTCTTTGAGGATCGCGCGCGCGATGGCCACACGCTGGCGCTGGCCTCCGCTCAGCTTGACACCGCGCTCGCCGACCTCTGTCTCGTAGCCCTGCGGTAGATCTTTGAGGATGAACTCATGCGCGTTGGCTGCTTTCGCCGCGGCTTCCACGTCTTCACGCGTGGCATCTAATTTGCCGTAACGGATGTTGGCGTAAACCGTTTCCGAGAATAGGATGGTCTCCTGCGGCACGATACCGATTTGCTCGCGCAGGCTGCGCAGCTCCACATCGCGAATGTCCAGGTTGTCAATGGTAACGCTGCCAGAAACCACGTCCCAGAAGCGCGGGATCAGGCTGATAAGCGTTGACTTCCCTGCGCCGCTGGGCCCAACCAGTGCGATGACCTGTCCGGGCTGAGCGCGGAATGAGACATCCCGCAGGACCGGGACATCCTCCGTGTAAGTAAAACTTACCTTCTCAAACTGCACCTCACCGGTCAGAGGAGGCAGTGCCGGTGCATCCGGCTTGCTGACGATGTCCGGCTGCTTATCCAGCAGGTCAAACAGCCGCTCTGTCGCTCCGATGGCTGCCTGGAAGCTGGCATATAAACCTGCCAGGGTGGCAATTGGGGCCGCGACCATCATGGTGTAGATCAGATATGCCACCAGGTCACCGGCCGTCATGTTTCCCTGGATCACTTCATAAGCCCCGAACCACAGGGTGATGGTGATAGCGGAAAAGGCCATGAAGCCAATCACAGGTCCGAGCACCGCCCCGATCCTGGCCCGCCGCATGGCAGCAGAATAAGTCTCGTCAACCGCGCCGGAAAAGCGTTCGATCTCATACCGCTCCCGGGTGAAGGATTTTACGATGCGTACAGCGGATACCGTCTCTTCCACCACGCTCGCCGTGCGCGCCAGGGCATCCTGTACGGCCTTCGACTCGCGCCGGATCTTGCGCCCCAGCCAGACCATAGTCAGGGTGATAAATGGCACGCACAGCAGGATGATCAAAGTCAGCCGCCAGTCCAGCCAGAACAGCAGGATGGTTGCCCCCACCAGCGTTATGCCCTGGCGCAGCAGCGAAACCAGGTCATTGGTGATGGCGGACTGCAGCATCGAAGTATCATTCGTGACGCGTGATACGATCTCGCCGGTGCGGTTATCGCCGAAAAAGCGCAGCGAGAGTGCCTGCAGGTGGCTGTAAACCTGCACGCGAATATCCGCGACCGCATTTTCGCCTACGTATGCAAGGGACAGGCGGTTGACAAAGCTGGCGATTGACTGCACGAGAAAGACCGCAAACAGCCCCAGCGCCAGGCGGTTGAGCTGCGGGACGTCCCCCTCCACGACGATCAGGTCGACCAGGTTGCGGACCACCAGCGGCAGGATGAGTCCCAGCCCCGCGCTGATGAGCAGGGCGATGATGGCGACGACCATCCACCTGGTGTAAGGACGGACGTATCCAAACAGCCGCCCGTACGTTCCCAGCTCTTGCCTGGTTATGCGTTGCCTGGGCTGTTCCTCGTCCGGCGAATCCACGCCGCGCCTAGGTCTTGATCTGAATGCCATTGGTATCTATAAGTCTTCCTTTGAATCTATCAATAAAATATTGGTGCTCTCCCGAATTTACGGATAGGCTCTAAGTGTCACGCAGCTTTGCTAACAGGCATTATTTTAAACGATTATTTAATAAACGGTTGTTTATACTTTTTTGTCTCTCTTATCCCCTGCCCCCTAATCCTTGTTCTGGCCATAGCAATCCATCTCCTAGATGGTTGTCGCCCCCGGCTCCAGGCTCTAGCTCTACCGCACTCCGCCCGACTCTGGCCACCCGCCGCACTGCCGAACGAATAGAATACATCTATCCCCCAAAGCGTCTTAGCACCTGGTAAATTGCATTTGCACCAAATTCAACCGCATCGACCGGAATACGTTCATCGGCAGCATGGATCGTCTGCGTGAAATTAAAATCTTTCGGTAGTGGCATTGGCAGGAATCCATAGGTCTGGATGCCGAGACGCGAGAAGAATCGCCCGTCTGTGACACCGCTCAACAACAGTGGAACAGGCACGCCATCCGGGTCAGCTTCCCGTAAAATACCAGTAAGCTCGTCGAACAGCCCTATATCTGGCTCGGTGGGACCCGGATCGTACCGAATCACTTCTAGCTCGACATCGCTGCTAGCAATTTGGCGCAGTTCACTGATCATGTCATCAGGCTGGTAGCCTGGCAGCAGTCGTCCATCCAGTTCTACGGACACCTCGTTGGGTATCACGTTGATTTTTTTACTGCCATGTAAAATAGTGGGACTAACACAGTTGTGCAGCAGTGGGTCAAAGACCCGGCCGCGTTCCCCCAGCAGGTTGAGGATGCTGTTTGTGAGTCTGTGATTTACAAGTTGGCCGAGCATCAGCCCGTTTAAGCCGCCGAGTGTTGAAGCCATTGTGCCGAACATGATACGAGCCGCGGGTGTAACGTGAACTGGCAGCCTGTGTTTATTCACTTGTTGGAGAAAGTGCGCCAGCCCCGCCATTGCGCCGCCCTGGACAGGTACGGAGCCGTGACCTCCCGTTCCTCTTACGGTGGCTTTCAGCCAGCAAAGTTGTTTTTCAGCGACCTGAATGGGATAAAAGCGCTGTTTTCCGATAAACAGAGAAAATCCGCCAAACTCACCGATTGCGTAACGGATGCCTTCGAACTGTTCTGCATGCTTCTCCACCAGGAACTTCGCGCCAAGATCGCCCCCTGCTTCTTCATCGGACACGACAGCGAAGACCACATCGCCTGGTAGTTCTAGTCCCTCGGCTTTTGCGCGCAGGAAGGCCGCCAGCAGCATGGCCACACCGCCCTTCATATCCAGAGCACCGCGGCCCCAGATAAATCCATCTACCAGTTTCCCCTCGAACGGTGGGTGCGTCCACTGCTGATTTTCGGTCGTAACGACATCGACATGCCCGTAGAGCAGTAATGGCGGTGCCTTCCCGCGACCGGAAAATCGAGCGATGAGGTTTGGGCGTTCCGGCGATTGAGCGAGAATCCTGGTTTCAATCCCTGCTTCTGTTAGCACGCCATCGATAAACGAGATACATTCGGACTCGTTACCAGGTGGATTCGTCGTGTCGAACTGAATGATCTTCTGGAGCAGCTCTACTGGTCGTTGGTAGATAGCGGACTTGTTATCTGCTAATGGCATCGGTTGCATCCTTTCATTCTTCTTCAATTACTTTCGACAGAATTTTGGCTCCTCCAATCATCCAGTCAAGAGGAATCACGTTTTTAAAATCAGCAAAACTTTTACTAATCGATTCATAGTATGCTGTCATGTCTGCTTCCATTTTTATTAGTTCAGCGTTTGCCAACTTATTTAGCGTATTGTATCCACCCCCGCTGAGATGCATAATTGTCTTTCCACGCACATACGCCAGACGTGAAACATCAGCTCGATGAGTAAGCTCGAGGATATAAACTTCATCCATTCCCGTTTCAGTGGAAAACACCATCCTGCCCATTTTTGACCGAAAGATTTCTAGCGCATCAAGGTTTGACCTGATCCCTCGATTCTTCAAGATTCCCAGATAGGTTGTATTGGCATGAGGCATTGTGTCTACTAGTTCTATCACTGGAATTTTGAAGGGTAATACCCAACGAAAAAGATAGTTCAATACCTGTATCAATGCTTCAAAGCCAACCCCGGTCTCTTGAAGAAATTTTTCACAGTTTGATTTTGTATTGACCCTTCCCACTAAATCTTGATAATTTCGTATGCCCACCAAACTCAGATGTTTGAAGTGATTGGTGATTTCACCGATAAATTCAGCTTCTCTCTCATTTTGACGATAGCCTTGTCGAATTTTCTCCGAATAAATTTCGGCTTCTATCATATCGTGAGCGTAATATTCTTGCACGAAATTATATTCGAGTACATCAAGTATTTTCGCGATTAGCTTTTCATAATGCCACAATGTCTTTTTCTTGACTTGATCCCAATCAATATCCATTTTAATTTCACTCTCTAGAACTTACTTTCGCCATTGCTGAACTACCTAACGGATTAAGGATTCATGCGGCGCAAAAGACAAGAACTAATCCAAAACCGCTCCAATCCCGCCGCCGCATAATGGCGGCTTTTCTATGAAAAACTTAACGAAAAGTATGGGTTGAACTAAACCCGGGTAAGTGCTATCATAATAAACTCGGCTTTGGAAATTAAGCGCAGACCCATACCGGACCTTCCGGCAATTCATCACTTATCTAATACAATTGTAGCAATTCAAACTCGCATTTGCAAGAGTGTATAAACATATCTCTGGCCAGGAGCGGGATGTAACGTTGTCAACTTGAATATTGACAATTGCCAGACAACACCTGATGAAGAGCCAGGGTTGCTTTGTATTACCGAACATCCAGCCAGTGCGACTAAGAGCAGGTATCCAGGTCGGACAAACACACATTTTCGATTACTATCAGTATGCGCTGCACACCATTAATACAGAAGGCTTACCTGTCTATTCAAGGCGTGTAACCAGACCCTACTTTGCAGTAGCAAAAACCCATTTCGACCCCGAAAGGATAACTATTACTGAGCGCTTCTTCGGACGGCGGCACAAGATGGTAAATAATTCGGTGATCAATTCATCAAAGGAGCATTATCATGACCACAGATAGACCTAACCAAACCATCATCCTAAAAGACGGTCGGACGCTTGGCTATGCAGAATACGGCGACCCAGAAGGCAAGAGTGTCTTCCACTTCAACGGTTCAGGAGGTTCGCGCCTGGGGCACCCAACAGACGATTCCATTCTTTCGGATTTGGGGGTGAAGCTTATTTCAACAGACCGACCTGGACACGGCATTTCCGACCCGCAGCCCGGCCGCAAGTTATTGGACTGGCCTAACGACATCAGCCAGCTCGCTGACCATCTCGGTATCGATAAGTTTTACGTCGAGGGTTGGTCGGCAGGTGGGCCGCACGCCTTGGCCTGTGCCTACCAGATGCCGGAGCGTGTTCTGGCGGGCGCGTTAATCAGCGGACTGGCACCGCCTGACCGCCCCAACCCATATGAGGAGCTGCCGCTCCCGAACCGGATTTTGATGATTATTGCACGGCGGGTGCCCAGCCTTGTTTACCCTTTCCGGCGCGTCATGTATTCTATGATCACTGGCGACCCAAAGAAGGCAGAAAAGTCACTGGCCTCCTCTTTCCCACCAGAAGACCAGCAAATCGTTAAAATACCTGAAAATGGAAAGATATTGGTTGCCGATATCCAGGAAGGTTACCGGCAGGGTTGGCAGGGTCCTGCTCAGGATGATATTCTGATCAACTCTCCCTGGGGATTCCGTTTGGAGGACATCCCCGTTCGGATTGATGTCTGGCAAGGGGAGACAGATAAAAACGTGCCTGTGAACCAGGGGCGATACCAGCATGAGAAGATCCCGAACAGCCGCCTTACAATTCTACCGGGTCAGGCGCACCTGTATCTGCTCGTACGTTGGGGCGAGATCCTGGCGCAGCTGGTGGAGTGAGGGCACTTGATTGGCATTTATCACGTACGGTCGTGTGGTACGGAACGGCACACTTCACGAAGCGATTTAAGTTCTCTACAGCTCGGCGACGACGATCATTTCGAGGGAAGCGCTTTCGTCACGACCATTCACTCGCGCTGATGGTGCACAAGGTTCCAGCCTAGATGATTCCGTCTATCCCAATCGTTATGGCCTGGCGGAGAGGACGAGTAAGCCGGTGGCAGCAACAATGACGTTGAATATCAGCACGAACAACAGCGCACCGATGGTGGATATCAATCCAACCAGTCTGGAGCGTATCCAGCCCAGGAGCGCAATTCCTAAGCCGAATGCCAGTGTACCGATATATGTGAAAGCGGCGAGAGTGACAGCGATTGCGTCAAAGAAATCGAACCCCATTTCCTCCGGACTGGGTACGTCCGAGGGCACATAGCTAAGCCAATCCGAGGGCACGATGAAATACATCGCCGCAATAGAGGTAGAAGTCAGAAAGAGCACTGAGGCGAGGATCATTACGCCTATCACCCAGGAAACGACCTTGCGATCATCCTTAAGTGAAAGCAGCCCGACGGTTACCATGACGCTGAAACCCGCCAGCAGGCTGCTGAGGGTTGAGAACTGCCGCAGTGCTTCTTCATTCAACATAGTACGCCTCCGTTATTCTTATGAGAGCTATAAACTCATCTTCGCTGCCTCCTGACCGTAGAGGCGATGATAATATTTTTCATTATAATCTTTATCGGGCAATTGGCTCCCAGCGTTTCACCACCCGTGATACTGTGCTGTGGATATTAAGAAAGGAGATAATCGATGGAGATGAACGGCACGACCGTGATAGGCCGGCCAGTCGATACTGTGTTTGCCTACGTAAACGATGTTTCGAACGACGTCCACTGGCGTAACGGGGTTACAGAATCTGGTTTTCGCGATGGCCAAATGGCCAGCCCTGGATCGATCGGATACACCCGTGTTGGAGACATGGAGGTCGAGTGGCGAGTGGTCTCGTACATTGCCGGCAAGAGTGTGGATTGGGAGCTGTTAAACGGTCCGTTCCTGGGGCGTGGCGGCTATCGCCTCGTGCCGGTCGACAACGGCACACAATTCACCCTGGTTGGTGATGTCGAACCCACAGGCTTCTACAAGCTCCTGGGACCACTATTCACCTGGATGGGGCGCCGCCGCAACCAGGCGGACGTCGAGAAGCTGCGGGACATCCTGGAATCGGAACCTGATTCTGACGTCCATTCATAAACCAACCAGTTTAGCGTGGAGAAAGAAAATGAACACAGAAACTGAAAAATCTACCAGGCTGCACTATCTGGACTGGCTTCAGGTACTGGCAGTCCTGGGAGTTTTTTTATTTCACGCCGTCCATCCATTCGATGATTTGGCTGATTGGCATATCAAGAACGTGGATAAGAGCGTTCTGGCTACTTTTTTTGTTGGTTTTTTCAATCTCTGGGGGATGCCGTTTTTCTTCTTGATGGCCGGAGCAACCAGCTGGTTTTCGCTACAGCGACGCACTCCGGGCCGCTATGTCAAAGAGCGTGTCCAGCGGCTGCTTATTCCGTTCATCATTGGCGTTATCGTGCTGACGCCAATCCAGGCCTACTATGAGTTGACCCACAAAGGATGGTGGCAAGGTGGCTCAATTATCGAGTTCATCCTCAGCAGTGAGGCGCGCACCTACTTCTATACCGAGTACCATACGCTAACCTTCGGTCCTGAGATATTTGGCCGCATAGGTTACCACCTGTGGTTCGTGGCCTTCCTCTTCGCTTTTGCTTTGATCGCTTTGCCCGTCTTATTGTGGCTGAATGGAGATACCGGAAAACGGTTCGCTGCCCATATCGCAAGGTTGACTAAATGGCGAGGGGGCCTCCTGGTGTTCGTCATCCCGCTCATGTTGATCCGTTTCATTCTCCAACCATTCTTCCCTGCATACACGGGCTGGTCGGATTTTTTCTTCCTGTTTATCTTCTTTATCTCCGGCTATATGCTCATCTCCGATGAGCGGTTCATTGGAGCTATTCGAAGGGACTGGTGGCTGCACCTGATCCTGGCCACCGCTTGCACGCTGTTCTTCTTTTCGGTGGCAGCTGGTGTGCCGGTTGCCGAATGGATGTGGTCTCCCGGCACACCAGAGTTTTATCTCTCCTGGACCTTGCACGCGATCAACAGCTGGTGCTGGACGATGTTCTTCTTCTACATTGGGATGCGGTTCCTGAATTTCGCAAACAAATGGCTCAAGTACAGCCGTGAAGCAAGTTATCCCTTCTTTTTTTTCCACCAGCCGGTGATCATTGTTATTGCCTTTTACGTCGTGCTGTGGGAGACTGGTCTCTCGATCAAGCTGTTGGTCGTCGTGATCGGGGCTATTGCCTTAACACTCGGTACCTACGAGTTGCTCGTCCGACGCATTAACCCGATCCGAGCTTTATTCGGGATGAAACCCGGAAGACGCAAAGATGTGAAAGAATAATCATCCATCCCTTATAAACTGCAGTGACGATTAGCGGTTTATTGGTCACCGCGGGTGAAATCTGTTATATTTTCCATTGGGTGATTGACTAACGTCTTTGGTAACTTATATAATTAGGTTGTATAGAGAAATAAAGGAGGATGGTAATTATGAAGACAAATTCAAGTAAACGAGCGCTGGTTTGGGGTGGACTGCTGATCGTCTTAGGGGGGCTGCTGCTGGTCGAGGTGTATACGGAACTCAGCGCCTGGATCTGGGTGGCGATCCTGTTTCTCGCCGGGCTGCTTGCCTTTGGCGCATATCTGACCGAACGATCGGACTGGGGCATGCTGCTCACAGCCTACATCTTGTGGACCATCACCGGGCTGATCGCACTCGTAACATTAGATGTATTGTGGGACGACATCATCGCGTTCTATGTGCTTTTTGCCATCGCCATACCATTCCTGGTAGTGTACTTGCGCGATCGCAAACAGTGGTGGGCGCTGATCCCGGCCTATGTGCTGGTTGCAGTTGCTCTTATGATCGGTCTGACCGGAGCGGGAATCCTCTCCGACCTTCTGGTCCCGGCATATGTCATGTTCGCCATCGCTCTCCCATTCTATTTCGTCTTTGCGCTCAATCGATCCCAATGGTGGGCGTTAATTCCTGCCGGGATTATGACTGTGATTGGGTTTTCGTTCTTCGCCGCTGAGGGATTCTTCATATACGGGGCCGCCGCGGTGCTCATTATCGTGGGATTGTGGATCCTGGTGCGGGCTTTCACTCGAAGAGAGCTGACTCCCCCGGATACATCAACCACCGCTCAAGAGGACGAAGATCCTCAAATCGAATGAGAAAGTGTGGATGAGCGTGATGTGTCTGTGCTTATCCACACACTGTTAACATTTATAGAAAAAGGAGAGTGTTTTAATCACGGCTGATCAACCAGCCACAGTAGATGACAAGAAACGTAGGGGAGACGCCATATCCCCTCTCCCCTAGCTCCTACCAGCGACGACCTGCAGGCTACCTCAATCCCTTATTCGTTTCTATTCGTTTTTTTACGAGGAACGAATACCACCTACGAGAAACCTCACCATTCAATCCGTTACCCCCAACGCATATTCGGGGCTCCGGCGCTCTCCTGGGGAAGAAGCCGTTGACAGCATTCCGAAATCCCAAATCTCCTAATTGTCCATCATCGTTTTTTTGGAAACAATTCACTCCACATATTACCCCAGTCCACGCAGGCCTATCCTGAAGGCATGTGAAGGATCAACTTCGTGCCTCTCGCTGCCGTGATTGCATTCGCCCTCTACTGCCTCCCCTCTTCCATACCCAACATAAACATTTTGCAAGAACGCGCCGCACAGATTGTCACGCGTCATCCCGCATGGTAGAATGCTGATAGAGCGAGGACAATGTTTTTCGTGA
>Ga0209013_10000848_pt1 | contig 28050 bp, 31 predicted proteins | sample Cruoilmetagenom2_FD_187291 | JGI IMG/M metagenome (GOLD analysis project Ga0209013, IMG submission 187291) | Oil polluted marine microbial communities from Coal Oil Point, Santa Barbara, California, USA - Sample 2 (SPAdes) (version 2) | ecosystem: Environmental > Aquatic > Marine > Oil seeps ...
ACCCGGTTCAGCCGGGCTTTCTTGAGGTGGTTGTAGCACAGGTTGGCTGCCAAAGTGCGCATCCAGGGGCCAAATGGCCTGCTGAGGTCGAAACTGGAGATTTGATGATAAGCCCGCAGGAAAGCCTCCTGGGTCAGGTCCTCAGCTTCCTGGCGATTTCCCAGGACGCGGTAGCAAACATTAAACACAGATGATTGGTAATCCTGAATGATCGCCCCGTAGGCATCCAGATCACCTTTTTTTACCTTCTTGATTAACGCCTGCTCCCCGGATACAGCCATGTCTATATTGTAGTACAGCAAAATTCGATAAATAGTTGCAGGTTTAAGGTTGGAAGGTTAGAAAGTTAAGAGATTTACAATTTTGAATACTTAAAGCTGAATAGAAGGAAGATCAAACGTGTGAACCTTTTAACTTGCCAACGTTCCAGCGTAATTACGTTTACTTGTCTGAGGTATCAGGGAATGCTATAATTTCCCCACACCCCGGTAGCTCAATAGGATAGAGCGATGCTCTCCTAAAGCATAGGTTGTGCGTTCGAATCGCACCCGGGGTATCAAAAATCCTCCTGATAAGGGAGGATTTTTGATACTTTTATGGACGCGCTGGACCTTGGGAAATCAGCCGGTTTTTTTCCTGTTATGGATTAAATGCCTGATCGCCATCACTGGATGATGCCAAATCATGCGCGGACCGGCGTAGCGCATGACTTCTTTAATGCGCTGGCGCATCTCGGGTTTATAACAGTGGACCGGGCAGTTCTGGCAGGTGGGTTTATCAACACCGAAGGGGCATTTATCCAGCCTTTCTTCTGTGTATTCCCACATTTGGGTGCATTCCTCGCACAATCCGTCGGACTTATGTAAACCATGGCAGTACAGGGTGATCATCGCCTGCACAGTAGCTCTTTCCTGGGATATATTAGCCATACAACCTCTAAAAACAACTATAAAGATAGTGAATTGTTTCTTATTTTATCAGTGGCAGATCAATATGGGAACATCTGATCTGCGCAGTAAGGCATTTAGTGTGCTTCCGAACAGAACTTCCATCATCGGTTGATATCCATAGCCGCCAACGATAAAAAAATCACATCCATGGATCTTTTGAGTTTCAAAGATCACTTCAGCCGGTGAGCCAATCTCAGTGTGATAATGGGCTTTTATTTTGCGAGCCTCGAGGTATTCCCGGGCTTTTTCGAGAGGATTAACTTTGGCAGCACTATCCTCCGGGGCAGATACAACGGTCAGTTCTATACCCCATTTTTCCGCCAGGTACGCAGCTAGATAGAGCGCTTCGGTAGCTTTAGGGCTGCCGTCAAACGCCAGCAGCCCGTGTTTCATCTCGGTCACGGCGGGCACAGCCAGCAGGGGGCGGGGACAGGTTTGCACTAATGATCTGATACCGGATCTCAACCTGGCAGCCAGGTGATCTCCAGGAGGATGCTCCAGACTGAAGATCAGCAGGTCATTCCAGAGCGCCCGTTGAGTGAGGGTTTCCTGCACTTCTCCCTCCTCGATATAGAATTTAGCTTCCAGTTCCTTGTTGCCTGCCACCTGCTTTAGATAACCTTCTTTGATTTGATCCTGGGCCTGTTGTGTTGATCCGCGGTGTATATGCAGTGCGGAGATTCTGCTGCCTTCGATCTCGGCAATGATAATAGCCTGCTCCAGGGCTTTCCAGCCGCTTTTACGGCCGTTAAGGGCTACCAGTATATCAGAGAAGACCTGGCCTTCTTTGCGGGGCATTAGATGGATCCGGCGCCAATTCCCAATATCTCCCTGTTGGGAACTGAATCGGGGAAAAAGATTCTTGCGAAGCCTTTTCCAGCGGTATTTCAGCCGGTTGCTGTAGGCCGCTGCCAGGCTGTCAACTGCGTTCGCTGGTTCGATTTCCCAGCCGTATTGCTCGCTGATCTCTTTTTGGTATTGGGTCAGCCAGATATAAAGATCTGTGGGTGTTCGCTCCGGGAAGTCTCGCAGCAGCCCTGATTGAGAGACTGTCTGCAGAACAGGCAGGTATACTTCCTCCACCCAGTTTTCAGATGCTTCATTATAAGAGTAAGGATAATTGTGCTGCTGCCCCAGGTTAAGTTGATGGGCGCTGATCTGCTCCCTGAGCTGCTGATAGCCACCGGGAAAACTGGTCGCAAATTCAAGATCAGGACGCAGTTCCTCAAGCCCGGTATCTTTTCGGAAGTGAACCTGCTGATTCTTGATGATCAGGTCGTCAATATCATCCTTTGGTGTGAGGGGAACTGAGCTTTCGATCTTGGTCACGTAGGCCTGGATGTGGTTCATGCCCCGCTGGCGGGCAACCGAGACCCGGTGGTTGCCGTCAAGCACAAAATAGGTCTGGTCGATCTGGTAGACTTCAATGGGCCGGATGGCCTGGTCCATGACCTTTTTTACTCGCTGCCAGCGTCCCGGATCTACTGCTTCCCGGGGGAAAAATTTGCGAGTGAAATCATTGGGTCGGCTGACACTTCCCACGATAGCATCCAGAGGGATGTCCACCAAACCTAATTTGGAAGCCTGTTCGTATTGTAGCTGCTCTTCCACCTGCTGGAACTGGATCAAATGTTTGGCGGTTCCTGTCAGTGTGCTCCAGATGTTCTCCAACGCCGCCCGCCGCCGGGCGTCCCGGAAATCTTCTGCAGAATCCACCAGCGATGGTATGTAGGGTTTTTCCTTGGGTGTGTAGTGCCGCTGTCCTGGGCGCAGCAGCCCTTTTCGATGGCCGTAGGTATTGATCACTTTGGTCTTGCCCGCCACAGTCTCGGCTATTTGATCGTCGGTATAAATATGGATATGCCCGTGGAAGAAATAGGCTGGTTTAAATATTTTAATCAGCCAACGAAAAGCTTTATAGCCACCATGGACATTGCTGTCCTTGTCATGGATGCCGAAGGGAGGGCTGTGTGCGATTACTACGTCTACAAAGCGTCCGTGGATCAGTTTATTCCAAACCAGGCGTGGAACCATTCCCAGGACAAATTGCCACATCTCTGATTGGGAATAAAGGAAAGGGCCATCCTTGTAGGGCAGCGATCCTTCGAAACCGACAAAGATCAGATCGTTCAGGATCACAACCCGATTATGCAGGTCAATTGCACCCCGGGGTCCGTAGAGCGGTCCGCTTTTGCCATATTCCACGCGGGGATCATGATTTCCCCGAACATAAAGGACAGGCACCTCATAGAGCTGAAATAATTTTTCGATATGATAATAGGGCAGATCGCCGCAGGATAGGATCAGGTCAATATCCTTGAATTTTTCGTAGGTATCCTTTTCCAGCAGCCGGGAATCGATCCGATCACTGACGGAGAGTACTTTTAGAGCGCGGCTTGGCATACCCTATCTTAATCGCTCACCAAGGGTTTTGGCAAGCTGTCCGGGTTGTTAAATGAGGGGGTTCAGTTAGCCGCCCACTTCCGGCAGCTTTCATTCAGCTTACTTCCCAACCTTAGATTATTGGTTTACCATAAGAATTGATAATAAAACTGGGGGAAGTGCAGATCGTTTTAGTTTGTTTTTCAGATAAACATTTTTAATGGACTAGGTAAAAAATGGATAATATTGTTCTTGATCACATGCCCGAATGGATGATTATCGACGGTCTCACTGATACAGTCGCTCTAGTAGGAAGATGGCCTTTGTACCGAAGTAGACTTGCCTGCCTTTGAGTAGAGGTATTTTGATACCCATTTTGATATTGGATCCACTGCTGTGGTTGTCTTATACACAAAACCGATACTGGCCTGGAAAGAGGAATGATGTTAAGGAAGGATGACCCGAGAAACACTCCCACAAGGATGTATCCAACCACTTGAGGTAATCCTAAGCGTGAAAGCCCCTTACTGCCCAGGTAAGCCAGGACGATCACTATTCCAACGATAGCGAGAACATTCAAGTTAAAAGCCATATTTTCTATACCTTATTTCCAATTACAAAACCCTCCAATACAGCTTCCAGGGCTTCGCGAGGTTCCATGTAGTCACCAATGATGTGAACTTGTGGGCCGCCCTGAGCCTCTAGCTTTTCAGCCAATAACTTATCAGGACTTAATCCCAGGGCGATGACCACTGTCTCTGCCGGGAAGCGCAATTCAGGCGCATTTTCCCTGTGAGGATAGGGTCGGGCGATGACAGTAGTTTGTCCCTCCCCACCGTTTTCGAAACGGATGACCTCCACGCCGGTCCGCACATCCACACCTAGAGATTCCAAACGCTTTAGCAGCACTGCTTGGGCAAGAGGGTCCAGTTTGCCGCCCACCTCTGGTTTGCGCTTGACTACAGTAGAACTTACTCCGCGCAGTGCCAGATACTCTGCTGTTTCCAGGCCGGCTGTGCCTGCGCCAACTATAAAGGCCGTTTCAGTTTTTACCTCACGCTTGCCGTCCAGCAGATCGTAGGCTGTTGTCCAGCGGCTTTCTTCCAGGCCAGGGAAGGGTGGGATGATGGGTTCAGCTCCAGCAGCGAGTATGATGACATCGGGTGATTCCTCCGCTGCCATTTCCGGCGTTACCGCTGTATTCAGCCTCACGTCAACGCCATTCCTGTCCACGAAAACTTTCTGGTAACGGATCAGATCAGCGAATTCTTCTTTGTAGGGAACTGCCACCGCTTCGCGCAGCCGCCCGCCCAAACTATTGTCCCTTTCGTAGAGAGTCACCTTATGCCCCCGCTGGGCAGCAATAAGAGCTGCCTCCATACCTCCTGGGCCTCCGCCAATTACCATCACTTGGAGCGGATTCTCGGTCGGAGTAATCTGTATCTCAGACTCTCTGCCTGTAAGCGGATTGAACATACAAGAGGTACCGTGACCCAGGCGCAGTTCTCCCAGACAGCCCTGATGGCAGGCTGCGCAGAATAGAATAGCTTCTTCATCCCCGGTTTCGGTTTTGCGAACCCAATCCGGGTCGGCCAGGAAGGGGCGTCCTAGTCCTATCAAATCGGTCTGCCCCGCAGCTAAAGCTTCCCTGGCTACATCAGGTGTGCGTATTCGACCGGCGACAATAATAGGCAGCGATACAGCATCCTTGACCTGGGCAGCCATTGGAAGCAGGTTTGCTTTAGGTGTCCCAATTGGATAAAGGCAGAATGGCACGCTTTCACACATCGTCCCGGATGTGATACTGAGAGCTTGAACGCCCATTGTTTCCAGCTTAAGGGCAATCTCGATAGCGTCGTCGATTTCAAGACCTCCCGGAACATAATCATTGATGTTCAGGCGCACTACGATAGGCAAATCATTACCCACTTCAGTTTGAATTCCAGTGATTATCTCCTTCCCAAAACGCAGACGGTTGTCGAGTGAGCCGCCATATTCGTCATTGCGGTGATTTGTGTGGGGGGATAAAAACTGGTGGATAAGGTAGCCGTGGCTGAAAGGTATTTCCAGGGCGTCGAAACCTGCTTTTTGAACACGGCGAGCTGCGGCGCCAAAAGCGGAAACGATTTCCGCGATCCCCTCTTTTGTCAGTGGTTGAGGTGTGACCTGGTTAGCCGGGCAAAGCACATCTGAAGCAGAAACTCGCTCTTTGGGGGGTACTAATTTGGGATTGACGGCTCGTCCAGCGTGGTTGATATGTGCCATGATAAGGCCGCCCGCGGCGTGGACAGATTCGGTCAATTCCTGGAGGCCGGATATGAGTTCATCTTTATGGACACCTAATTGGGTGGGAAGTTCGCGACCATTGAGGTGTATGTATAGAGGCTCGGTGGTTATCAACCCAACATTCCCTTCAGCACGCCGTTTATAAAAAGCGATATGCCGTTGATTGACTTCCCCTTTAATATTCCCGTACCCCAGTTTTATTGTGGTCATCACGACTCTATTGGGGAGTGTCAGGTTGCCTAATTGATAAGGCTCTGTAAGTTGGCTGGATTTAGACATTAAAATCTCCTGATATTTCTCATCAAATATTCATCGAATGAAGGGCTCCACGTTGTTCTCCAGGGCATCTGCGATACGTTCTTGATGGTGGCTCATTAGATCAATTTTATGAATTTCATCAATGGAGAAATATCCAATTTCTTTAGTTTCATCACTGAGCGTCATTTCTCCGCTAACTACCTCAGCATCAAAATTCAGGGCAATGGTATGGTATCGATTCCCATCTATGTATTCAAGCACCTGATGAGGATTGCTATAGACACCGGTTAGCTTGCCGACTTTGACAATCAACCCGGTTTCTTCCCAAACCTCACGTTTACAAGCTTCAGTGACACTCTCGCCCGGATCTAATCCGCCTCCTGGTAAACACCAGAGATCGTTATCGGTGCGGCGAGTAAGCAGTATCTTCTCCCTTGATGGATCAAAGATCGTAGCAGAACAACCAGTTCTGAGCTTGCCTGTTTTTCCAATACGATCTCCATAAATAATTTTTGCCATATCTTTACTCCAATGGATTGTCTCGATAAAGGTTAGCAGATCAGTAAATCATGAAATGCTTTTCTCTCATTAGCCCCTGATCTACTTATTTCCTGTTTTTTCCTGCTACATCATCGGCTCCATCATCAAGACAGGATGGCTTATCTCTTCCAGATAGAGCAGAATCTCTTCCTCGCTTTCACAGTTTTGCTCGGTAGCGATCATGTCCACAAAACCGGGCACCCCTTCTTCAGCGGCGAGGGCTTCCAGAACAGGGCGCAACTCCTCTCGCAGGGCATGATTCATCCACACAATCCGCCGCCAGCCCCCTTCTGCGGAGATGAATTTATGTGTACCCATAAAGCGTTTGCTGTGACCTAAAAAACCGGGCGTGGGGGAACCTGCTCCAACCATTTCAAATAACATTGCCCAATCCATGCCGCTGGGAGTCATCCCCTCGTAGGTGTGATCGATCACCATGACACCATTGGATAACGGGAGCATGGCAGTGATACATTCGAAATCACCGCAGGCCGAGCCGGGATCTTCCATGAGACTGTAAAGACTGTAGGCTGTGATTGCACCACCTGACTCTTGCCGCGCGGCCTGATTGATGCTTTCCCATTGGCCTGTCCGGGCATCCAGCAAACCTTCTTTTACGACTGCTTTGTTCGAGCCTACAGGTTGAATGCTGACTGCGGCGCGGGCATCCATCCAGTCTACTGCACCACAAACCCCAGGATGTTCCGGGCTTATGATACACAGGTGTCCGGCAGCAATTGTCTGGCAAAGATTGCATGTGTAAAAAGTGTCCACATCTTCATCTCTCAGGTTTCCCAGGCGCTGATCACGCTTCTCATGGATAGCTTGGGCGTTCTCCCTAATAGCTTGGATTTGAGACATTTCTGTGAAAATTGAGATTTGAACGCGGCTGAGGATATTACCAAATTCGTTATGAAGTTGGGCGTGCAGCACCTCTCCTAAATGTCGTAAACGCAAACCTTTATCAATGGCTTTTTGGGCAATACGCAAGGTAACCATTGCGCGTTGTCCACGATGCATGATGCCGTCTGCGTTATTGAATATTGTCTCGATTTGCCGTTCCAAGACCGGCTCGAAGTCAGGCTGCATCTCTCGGCCGCTGACCTCAATCAGCATAGCGAAGGGTTGGCTGCTCTTTGCGGCGGCGTCTAAATCTGGCCCAAGGAGAGTGACCAGTCCATCAGTTATATTTTCCCCGGCCACGACCAGTTCGACACCGGTGAGACAGGCCCCGCAAGAGTCGTCAGGCACGGTTTGTCCAGAAAAATCAGAGCTGTAAGCTATGGGCAATTCCGGCAAGGGAAACTTGATTTGAAGGCCTCGTTCTTCGATGCCGATCTGGACGATATTGCGGAGGTCAACACCTCCGATCGCCGAGCGGTAGTCGGCCGATTTATCCCATTCGTTCACTGATTGGGGCAGTTGATTGTCGCTCAGCAGTGGACAGCCCATCATGAGGGCAGCCTGTGCTAAATCCAATCGTTCTGGTGTTGATTCGCCAATCAGAAGAGTAAAGCCGAGTAATCGTTCCCGAGAATACCTCATGACGTCATCTGGTTCGTTAACGTTCCCAAAAGTCTGTGCCACACGGCCAATACATCCCAGGGCTTTTATCATTGGCAGGGGGATAATGCCAGCATCCCATCCAAGTGATACACCTGATTCTTTGATGTTGGTTTGCAGCTGCTCTTCAACGACAAAGACCACAATTTGCCGTTGGGTTAATGATTCGAGAATCGGCAGGGCTTTTGTAGTATCACTGCCTAACAGCAGGGCATAGCCGGGGACTGACCCGTCAATGAAAGCAAGTCCTTTTTGGCGTGCTTTGGCGGAGTCAACTGATTCTGCCGCGGAAAGAATGTCGCTAGAATTTAACACAATTACTCCAAATTTATTGGTTGTTTAATATTTGCAGCCAGCAGTCTGGGTGCAGGTTGAACATAGGCACTTGTTTCTGGTACTCCCTGTAAGTGTCGCCAAACTTTCGAATAGCTTCCGGTTCTTCGACAAACGTGATCATCACCAGCATAAAGAGTATTTCCAGAGGAGCAATGACTAGTAAAAAAGTTGGAGATCCGAGGATTAAAGCCACTGCCCAGGGGAAGAAAAGCAGTCCGAAGTGCATGGGGTGACGCATACAGCCATAGACTCCAGTGGTGACTAACCTGTTGGTTTCCATGCGGGGAAGCTCGCCTTCACGGCCAAGACGGGCTAATAAACGTCCTGTATGCCGGCTGGCACGCATGACGAGACGCAGCAGCAATAATCCAATCATTAGGGTCACAGTGTGGAAAATAAGGTTGGCAAATAGTGCAGGAAACCAATTCAAATCCAGCCAGATGCTCAATGTGCCGCCACCTATCAACATCAGTACCCAAATCAACATACGCAGCATTGTTTATTTTCCTCCTTCTTTTTGTGCCACCAGCAGCCGCACGTATCCAAAATAGTGGGGATGGGTACGGAACTTATCGAACCCTTGTTCGCGGAGAGTAGCTTCCAGATCACGCTCAACAAAGTCGGTTGCCAGAGGGCATTCCATTTTAAAAATAAATTGAACCAACCGGGGAGAGTGTTCCATATCAAACTCGTTGTAATCCAAAATGATAAACTTGCCTCCGGGACGCAAGGCGCGTTGGGCATTGGCTATAATTTTCAGCCGGTCTTCCTGAATGAAGCCGTGAAGGACAAAAGAGATGAAGACCTTGTCGAATTCGCCCTGGTAAGGCAGCGACTCATCGATACGCCGGTCTTCGATGGAGATGTAAGGATGATTGGCAAAGTGGCGTTGAGCTTGCTCCAGCATTTCCGGGCCTATATCTAGCCCCAGTACGCGCGCGTCATCGGAGAGATATTTGTCCATAAGGCTGATATTACGCCCGGTGCCAGCTCCTAATACCAGAATTTTGTCATCAGGCTTGATACGCATTTCCTTCACCGAACGGCGGATAAAGAAGGGATATGTGCCGCCGGTGATTGTGTTCATGAAAAAATCATAATGACGGGCTTCTGCCCCTGTAACTTCTACTTTAGAAACGGATCGATCATCGTATATGTGTGTCATTTTTGTTCCTCAACTAATAGAGTTTCTTCTAAATATGCATCTATTTTTTCCCAAAAATCGGGATGATTATGGCAATTACTATGTCCCTTGCCGGGGACAAGCCATAAACGAGTTTGTTCGGGATTGCCTGCCTCTGCAAGAGCCTGCCCGTGGGTAAGAGGGACGATTTCATCCTCATCACCGTGAATGAGCAGAAAGGCAGCGTTTGCCTTGGTGATGTTATTAACAGGAGCTATTTTATCGAAATCCAGATTGAAGCGAAACCGCATATATCCAAGAATGGCGGAGGAAATAAAATCAGGAATGTGCCGCTTTTTGAATTCGTGTTTCATCAAGGTCTCAGGGTGGGAAAGTGCCCCGACGGTGATAACGCTTCGAATACGGTTATCCCAACCAGCTGCGTTGATGGCTGCTCCCCCACCGATAGAAAGTCCCAGGATGCCAATCCTATCTGAGGAAATCAAATCGCTCGTAGAAAGGAAATCCACTACGGTAAGGATATCCTCAGAAAAAGTACCCACGGTAGGGTGTTTTATAGGTGAACTGCTGCCATGATTGCGGGCATCAAAAGCCAGCAAGTTATAACCCAGTGGATGTAATTTTTGTATATATGGCATCATGCGGCTCAAGTTGCGCCCCCATCCGTGCAGCAAGATTAATGTTGGTGCCTCCGGTAAGGCAGGTATCCACCAGCCGTAGAGCCGAGAGTTTTTATTGGAAGGTATCAGAGTTTCTTCAAAATCTATATCGTGTTCTTCTGGAGTAACAAGGTGGGGTTTTTTCTCATATTGATACATTTTATTAATAAGCTGATCCATGGAGAAAATCAGCAAGAGAAGAAGAAGTGATAACCAAAAGAGTGTCATGGTTTAATCCTTTGTTTGTTTTTCTTCTAGTAGAACGGGCAGCGCGCCAGAGATTGGCGAATCATTAAAAACCTGTGCGCCCAATCCGTATGCAATGTTTTCGTCTTTTGATGGAAAGGAATTATTTGTGGATAATTCCGGGGACAGTGCTGCGAGGATTGCTGCCCCGGCTGGTGTAATATACTCTCCGGAATTACCTTCAAGATGGTATGGAATCCGGTACTCATCCAGGATCAACTTTGTTGGCATATCAAGGGAATATTCATTACCGGAAATTAACGGTGATGTGCAAGCTGCTGAACTGCAATCCGCGTTCAAGTGCTGCAATCCAAGCGCGATACCCGTCAGCAATCCTACTAGAATTCGGGGCTGATCCAAACTCCCGGATCCGCCTGGATGGGTATGGGGGATTCCCAGCCTGTGCAGTTCGAGGTGATTGGAGCCTTCCAACCAGCCATCATTGCCAGCTTCTTCCTCAACAGCCTGGCTGTCCAAGGTGTGAATATATGGTTTGATATCCAGGATGGGTGTGCCATCAAAAAGATCAAGAGGGCTGGTGTAAATTCGTGTACCCTCAACGCGTTTCAGGCGGACCCTGGTCAAGCCGATTGGACTGGGGCGATTGGGTGAGCGAGTGGCAAATATTCCGTAGCGTTTCTCGTCATTTTTCCAGGGCGGGCGTACGGTGGTTTCGGGATCAGTAGATTTATCTAGATAAGACAGAACGAATATATGGCTAAACGAATTTAGAGCGAGTGTAGCTGACGCGTATTGGGGCTCAATCTGTATATAGAATTCTCCATCGTTCACATTTTTGGGTTGGGGTTGGTAGGGAGCTTTTTCCTTGTAGGGTGTATGTGCTCTGCCGATGATAGGCAAGGAGGCGGTGTGTTTTGGGGAAAGAGCGGCAGCCTGCGTTATAGCTGTATGCAGAATAGAAAGTGTCCGCTGGGCAAAATCAGCATAGGTATCTTCAGCATTTGCTCTTGTTAAAGCCTTTTCCAAAAATGCAGGAGTTTCTTCCCAGAGAAGGGGCTTCTGCTCACCCAGGGAGGTGATGTGCAAGCGGTGAGCAATCCCTTCGTTTGGGAGAAACTCAAGATGGGAATGGACATCCAGCAAGCCGAGCTCTTCAACGGCGTATTTAATTATTTGGGCCATTTTTTGCTCAGGCATGCCCAGGCCGATCAGCGCAGCTGCAAACCTGTCAGCCGAGATACCTGTTTTTGTGTCAATCCTCAAAGAATTTTCCATCTAGTTATATGAAATTCGGGTAGCTTTATCAGACATGGTTGGTGCTGTCAGCGGTTCCCAAGCCGGATCATCCCAGGTTCCCAGACGGGTGTGCATATCAAGATATTTCTGTGGGATGGGGTGTGTCCCCACCACGACTTTTACACCGTAACGTGCTTCAAGAAAATCTTTGAAGGTATCGATGTAAGGACAAGGTGGATACCCAACGACGAGGCCGGTAGCCAGGTGAATGACCTGGGCACCGTTCTTGACCATTTCTTCGCCAGCGTATTCAATGTTGCCACCTGGGCATCCATCGCAAGTTGTGTAGCCAACTAGTTCCAAATCCTGGTCAGTGTATATGCTGAATGCACCCTCTTTGTTTTTTAGGGACCGAAAACACTTCCCGCCTGCGCAGCGGCGGTAGCGATCACAGATGATAATACCGATTTTTACCGTCATTTTTTAGTCCTTTTGTAATATTTGCATCAGGTTGCGAAAACACAGTAAGAGCATGTCCTTGAAATTTTAAAGTAATCACTCCCGTGCCTTACTGCCGGAGAAAATAATACTTTCATTCGGATGCCCACCGGTAAATAACAACAATACCAACACCGACGAAGAGCGCAGTAAATAAAAAGAGCGCGGTATATGACCAGAACTGTAAAAATAACCCAGCTCCTAATGAAAGAAAAGCTATCGGAAGGAGCAACACAGCGTTGAGTCCGGCATAGGTGGCTCGTTCGGTGGCTGGCGCTACCTCTAAGAGTGCGCTTTGAAAACCAACTTGGCGTCCGGCGAAACTCGCACCTGCCAGGAAAAATACCGGCGTTAAAGCAAACCAGCCAAACGAAGCGAGGATAATGGCTAACAGAGGGGTCAATGTCGATATAATAGCGCAAAAGAACAGCATCCAGCGGCTGCCAGCCTGGTCTACCAAGCGAGCCCAGACCAGATTGAAAAGCAGTCCTCCCAATACTTGGGCTAGTAAAAACCATCCTATGGCTTCTGAAGGGGCATCCAATTGATCCCGGGCAAAGACCACGTAAAATGGGAGGGCCATCAAGCTGAATCCGGTCAGGAGTTGGGCGGCTATCAAAGTTTTCAAACGGCGGCCAGCGGTTAAAAGCTGCTGCCAGTATTGATGCCAGGATTGTAAGCTTTGTTCTGCTGCAGAGCTCAAAGGTTCCCTCATAACCCAAAAGCCCAGCGAAGCGATCCCCAGCCCGACAGCGGCTAATCCGAATAACAAAGCATAGTTATTGGGATAGGTCACATGTGCCATAATGTGGCGGGCAAAAAAGGCCGCCCCAACAGAAAGCGGTCCAGCTAAGGCTCCCATACCACCAAAATAAGCTCCGCGTCTTTCTGCGGGAATGATCTTGCCAATAATATCTGTATAAGGGATGTTTCCCAGTCCACCCCCAGCGTAAAAGATGGCTAACATACCCACTAATATCCAGGCCAGAGTCAGGGGTTGTTGGTCGCCAATGGCGTAGATCAGCCAGGCTAGGATTCCCCAGCTAATCACACGCAGGTAAATGGCAGTCATCAAGTAGGGCATTTTCCGCGGACGCGGTTCGATCCAACGGGCCACGAAAATTTGTGGCAGGGCCCCCGCTATTATAAGTACAGTGGAAAGCCCACCTACCCAGACGGTTGAACCGGTCAGGTCAGCTATAAAGGCGGAAATCACTGTTGTCGGTTGTGTAAGCGAGACACCCAGCGCCAAAAAAGCCCCATGCCACAATCCACCGAAGAAGTTGCGGCGATTAGTAGATAATTCTGATTTAATATGATAGGAGCTTGTTTCTTCTTCTGCTGGCATTATGTTCCTGTTGTTATCAATTGAAATGAATAATTGTTCCAGCAGGGCAGGCCTTTACCTGACTGCCGAAGACGCTCTTCAGTTTTTGAAAAGCGCGTTCGCCGGTACAATGATTGAGATAAAATTTAATGTGCTTGTAGCGATCCTGGAATACATCAATCACGTGTTCTAAATACATGTCATCGGCGTTTACCAAGTGCGTTCCGCCTAAAACGGCGATGATAGGACGTTTGAACATCTTCTGAACATGAAACAGAGTATTCAATAAACCGGCGTGGCAGCAGCCGCAAATCACAACAAGTCCCTTCTGCGTTTTTAGTACCAATGAGAGATCATCCCGATAAGGATCAGGTTGCCATGTCTCATCAATGACTATAAAGTGGTGAGTGCTGCGTCCCTCGGGTTCAGGACGCTCAAGAATTTCCCCCGTTGTCCAAAGATCGGGAAGTATTTCAGTGGGGGTATGGCTGAGACTAAGTTTGGCACGGCTAGCTAAGTCTGCTTGTGTGAGTGATAACCCAATAGATTGGTATTTACCTTCACGCAGGGAGTAACGAGGTCGGAATATATCTGTATGTGCATAGATAGTTAGGTCTGTATTCCCTGAGAGAACAGCTTCTAATCCGCCTGTGTGGTCATAATGGGCATGACTGAAAACCACTGCCTTCACATTTTGGCCCTTCAGGCCTAACATTTCCATATTATGGGACAGCACAGCTTCAGTTTGCCCCGTATCAAAGAGCATACCGCTTGATCCGATTTCGATCCAAAAAGCCAGACCGTGTTCGCTCCGCAGGCCAGAATCTTTCTTTGCGGTGTTATTTGAAATACAGGTTATTTTAGCCATTATCTTTTTGATAGCGCCGTTTTGACACGCTCCGGGGTGTACGGCAATTCGCGCATCCACACGCAGGTCGCGTCATGAACCGCGCTGCTGATGGCGGGGGCTACTCCATCGATAGAAATTTCAGAGACCGATTTTGCCCCGTATGGACCGCTTGGTTCATCAGTTTGGACAAATATTACATCCATTGCCGGCATCTCAGAGGCTCTCGGAATATGGTAATCTCTTAGATTTGGATTCAGGGGTTGCCCGTTCTGGTCAAACAACATTTCTTCTGTTAGCGCAAATCCCAATGCTTGCGCCATTCCTCCTTCTACCTGGCCTGCTGCGGTGGCGGGATTAATGACCCGGCCGCAATCCACGACCATTAATAATCTTTCCACGTCAATTTTTCCCGTTTTTGTATCTACAACAATTTCTGCGAACTGTGCTGCAGTTGGGGGCGGACTGAGGGGGCTGGTGTGTGAGGCAGTAGCCATTATCTGGTGTTGATTTAGCTGATGCAAACTGCTCAGAGCGACCTCAGCGAAAGAGAGTGACCGGCCATCGGGGGCATGAACATGCCGATTCTCTACAAATAAACCCTTGAGATCAGGAATATCAAACATATTTTTTGCATGTTCTATGATCTGCTGCTTAACTTTTTCGGCGGCTTTACGAACTGCTTCTCCGCTGATATATGTAGTGCTGCTGGCATAGGCTCCCTTGTCAAAAGGTGTGAAATCAGTATCTGATGAATACACGATCAAATCATCAAGCGGGATGCTCAGTACTTCTGCGGCAATTTGTGCCAGGATCGTATCTGAACCTGTTCCGAGGTCTGTTGCTCCCATTAGTAAGTTGAAAGAGCCATCATCATTCATTTTGAGTGTGGCGGATGCCATATCCAGATCTGCTATGCCGCTTCCATGCATGACAACCGCCATGCCAATCCCCTTGCGGTGCCGGCTGGTTTGATTTACATATTCTTTTCGTTTTTTATAAAAATCTGTGGCTTGCAGGCCGATATCTACACATTGGTCCAGTCCGCTTGTATAAAGGATCTGTTCCTTTCCTTCCCTGCCCTCTCCAAGCGCTTTGGATAGGTGCATTGTTTCACCAACCTTAAGCCAGTTTTCGCGTTTGAAATTGACCACGTCCAACCCTAATTTCTCAGCGATTTCCTCCATTAATACTTCGATGCCAAATTCGCACTGCATGGCACCGTAGCCCCGGAAAGCACCTGCGGGCGGAGTGTTTGTGTAAGCAATATCGCTGATAAATCTGGCATTGGGTGGATTGTAAAGGGTCAGCCCCTTAAACCCGCCTACCATATTTACCGTTAATGCATGGGCACCATAAGCACCGGTATCCCCGACCAGATACAGGCTTGCAGCGCTGATTTTATTACCTTTTACGCCAACTTTATAATTAATAATATTCGCGTGGCGGCTGCGGGAACTGGTAAATTCCTGGGTTCGGGTATATTCCATCCGCACCGGTTTATTTGTTTTAAGAGTGAGGTGGGCACAGAGATCCTCTAATAATAATTCCTGCTTGTTTCCAAATCCACCCCCGATCCTGGGTTTAATCACTCGGATCTTCTTTACAGGTAAGCCAATCAGGGGGGAGAGCATCCGGCGGATATGGAAAGGAACCTGGGTGCTGGTTCTCAGAACAAGCCGATCATCCTCGTCCAGATAAGATATACAGATATGGGGCTCTAGGTGGACTTGCTGTTGTTTTGGGGTTCGATAGCTCCCCTCAAATATATGATCAGCTTCTGTAAAGGCGGTGTCAACATCTCCCACTTCGGCTTCGATGTGGCAAACAATATTTTTCTTTGCATTAAAAATCCCTTCTGTGTCTGGCTCATCGTGGATGATAGGTGCACCATCCTCCATAGCTAATTCTGGGTCGACCACAACAGGTAGAATTTCATAGTCAACCTTAATTAGATCCAGGGCTTGCTGTGTTATTTCAAGAGTTTCAGCAGCAACGATTGCTACCCGGTCACCCACATGACGAACTTTATTGTCCAAACTGACCTGATCATAGGGTAAGGGCTGAGGATAACTTTGTCCGCCTGAAGCATATTTTATACGAGGGATATCTTTGTGGGTCAGGACAGCGTGTACTCCTGGTAAAGCCTGTGCCTCACTAGTGTCAATGTTGCGAATTCGAGCATGGGCATGCGGGCTGGTTAACAAGCCGCCATATAGCATACCGTCTAAATGATAATCGTCAGTGAAAACTGGCCGTCCCAATGCTAGTTTTTTTGCATCCACTTTAATTTCGGGTTTTCCAATAATCCGGGTTTTTTCCATCGAATCTGGTGTAAAAACAATTGGGGGTAGTGGTTTCCTACCTCCATCATGCCGATAGAAAACTTCCGGAAGTTTGATAATCTCATCTTTTTTGGGCAATCTTAATTCAAAGGGGACAAATGATTCGACCTTCTCATCTCGTAAAACTGCCGCGGACCTATGAACAGCGTCCACTACGCGCACATACCCTGTACAGCGGCAGAGAACATGGTTCATGGCTTTCCGGATCTCGTCATCCGTCGGGTCTGCATTCTCATCTAACAGTGCTTTTGCTGACAGTATCTGCGCGGGAGTACAATAGCCACACTGAATGGCACTTGAATCGATAAAGGCCTGTTGTATAGGGTGGATTTCAGAATTTTGTTTAAGGCCTTCAAGGGTAGTTATCTCTGTCCCATTGGCATCAACTGCTTTAGTTTTACAACTGAGGATCGGTTTTCCATTCTGTAGGACTGTGCAAACACCACAAGTTCCGTCGTCACAACCAGATTTGACGCTGAAATAGGAATAACGCCGCAGAACAGTTAATAAACTATCTTCTACTCCCACCATCAATTTTCTGGGAGTATTATTTATGGTTAGATTGATTTCCACTTTTACTGCTTCCATTTTTTATAACCTTTCCTCATGATCGAAAAACCAATTGCATGTTTTTTTTACTGCCAAGTCTATCCAACCAAGAATTCAACTCTGTCCGACAATTTGAACAGAAGGATAAGTGATTTTTAATGACCGGCAGGAGATCTGAAAGATCTCCTGCTCTTGTTAACAAACCAGCATCATAATCCAGTAGATTGATACAGTCTGAACATGAGAGTTCAATAAATTCATCTGAGCTTGAAGTCAACATTAATAACTTCCAAAGCGGATATTCGATTTCGGTCATCTTGCCAACCTTAATTCTTCTCGTAAGTCCCTGGCCGTTTTTTAATCCAGGTGGGAATGTTGAAGCGGCCCGCCTAGTTTCTCTAATGCTGATGATAAGGATTTATTGGCCAGGACAACAGTATCTGCAGCGGCTGTGATCTCTTCAGAAACCAGCTCGGTCAGGACTGCCCAATCGCGAAATTCTTGTGCGTGGTCGTTATTATGAGCAATCCAATAGGGAATCAATATTCTCAGTTTATCCTTCTCCTCCATTTTTTACTCCTTCCTTCGAAATATTCTCCAAGTAAAGCACATTCTTTAATAAGTCGATCTTCCGGATTGTGGCGGAGACTTCGAGAGGTTGTTCAAACATTGTAGACAATACAATTCCATTTGGTGTTGGTTCCACGAACATCACATTTTCCATTATTTTTTCATCGTCCAAATAGGCAGTAATTTGACACATCTTTTCTCCGTTGATCCTGTTAGTTATAATTCCGAGACGAGAGGGATGACCTTTTTTCGGCTGTGGTCAGCCACTTCTTTAACATCCATGAGGGCATTCGCTGAAAAAGGAACCTCGATTTCATCGGAAATAAATTCTTCGCCGTCGATTCGATTTATTTGCATATAAAGGCGGAAGGGTTTTTTAGTGCTGCGGGTCATGATCAGATTGGTGGCAGCAGCTTCTAATTCTGCAATTTCCTCAGCTTTCGCGGTGGTGCTTGCAGAGAAGAGGTGTGTTCTTTTTTGATCTCCCTGGGCGGCAGCTATCATTTTCTCAAGAATCCCGTTTTTGTAAGTAGGAGAGAACAGTAACAAGTTTAGAGCTGAAGCAAAGATTAGAATTCCTGGACCTTTATCCGGCACCATACCGCAAGCTTGATCTATAGCGGCATCCCAAACTTCAGGTTTAACAACATTAGCCTTAAACCGGTTTCCCTGGGGAGGAGTGATCCCATCCAGTTCAGCATCAAGTTCTATGAAGGCGGTCTGCTCTTGATAGTCTCCCAAATCCAATTGACTGACCCTTTTTAAACCAGCTGCAACAAAACTATGATCAGGATATTGCAAAGACATAAAAATCACGCTGCCGCCCTGGCGCAGCCACGATGCGACAATCACATTGCCAATCAGCGGTTTTCCGGAACCCCCTGGTCCACTCAGTAAAGTTAAACTTGGAATTGGTAATCCTTCCGGGAGCAATCGGTCAAACCAATCTTGTTGTGTGAATAAATGATCCATTTCTTACCCTCTCCAATAAAGTTTTTCTTTGGCCAAAAAATTATGGCGTTCTTCTTCATCCATCAGTGCTAATTTTACAGTTGATAAATTCCCACCGGCGGCTAACGCTGCGGACTTAAGGCTTTTGATGAGGAAATCCTGGATATTGTCAGGGATGTTCGGTAAGGGCAATGCCAGAGTTAAGGCTGCTTTTCCGTCTGGAGTGACTGTGATATCCCTCACCATTCCCAGGTCCAATAATGTTGTGGCTATTGCCGGGTGTTCAACATTTTTAATCGCTTCCAGAACATTTATATTTTCTTGTCCATTCAACTTCATTCAAATCTCCTAAATATCAGCTTGTTTTTCTAGCTTGATGTTTCATTTGTTTTCCTGGTCGTAGGTCTGCAGCAGGATGTCTATTTCGTCTCGTCTTTGGCGTAACCCGACGATTAACTCAGCCAAGAAGGTTTTACCTTCGGGCTTCAGCTGATAAACTCGCCGCTGCGGACCCCGACTTTTTTCACCCAAATAGGAACTAACCCAACCCGATTCTTCCATCTCGCGAAGTGTTCGATACAATAAGCTGGGATCAATCCGATCAGGATTAAAACCAAACTCAGTTAATCCATCGAGCAAGGAATACCCATGAGCATTCTCCCGGGTTAATGAAAATAACAGGGCAGGCCGTAAAAAACCCATCACTCCTTGACGGCGGCGCCCCCCTCCCAATTCCGACCCTTTTCCATCAGTCATAATATCCTTGTTTGATAAGAGATCGTTGTGATCACAAGTTTAGCTCTCTACTAGACAAAAGTCAATAGAGGGAAAATAAATGATTCCTTAGAAATTCAATATTTGGGTGCCAGTAAAAATCTGCATATCCAGGGATCCTTTTACGAACAGGAAGGTTTATTTATCTGGCAGTCTGAATAATTTTCACAAATCACTAAGGGAGATTTAACCCCTCCAAAATAACAAGCAAAACTTGTTCTTTCAAATGAGATAATTCTGTTTTGATTTTCCCCCAATAACAAGCTATTAAACGAATTTTGAGGCAGGATATGATAATGATCCACAATTAAACACAGGTGCCTTGTCCGATGGATCGATCAAGATCAATATCTGGTATGAAGGGCAGTAGGTGCTTACCATGGCGGATACAATTGCTGATCAGGCAGGCAACAGAACCAATACAATGAAGTTTACATTCACCTGCAAATAATTGATCTGGCGTGTCATAAACCTATCAGGCGATATTATTCCGGATAGATATTGTTTTAAGGAATTGCTGGATTGACAATAATAATTAGTTAGGATAAACTAACTATTATGAATAATAAATCAGCAGTTTTGGCAACGGTAGAGATGATCTCGCAGTTAATGGGTGAGCTGGAAAGCAAGGCCTTTGAACAGGAAGGTTTTTCTGATATTACTATGAATCAAATGCACTACCTGGAAATCGCCGCCAACCTGGATGATCCTACATCTGCCTGTATTGCTGAAAAATTGGGCGTTACCAGGCCTTCCGTTTCAACGATCATAAAAAAACTGATTGATGCGGAATATCTCACAAAAACAAGATCCGAGAATGACGGCCGGATCTATTACTTGCACCTGACTCCAAAAGGCCTTCGATTCAACGAATTACATAACGAAGTCCACAGTATTTTGGCTCGAAGGATCATAGAGAATCTCAGCCAGGATGAGATAGAATCCCTGGCGGGACTTCTGGAGAAAATCACTGATGGATGAGATCTGGAATAGAAAGATTCTGATGGATAAAATCAAAATTCGACAGCCGACCTGCCCCTGGTGGTTTTTATTCACCTTCGATAACCCTCTCAGAAAGATCTACCAGGACCCATTGAAGATCCTGTCTCCCTATATTAATGTCGGTGATACTGCAGTCGATCTAGGTTGTGGAATGGGATTTCCGCGGATAGGTTTCAGCCGTGCCATACTTGCAGAAAGGAATTAATAATGGAACTCACAGTTAACATCTGGACCATCTTGATTGCTTCCAGCCTGACTGCATTGGTCACCGGTCTGGGTGTAATCCCTTTTATTTTCTTTAAAAACTTCAACCGCTGGTGGCTGAGCATTTTCCAGGCGGCTGCGGCCGGCTTAATGCTGGGTGCCAGTCATAATCTAATCCAGGAAGGGGCCCATATTAATCCCTTCCGAACTTTTTCTGGCATGCTCCTGGGTTTGATCTTGATCGTCCTAGCTAATCATTTCATCAGCAACCGGTCAGATGTTGATCTGGGAGATCTGGAAGGTGGCGACGCTCGTAAAGCCCTGTTGGTTTTAGGCATTATGACAGCTCATTCCTTTGCCGAAGGGATCGGGGTGGGGGTGAGTTTTGGCGGCGGCGAAAAATTGGGTTTGTTCATTACGGCTGCGATTGCTATTCACAATATTCCTGAGGGATTGGCGATTGCGTTGGTGATGGTGCCCAAGGGAACTAAAATCTGGAAAGCAGGTTTTTGGAGCATCTTTACAAGTTTGCCCCAGCCGTTAATGGCGATTCCAGCATTTCTATTCGTTACCTTTTTTACCCCCTGGCTGCCGGTAGGTTTGGGCCTGGCTGCCGGCGCTATGATCTGGATGGTCTTTGCCGAACTGATCCCGGATGCCTATGAGGGAGGAGCCTCAGGCGCAGTGATCGGGATCGCAGTCACCCTGGCCTTCGCCGCTTTGCTGGCATTCCAGGAATTTGTGCTGGTGTTTTAATACCGATAAACGTTGTAACCTTTGAGTTTAGGTTGAGACTCTATCATTGCGAGAAGGGAACCAGAGGTTCCCGACGAAGCAATCCCCCCTGGTTCAGGATATTCCCTTGTCAACTCTCAAAAAAACTATGTTTGCGTTTTTAACCAGCTCCTTTTTCTTGGTCGGGAGAGCACCAGCTCTCCCTCGAGCTCAGATAAACATTCCTTTTATCCCCTGGCCTCTTTTCCGCCTATCCTCCGTCTTCTATCTTCTTTCCAGGGCGGAGTCGAAGGATCCGTCTGACCTTTCTTTTTCCAGGTCGTGACAGAGCAATCGAATAATTAATAGGAAATCATTCTGTGGTGATTTTGTCATCCTTCGCTTTCACTTCGTTCCAGCTCAGGACGACGATCAGTGGGCCCCGGTCTCTTCACTCCGGTCTTTGTACTCCGGTCTCTTCATCCCCGTCTCTTTTAAAATTTTCCTGCTATAATCCACAGGGTTATCGGTTGAATAGTGAGTGGAAAATAATGGAGTAAATTGATTTAATGAAAAAAACAATTGTTTTTGATCTCGGCGGTGTTTTGGTGGACTGGAATCGCCGTTATCTGTACCAGAAGATCTTTTCAGATCAAGACGAGTTGGAGTATTTCTTGCGGGAGATCTGCTCTCTGGAGTGGAACGCCCAGATGGATGTGGACAAGTCTTTCCTGGATGCCACGGATGATCTGGTTCTGAAATATCCGGAATATGAGACTCAGATCAGGGCTTATTTTTCACGCTGGGAGGAAATGATCGAGGGGGATATTCCAGGTACGGTAGAAATCCTAGGGGAGCTGAAAGAAAACGGCTATCCGCTGGCTGCCCTGAGCAACTGGTCCTCCGAAACTTTTCCGCGAGTTAAGGACCAGTATGAATTTTTTAACTGGTTTTCCCCGCTGGTGATCTCTGGTTATATTGGATACAAAAAACCGGATCCGGAACCGTTCCAGATCCTGCTTCATGAACTGGGCCGGGATGCCGGGGACTGTTTGTTCATTGATGATATGGAAGATAATATCCAGGAAGCCCGGCGGCAGGGATTTGAGGTTATCCATTTCACTTCTCCTGAAAAATTAAGACAAGAACTGGAAAATAGAGACTACCTCTAAGAAATAGTGATTGTTTGAGGATCTGTATCTATGGCAAAAGGAATAACTGGATCAAAAAAAGGACTGGCTGGGCGTTTCCCATTCTATTATGGATGGGTAATGGTGCCGGTGGCCGTTATTGCCCAGGCAGTGACCGGTGTTGGTCAAACATACGGTGTTTCTGTCTTTAATCCTTCCCTTCTGGATTCATTGGGGATTAGTTTGACTGCCTTGACCGGGGCCTATATGGTAGGCACGCTGCTGGCCTCACTTCCTCAATCATATATCGGTTCACTGATGGACCGTTTTGGTATCAAAAAAACTATGATCGGGGTTGTGACCCTCTTGGGTGGTGCCTGCATCTTATTTTCCAGGGTAAATTCCCTGGCGACATTATTGGTGGGTTTCTTTTTACTGCGATTGTTGGGGCAGGGCGGTCTTTCATTGCTTTCTGGCAATATCGCAGCCATGTGGTTCAGGGAAAAACTGGGCACCGTGACAGGCATAATAAGCAGTGGCTTTTCTATCAGCATGGCTGTAATCCCTGCCTTTTTCCTTTATCTGATCAATCTGAGAGGCTGGCGTACAGCCTATACCTGGCTGGGTTTCCTGGTCTGGTTGATCATGCTCCCTATTTTATTATTGATCTTCAAGAATAAACCGGAAGATGTGGGACAGGTCCTGGACGGGGGTGGAGAAGAGAACCTGGAAATCCATGGCCGACAAACCAATAGCGAATATTCCTTTACAATCAAAGAAGCCCGGAAAACGCCGGCTTACTGGATCATGATGATCAACAGCGCCTTGTGGGCTATGATTATCACGGCGGTATTTTTTAATTTATTATCTATTTTTGACGCATTAGGGATCTCTCCCGGAGTAGCAGCTGCAACATACACTACTTATGCAGCTGCCTCATTGATAACCCAGCTCTTATTGGGGCCAGCGGCGGACAGGGGATCTCTGCAATACATGCTTCTGGGTTGTATGGCTTTTCTGGCTGTGGGTGTTGCTGTACTCACATTTTCTACATCCCCAATGATTGCCCATGCTTATGCAGTCTTGATCGGGATTTCCACAGGCTTGATTTCCCTGGTGGGTGGAACCCTGTTTGCCAGGTATTATGGCCAGGCGAATCTTGGAAAACTCAGGGGTGGTGTACTGACAGCACAAGTAGCTGGCAGCAGCCTGGGGCCTTTTATTACGGGAGTGATCTATGATCTCACCGGTAGCTTCCAGATCTCACTTTGGATCTTTGTGGCCATTCTGATTCCAGCTGCGCTGGTCTCACTGAAAGCTACCCGGCCGCCAATCCCGGCAGGCAGCAGCCCTGAAGGTTAATTATGGAACGGCGAACCAAGGAGCGCTTCTCAAAATCCATTCTCGATCAGGCCAGAACAGCCTATGGGATCAAACCTGAAGATATCCAGGAGTTGGGAGGATTTGAGAGTTATATTTATGAATTCCGGAGGGGTGAAGAGAAAGGAATATTGAGAATTGCCCACAGCATCCGCCGCAGCCCGGATCAGATTCGGTGAGAACTGAATTGGATCAACTGCTTGAAACAAGGTGGTGCTTCTGTAGCCGGAGCTTTGATTTCCCAAAATGACAAGTGGGTTGAGGAGATTGGCGATGGCGGTGGGGGATATTTTCTAGCTAATGCCTTTGAAAAAGCAGCCGGTAAGGAACGCAGGGGAGAATGGACCGACGCTCAGTTGTTTGAGTACGGTCGCCTGATCGGACTGATGCATAAACTAACCGCGACTTATCAGCCGGCAAATCCAAACTGGAAACGCCTGGAATGGGATGACCCTGTTCATCTGGATGTAGAACAGTTCATTCCTGAGGATGACCAAAAGATCAAACAGATCTACAGAGATGTGGTTAAGAGGACCCAAGCTTTACCAAAGGGAACTGCCAACTATGGGTTGATCCATCAGGATGCCCACCAGGGCAACTTTTTTATGGATGATACTGGCAAGATCACCCTATTTGATTTTGATGACAGCTCCTACAATTGGTTTGTGGAAAATATTGCCCTGGTATTATTTTATGTGGTCATGGGTCAGGAAGATCCTGCTGCGTTCACTAACAAATTTCTTTCAGGATTCTTGCCGGGGTATTTTTCCGAATATGATCTAGAGCATCAATGGTTCCAGGAGATTCCGCTTTTTATGAAGATGAGAGAAATTGATCTCTACGCTGTGATCCACCGCAGCTTTGATGTTGAGAATCTGGATGATCCCTGGTGCAACTGGTATCTAGACGGCAGGAAAGAACGCCTGGAAAAAGAGTTGCCGTACCTTGACTTTGATTTTGACCATCTTAATCTCCAGAAATTTAGCTCCAAGTGATTTTTCTGATTTTTTATTTCTTAAAAGACCTTACAACTTGAAAAGTATGGAACATAACCCCCACCAGTGGTGAGGGGGCGCATAAAGAGCCGCTCTTAGAGGGGGAGATAACCGCTTGACAAGCCGGCCCTGATCTTGTATACTCTTGATAGAACATGTAGGTACAAGTAGGAACATGTAGGAAAGTGAACTACTGTCAGGTACAGGAAAGAAGATGACAAAGGCTCTTTATCAGCAAGTAGCGAATTCAATCTTGGAGCAGATCCAATCTGGAGAACTCCAACCTGGAGCTCGCCTTCCATCGGAAAATGCTTTAAGTGAGCAGCACCAGGTGGGGCGGAATACTATTCGACATGCCCTGAGTGAACTGACTGTCAAAGGTTATGTAGAGTCAGTTCATGGTGTCGGAACTTTTGTGACTGAGACCCTTTTCCCAAAGACAGTTGAGTTCCTGTACGGCTTTTCCCAGGAAATGGCCCAGCGTGGAAAGAATGTTGGCAGCAAGGTAATTGAGGCCAAGATCATTCAAGCAGATCCCTTATTAGCCCGGGTGCTCAGAATCCAGTTGGGTGCAGAAGTCGTTTTCCTGAATCGTTTGCGGATTGTTGATGGAAAACCAGCTGCCATTGAAAGAGCTTATTTACCACATACCTTTTGCCTTGGAATACTTGAACACGATTTTTCTCAGGAATCCCTCTATGATGTTTTGGCTGTTCAATATAATATGAAGCCTGATCATGCGGAACAAGAAATTGGAGCAGAGATTGCTACACCCCAGGTGGCGGCCTTAATGGAATTGAGCCATCCTGCTGCTGTGTTGGTCATCCACAGAGAAACCCGTACAGCTGAGGGTAGGGTAATCGAGTACGTGGAATCAGAGTTCCGTTCGGACCGGTTCCGTTTTTATACTAACTTGAAAGCATCAGCATCTTCACCAACCGCAATATTCCAGCGTTTTCCGATCAAGTCGGAAGAAGAGTGAAATATATGGCAAATATAAACGATTCGGATCTGAAGAAAATAGTTGATGAAGTAGTATCAGGAATCATGCGGGAAATGCCTTCCCGGTTGACTCCGGAACCTGCTGGAAACCCAGTTTCTGCCCCAGCAGGTCAAAAGGTTGTTGCCATTGGGGCAGATCACGGCGGTTTCCCGATGAAAGAAAACCTTAAAGCTTACCTGGAAGAAAATGGCTTCAAGGTTATTGACTGCGGCACAAACAGCACGGATTCTGTGGATTACCCAGATTTTGCCAAAGCGGTCGCGGAGCAAGTTGCTTCCGGATCTGCCTGGCGGGGTGTGATGATCGATGGTGCCGGTATTGGCAGCTGCATGGCAGCCAATAAAGTTCGGGGTGTTAGAGCGGCTATGTGTTATGACTATGCAACCGCTTATAACAGCCGGGAACATAATAATGCTAATTTGCTGACCCTTGGTGCTGGATTGATCGGCCCCAATCTGGCCAAGCAGATCCTTACTACCTTCCTAGAAACCGAGTTCGGCGGAGATCGCCATGCCCGTCGAGTCGATAAGATCATGGAGATCGAAAAATAATATGGATACTACACAAGAGCAGGTTAAACATCTGGTTGAAGTCATCACCCGTGAAGTGCTGGTAGCAATGAACGAAGCGGAATACCGCACCAAACAGCCAGCGGGCGATTATTGCTCAACTGAATGCGGAGAGGGTGTCTGCGTTGATACCTGTTTCAACAAGGTTGGAGAAGTTGTCAGTGCTGGGGCCTCACGCCTGACCTCCCAGTTGGGAAGGATCCCAGAGGATCCTGATATCGCCAGCATGATCGACCATACTTTATTGAAACCTGATGCCACAGCTGACCAAATTGCCCAGCTGTGTTATGAAGCCAGAAAGTACAATTTTGCTTCTGTCTGTGTTAACCCAACCCATGTCAAACTTTGTGCTGAACTGCTCCAAGGAGCCAAGGCGAAAGTATGCACAGTGATCGGGTTCCCCCTGGGAGCTTCTGCTCCAGAGGTAAAAGTTTTTGAAGCCCAAACCGCCCTCAAAGACGGCGCTACAGAGATTGACATGGTTATCAATATTGGCGCTCTGAAAGCTGGCGATCTGACCCAGGTGGCCCATGACATCAATGAAGTGGTAAAGGTCGGACATAGCCAGGGAGCCATAGTGAAAGTAATTATTGAAACTGCCTTATTAAATGATGAGGAAAAAGTTACAGCCTGCCTGCTTTCCAAAGAAGCCGGAGCGGATTTTGTAAAGACCTCAACCGGATTTTCAGGCGGTGGGGCGACTGTGGAAGATATCAATCTGATGCGCAGGGTTGTCGGACCGGAAATGGGTGTCAAAGCTTCTGGAGGTGTGCGTGATTTTGAAGATGCTCAGAATATGGTTAGAGCAGGCGCGACCCGCCTGGGTGCCAGTGCCGGTGTGAAGATTGTTCAAGGTATGTTGGAATCCGGCAATGGAGATAAAGTGAAATCTGAAGCACTCGTCAAGGCTTATTAAAAGGAAAATTGATGAAGATCGCCCGGATTGTTGGCAGCACTATCTCTACGATCAAAAACCGCAGGATCATGAATACCAAGCTCTTGATCTGCCGGGAGACTGATGCTTTTGGTAAAAAGGAACTCGGTACCTCATATGTGGCGATTGACTTAGTGGACGCCGGGATAGGGGATCTGGTACTGACCTGTCATGGTTCCGCAGCCAGGCAGACCCCAGTCACCAAAGAGACACCAACTGATGCGGTGATCATGGCAGTGCTGGATCACCTGGAAGTGGACGGCGAGATTACCTTCAGGAATTGATTTACAGGAGTTTTTCATGCTGATTTCCAAAGTAATAGGAACGACGGTATCAACTATCAAGGAACCCACACTCGAAGGCCGCAAGCTGTTGATCTTGCGCCAGACTGATGTGGATGGAGTTCCGGTTGGTAAACCTTATGTAGCCGTGGATACCCTGGACGCCGGAATCGGCGACCTGGTCTTAACTGCCCACGGTTCCAGCGGCAGGCAGACTGATATTACAAAAAACCGGCCGGTAGACGCAGTGATTATGGCTGTTATCGATCATCTCAGTGTTTTAGGTGAAGTGACATACAAGAAAGCCTGATATTTTTAATTTATAGTTTTAGGACGATCCTATGCCAGAATTCGATAAAGACTTACGCTCTATACAGCAGGCTCGACAAATGGTGCTCAGCGCCAGGGAAGCCCAG
>Ga0209013_10000849_pt1 | contig 28044 bp, 25 predicted proteins | sample Cruoilmetagenom2_FD_187291 | JGI IMG/M metagenome (GOLD analysis project Ga0209013, IMG submission 187291) | Oil polluted marine microbial communities from Coal Oil Point, Santa Barbara, California, USA - Sample 2 (SPAdes) (version 2) | ecosystem: Environmental > Aquatic > Marine > Oil seeps ...
TATCCGGGGTGAATCTCAACCTCAATTTCCCATCGGTAGTAGGAACTGTAGAGGTTGGTGACCGAGAAGTTGAATATGGGTACAGTTCCGGCATCTATACCAAACATGTCTCTAAGACAACCCCGATTCGCTCCATCCCGTCTCAAGATGAAATTGATGCCCTCGGGGGCGGGAAATCGATGCAGGATTGGGAACAGCGCTTTGAGCTTGCTTATCAGCTGTGCCAGGCAGAGAAAGTAACTCTAGTCGGGGGGGTTTGCCCGACCACAATCCGATTTGCCCGCTATTTAAGGAACGAACATAAAGTTTACCCGAAAGATTTATGGAAGCCGCAGGTCATGACATTGGGTAGTGTTCCGGGTATTAACACCCGCTTTGCCTCTTCGCTGCGAGCCCTCTATGGCCCAGCTGTTATCCGTGAGATCTACGGCGCAACTGAAGGGATGTTTGGCCAGCAGCGGGATGAGAAGCGTGCCTGGGTGCCCAACTATGATCTGTTCTTTTTCGAGGTGAAGACCAGGACAGGCATAAAGATGCTGCACGAGATGGGGCCTGGCGAGATGGGTGAGCTGATCGTCTCGACTCCCATTTTGCCGCGGTATCGCATCGGTGACTCAATCTTGGCCTTTGAACCACCTTATTTTCGCTGCATAGGACGCGCAGAATGGTGGACGCCCCTGCGTTACGCGTGGGATGAATTTATGACTTTGAACCTTGGGCGTTTGTAGTCTAGGAAGGTCTGATCAGCGCCCGTACAACTAGGGATAGTCCGATGGCGATGATAATCAATGGCCAGATAATGCCCCAACCGAAGAAATTTCCCAGACCGATCCCAATAAAGATCAAGGCCAGTATCATCGTACCTCCGACCGGTCGCCGGTAATCTGGCATGATCAGGCGGATCAGCACTTCAAACATCAGGATTACTCCGGCGCCCAAGAAGATGAGCGACCAGGCGTTAGCTGCGCCTTGAAAATCGGCGCCCGGGAAGAATCTCCCTTGGAATTGGAGCCAATTCAGATAACCGAGGTTATTGGCGAGCAGTACAACTCCAGCCCATATGAAGATCACTGCCCAAATGATCAAACCCAACGGATCTCTGCGCCTTTTCTCTTCGAAGCCCTTTTCCTCAGGTGTCTTCTCTTCGCGCTTCTCTAATGCTTTTTCGTCAAACTTTTCATCTGGCATATGGACCTCCCGTAAACTAGACCCGCACGTTTAATGACTTTGTACTTTTATATAAGTATACATGAATCTATTCAATCAACATTCCCATTCTCTCGTTAGATGATTTTGAACAGGAGGCACGCATCCTCATTTATAACGAAATAAATGCTTGGCACGCTTCTAGCGCTTGATCATCGCGCCGGATCGATCCCAGCAATCGCTTCGGGGTTCACAAGCGACGAAACATCTCCCGGGTCTTCTCCCAGGTAAGCCGCCCTGATAATCCTGCGCATAACTTTAGCGTTTCTGGTCTTCGGCAAATCTGGCACAAATATGATCTCTTTGGGTGCTAGCGGTTTCCCAAGCTCCTCGACAAGGAGATTTTTCAAATCCGCGCGCACGGAGTCGTGATCAGAATGGTTTTGCACCAGCACACAGAACAGCACCAAACTGCTACCTTTGATCTCGTCCGGGATCCCGATCGCTGCCGCCTCGACAATTTCGCGATGATTTACTGCGACCGATTCGATTTCAGACGGCCCTACCCGCTTACCAGCGATTTTCAGAGTGTCATCTGACCTTCCGAGGATATACCACATTCCATCCTCATCCAATGCTGCGAAATCCCCATGCTTCCATATACCCGGCCAATCTGACCAGTAAGTCTCTTCATATCGCTTGGGATCATTCCAGAAGCCGCGCGTCATGCCAATCCAAGGGGCTTTGATCACTAATTCACCTACTTGCCCCTTAACTGGTTGTCCCTGTTCATCGAATACGTCTGCTGCCATCCCTGGACAAGCTGCAGAAAACGAACAAGGTTTCAGCGGCAGGATCGGGTTCCCCATTAAGATCCCACCCGATATCTCTGTCCCTCCAGAATAATTAACGATTGGCAGCTTGCCCTGCCCGACTTTATCGAATAACCACCACCAGGGATCAGGGTTCCAAGGTTCACCGGTTGATGCGAACAACCGCAGGGAACTGAAGTCGTAGTTCTGGAGGGGCGTTTCTCCATGCTGCATGACGGCACGAATATAGGTCGGCGAGAGTCCCAGGACATTGATCCCGTGTTTCTCAACGAGCTGCCATATCCGATCCGCTTCTGGATAATCTGGAGCGCCATCATAGAGCACCATTGTCGCGCCAAGCAGCAGCGATCCAAAAACCAGCCAAGGACCCATCATCCAGCCCAAGTCCGTCATCCAATAGATGACATGCCCTGGATGAACATCGGTCCCGAAAGCCATATCTTGGGCAGCCTTTACGGGAAAACCGCAGTGGGTATGGACTGCCCCCTTAGGTTTTCCGGTCGTACCGGAAGTGTATAACACCATTAATGTATCTTCAGCGCTCGTCGATGCCGTCGTGACCGCTTTGTTATGACCGCCCACTAAATCGCACCAGCGGTGATCTCTCCCTGGGGTTATTTCCACATCCAAACCGGCATAATCCAGCATGACTAGATTTTTCAGGCTCGGTATCTGTGCGGCGGCTTTGTCGGCGATTGACTTCATCCGTATCACCTTCCCCCGGCGGGAGAAACCATCCGCGGTGAAGATGACTTTGGCACCCGCGTCATTACACCGGGTTTGGATGGCATCTACACCATATCCTGAGAATAAGGGCAGGCTGATGGCTCCAATTTTCGCGATCCCGAGCAGAGCGGCAACAATCTCCGGGACCATCGGCATGTATAACGCGACAACATCACCGGGAACTATCCCCAGGCTGTTCAGCGCACTAGCCACTAAATCCGTCTCTTGGCGTAGTTCTTGATAAGTTAGGGTTCTACTCTGACCGTCCTCACCTTCCCAAATAATGGCAGGTTGGGAGTCAGCGGCGGTACCGATGTATTTCTCGAGACAGCTCTGGTAAATATTCATCCTTCCCCCTACGCACCACTCCGGCCAGGCGTTACCGCGAGCTAAGTCGACAACTCGCTGATATGGTTTTTCAAAGCGAATGTCTAGGTATTGCAAGATGGCTTCGGTGAACCAAGCGATGTCAGCTGTTGAGCGTTCATGCAGTTCACGGAAGTCTCTCAGGCTGTGTGTTCTCATGAAACGCGTCAAGTGAGCTGTTTTGAGGTAGTCGCCGGTTGGCTGCCAGACGATATCTCCCCCAAACTTAAAAGGATCGCTCATCACTTGTTCCTTCTGCGCCTATGTGTGTTTGTACTTAGATTCTGCTGGCCGAATGACTTGATTTTATCCTCAGGCATCATCATTAAACAGGGGAGGTCGATCAAAAGAAATTAACAGAAACCGCTAAGGTTAGATGGTATGCAGGTTGAGGAGGGCGATCTTGAGTATGGCTGCTTGGGAGAGATTGTAGAATATGACATGTTATGGACAGGTTGACGTATTGTTTAACAACGGCAAACGCTCAGGCAAGTGGGTATTCTGGAGAGCAGCGAGTGGGTACCGGATAACCCATTAACTCCCGCGAGACACTCCTGCTCAGGAAAAGGTATTGATTATTGTATCAGTTCGCACGATCGTTGTGAATCAATAGCGAAAGGTTCTTGATCAATTGTTGGAGCGAACCACACTCGCCCTCTTATACCAGAGGCGAAGTGTATGATTTCTTGCGGTCATCCTGAGCATCAACTCTTTATGCTCACACCCCAAAATATCCCCGTGATTTCTACCAGTGATTTGATGTTAATGGGTCGAATATAGTATCAGCGGGGATTGGAGCTTGATCCCGCTGTTGAAGTACCCACTGGACGGTGTCGACTAGTGTGTCATATAGCGGTCGTGGAGTATAGCCCAGCTCGCTCTTTGCTTTCAGGTTGCTAATATCCGCGTTACTTTGCAGCACTTCAATCGAGTAGGGTGTGAAGCGCGCTTCTTGTTTCGTCAACCGGTAATAAGCAGGTGTAAAATGCGCAGCGTACTTGGCTAACCTAAGAGGAACTTTTATTCGTGGCAAGCGTCTGCCGGTGATCTCTTTGATGGTGTTGATCAAGCCTGACACGGTGATTTTACCCCCAGACAGAATATAGCTCTGGCCTATTCTTCCCCTCTCACCAGTTTGGATCAAGCCTTGGGCGACATCGCGGACATCAACGAAATCATATGCACCATCTATATAGAATTGCAATTTGCCAGCAACACATGTGCGAATGACCTCCCCCACCTCTGAACGCCGGTAATCCCAAGGGCCGATCACACCTGTTGGGCAGGCGATCACCGCATTCAAGCCATCTCGAGCTGCTTGTTCAACCATAAGCGAAGCTTGGGCTTTTGAGCGGTCATATTCCCCATAATGGTTGCTTGGATCGTACGGCAGGGTTTCATCGATCACTTTTCCCTTGGGGATGCGAGTGATCGCGTGTATTGAGCTAGTGTAGATAAACCGCTTTACACCTGCTTGAACTGCTGCATTAATCATGTTCTTCGTTCCGGTTACATTCACTAGCTGTACCGGCCTGTTTACCCCCGGCATTATCGTGATCAGACTGGCGAGGTGGTATACCTGGTCCACATCGCGGTGGGCGATTTCGAGGCTTTCTGGGTCCAGCACATCCCCTTCAACGATATCAACTTCGCACTCCGCAATCGCTGAGAAGTCCTCACCTCTCAGCACCAGCGCGCGGACTTTTGCCCCGAGATTCACTAATCGTCTTACCAAAACATTACCGATATGCCCTGTGGCTCCAGTAACTAAGATCATATGACCCTCTAGGTAATTCCGTCCAATAGTAGATCGATTCCCTGCTGTGATACTTCTTCCCAATTAGCCCCAACTGGATCAAACATTCCCTGCAGCAGCAAACCGAGCGCAAGAGCGACAATAATCCGGGCGGCGATTTGCTGATCGACATTCTCTAACGATCCTTCGCGGATGCCTTGGGCGATTAGTTCGGCGAAGAACACCTGGTAGTGATGGTATGGTTCAATCGTTGCCTGCCACATGGTCGGATCTCGACTAGCTTGGGTCCAAAATTCCAAGAAGATCTGCAAGTGATCGCCAGCAGTTGTGATTATTTGCGGAATCAATCCGGTCATTAAGCGCAATGTCTCTGGAACAGAGAAATCTGAGTGCTGCACTGCATCCATTTGCTGGTCGAGTGAGTTCAACCAATCCTGGAAAAGCGCGAGGAACACTGTTCGTTTCGATGGGAAGTGGTAGTAAAACGCGCCTTTACTGACATGCGCAAGTTCGCATATTTCGGCTACTCCAGTGGCATCAAATCCTTGTTTTGAGAACAGCGTCAGGGCCGCAGTGATGATTTTGTGACGAGTTTCGATGCTGCGCTGCTGCATAACGCCCTCCAATTAAAACCGACCGGTCGGTATAATATTAACTGATTTATGGATTGTTGTAAAGGCTGCAAATGAATCTCTTTGAACGCAGGCACGTTGTCCAATCATGTTTAGTTTTGCAGAAACAGAATGAAACGAGCTCATCATGGAAAATCAAGGGCATTTCGATCCGAAGTTTTCTTCCGGGTTTGACCAAAATCTGCTTGTGTTAGATAATTTAGTAGGGAGATCTATCAAGGAGCATCACATGGACAATCAGCCGGTCATCATCATCACAGGCGCTTCATCCGGTATCGGAGCCGAAACAGCGCGGACATTTGGTGACGCCGGATACCGGGTCGTTCTTGCTGCCAGACGAGCTGAACGGCTTGAATCCCTGACCGCTGAGATCATCTCCGGTGGTGGGGATGCACTACCGATTAAGTGTGATGTTGTGGAACGATCTGATATCGAAGGGTTGGTCGTCCAGGTTATGGAGCGCTACCAACAGGTAGATATCCTTTTTAATAACGCAGGTATTGGACGGCTCGATTGGCTGGAAAAACTGCATCCTCAAGAGGATATATCTGCCCAGGTAGCGGTAAATTTACTTGGGACGATACAAGTCACACAAGCAGTGTTACCCCACATGATCGCCAGGCGTTCCGGACATATTATCAATATGTCTTCATTGGCTGGCCTGCTGGCTACCCCAACATACAGCGTCTATGCTGCAACAAAATTTGGTGTGCGCGGTTTTACGGATGCCCTAAGGAGAGAAGTAAGCGTGTGGGATATTAACGTTTCAGCGATCTACCCTGGTGGGGTAGTTACGGAATTTACTGATCAAGCCGGCATTGTACGCAAGACTGGCGTTACAACTCCGCGCTACCTAAAGTTGAGCGCTGAAGACGTCGCCACAGCTGTATTAAAGCTCGCACGGAAGCCAAAACGAATGCTAGTAATGCCGCGTTCGATGTACCTGGTTATCTGGTTGAATGCTTTTACACCTGGCTTCGTGGATTGGCTCATCGAACACCGATTCACTCGCCCCGAACGTGGACTTTAGGCCATGCCCTTCCGGGCACAAAAAAACACCCCCAACGATTGGTGGGCGTATAGTGGGCAAGGATAAGATCGATTAAGCAGATTGTATTGCAACCGCAGGAGCTAATCGCTTACCGGCGGGTTTTGAGATGGTTCCTCTGGGGGATTTGCCGCGGCTAATTGTTGTAGTTCTTGGCGCAGGGTATTGATACCGTTACGCACTTGGCTTAGTGAATTTTCCAGCTCGATTTCAGCTCGCTGCAGTGTGCCAATCACATAGTCGTCTGATTCATGGCGCAAATTCTCAGCATCCAGACGGGCTTGACTAAATAATTGTTCTGCTCTTACTTGAGCTGCCTGAACGATGGCATCGCGGCCAATTAGCTGCTCGCTCTTCTCACGTGCGATATTTAAGGTACGGTTGGCTTCCTCTTGGGATTGCGCAAGGATGCGATCGCGCTGGGTTAGGATTTGTTGAGCCTTCTTCACTTCTTCGGGAATCGCCACTCGCATCTGGTCGATTAAGTTTAGCATCCGCTCTTCATCCACAATCACGTTATGAGTGAATGGAATCGGGCGGCTCTGATTGAACAGCTCTTCTAATCTGTCTACGAGATGTAATATGTCCATAGGATGCCTGCCATTAATATACTGCGCAAGGTAATAGGGGTTATTCTATCTTCAATAGGTTACACGTAAATAGTGAAATCGTCAATATTTCTTTCTAACCACACTCGTTGGTTCAATGAATAATATCAATCGCGTAATGAGGTGCTTGGTACGATATCTTGCCCATCACCTAATTCGCTGAAGCGCTCCGTTAGTGCCATTTCCACGAATGGTGGGACCATACTGCTGACATCGCCACCTAACGCGGCAATCTCCTTGACGGTTGAAGAGGAGAGGAAAGTGTGTTCTTCAGCGGTGATGAGGGAGATCAACTCGATCTCGGATGCCAGGCGGTGATTCGCTAAAGCCATACGAAATTCATATTCAAAATCCGAGAAGACCCTCAAGCCACGCACAATTACTTTTGCACCGATTTTCCGGCAGAACTCCACCGTTAATCCGCTGTAGCCCATGACTTGAATGTCGGAACAAGATTCGAACGCCCGGCTGGCAAGTTCGATACGTGTCTCGGGAGAGAACAGCAGGGTTTTCAACGGGCGATCATAGACTGCGACGATGATTTCATCAAAAAGCTGGGAGGCGCGGGTGGCAATATCGATATGTCCCAGGTGGATGGGATCGAACGTTCCGGGGAATATAGCTCGAATCATTTCGCCTCGCTTTGCTTTGGAGCATTCCGTAAACTGTAGGCACATGGATGCAATCTATATGCCATGTGTTAGCGCGGATGCTTCCTGGTAACGTCTAAAAAATTACGTCAAAATTAACTTATTTCGCCGCTACTCTCTTCCCAAAACTGATGCAGAGCTGCAGATAATGGTTGATTTTCCGGCCGGACAAGCTCCGGGTCACTCAAGAAAAGGCTTTGTGCTTGTCGCCGTGCTTTTTCGATCAATTGCACATCGCTCAAGCTGGCTACTTTCAGTTCGGCGTAACCCGATTGGCGGGTGCCTAAGAACTCCCCTGGACCACGCTGTTCTAAATCATGTTCGGCCAATACGAAACCATCGGTCGTCTGAACCATCACTTTTAAGCGCTCATTCTCTACCGCCTCAGAGTTCTCAGGAATTAAAATGCAGTAGGATTTATCCGCCCCGCGGCCAACACGCCCCCGGAGCTGATGAAGCTGTGCTAAACCGAAACGATTTGCACCCTCAATTAACATCACTGTTGCATTCGCTACGTCGACACCTACCTCGACGACCGAAGTGGAAACCAAAATGTCATATTCATGGTCGTGGAATTTTGCCATGACTGATTCTTTATCTTCCTGGCGGAGCCTACCATGCATCAGCCCGATATTAAATTGGGGGAAGATCTCTTGCTCCAGGCGCTGGTGTTCTTCTACGGCAGCCCTTGTTTCACTGCCTTCGCTCTCCTCAACCAGTGGGTATATGATGAAAGCTTGCTGACCAATCTCTACCTGGGATAGGATCAAGCGGTATGCTCGTTCCCTTTCCAGAGGCGTTAAGACATAAGTGCCAACTTCCTGCCTCCCGGGTGGCATTTCATCCATCACGGTCAGGTCTAGATCGCCATAAACAGTTAAAGCCAGCGAGCGTGGAATCGGCGTGGCGGTCATCACCAGTAAGTGCGGATTTGTCCCCTTTGATCTCAAGGCTGCTCTTTGTTCAACCCCGAAGCGGTGTTGTTCATCTACAATCGTCAGTTGCAAGTCCGCAAATTGTACGGGGTCCTCGATCAAGGCGTGGGTACCAATCACGAATTTGATTGTTCCATCCGCTAACCCGGTGCGGATTTCATTCTTTTCGGATTCTGGCGTTGCACCGATCATCAGACGTATCTGCTGCTCATTTTCCAGTACAGTTGCCGTAGTAAGCAGCTGTCTCAGGTTCTGATAGTGCTGCTCGGCAAGGATACTCGTAGGGGCCATCACCGCAGCTTGTGAGCCATGTCGGATGACCATAGCAGCCGCGAGGGCAGCGACAACAGTTTTCCCGGAGCCAACATCCCCCTGAAGTAGCCGGTTCATCGGGTGTCCGGAAACGAAATCGCTTCTGATATCGTTGATCGCTTTACGTTGAGCCTCGGTTAGTTGGTAAGGAAGTTTTTGATATTCCTCTACAAACCAGTTGTCTGGTGTATCTAGTACCCGGCCGCTGCGCTGTTTCCATTCCGCTTTCTGTTTTTGAACACCGAGCTGCAGCAGAAAGATCTCATCGAAAGCAAGGCGCTCACGCGCTTGTTTCAATTTATGCCATGAATCTGGGAAGTGTATCTGTTGAATAGCTGACTGCAGGTCGACCAAACTTGCTGATTGGCGGATACCTTTGGGCAAGTGATCTTCTACACGTCCAGCCCAGTGCGTAACGACATCATTCATTACTTTGCGCAACCAGCGTTGGGTGATTTTGCCAGTCAAAGGGTAGACTGGTACGATGCGATTGGTGTTCAACATTTGCTGGTCGATGGGTTCCCACTCTGGATTATTCAAGACTAAACGGCCGAGATATTGATCCACTTTACCTGATAAAGCAATCTGCATCCCGCTCCTTAACCGCTTCGATTCCCATGGATTGAACCAGGTCGCCTTGATGCTGCCGGTTTTGTCATTGATCACCGCTTCAACCAGCTTCTTGTTCTTCCCACCCAGCTTCCTGGTACTCACGCTATTTACAGTCCCGATCACAGTAACGACCTGTTCGAATCGCAGGCGGTTGATCGGCTTCAATAAGGAGTAATCATCATAACGGCGTGGAAAATTGTACAGCAGATCGCGCAGCGTGTGGATATTTAATCTTGCTAAGGTGCTAGCATAGTGCGGACCAACATTTTTGATTACCGTTACAGGGGCATCGAGAGCTGCGGGAGGTTCAGTCGGCTTTTCTTCCTTTGGGGATTCCGCAACGGTGCTCTCCGCTTCAATCGAAGCAGCCTCTACAGGTTCAGCAGGCTTAGGTTTGGGGCGGGTTTTAGGTGTTGGTGCCGTTCGCTCAGGTACTAAGTTATTGGTCTTGGGTATCTCAGATGCACTCTGCAATCGAGTCCAAAGACCTGTAAGTGCCTCAGCACGAGATTTTTCACTTAGGTTAGGATAATCGCGCAACCGGACACGGATAGCCTCGATTAGATCTTCTGAGACACCGTCCGATCGGGCTTCAGCTTCCCAGGTGTCGAGAATCCGGTTCAGCCCTCCGACGACTGCTCGGTTGTCATAACCACGCGAAGCTTCAAGCTTGAATATCTTATGAATTTTATTTATCGATGGTTTCATTAGGGAGTATTTTACCAGGTGAAACGCGCGCAACGTGAACCTATTTGTAATATACCTGAACTGGGCCGTAGATGGATGTTATTACACTTTCGTCCTGGGTAAGGTCATTGGATGACTGCTGTGAATCCCAAACCATGTGGGCCGACGTGCGTCCCAATCACCGTGGTCACGTTAACGATCGAGGGAGCCGGAATATTTTTCGGTGCATATCTTTCTGCGAAGCTCAGGGCTTCGCCCTCAGCATTCGTATGCAGCACGGCTAATTTTTCGAGTGGTCCGAGGCGGGCAAGCACATCTGCCAACCGGATTACACCTTTTCTAAATGTGCGTGTCTCCCCTAGACTCAAGACCTCGCTATTGCTGACTTCAAGGAAGGGCTTGATCCGCAGCAGAGCACCAATCTTGGCCTGTGCCCACGAGACGCGCCCACTCCGGCGGATATATTCCAACGTATCCAACATGGCAACCACTCGAATCCGTTTCCGGATATTTGTAATGATGTCCTCAACATGGTCCAGGCTTGTTCCTTGGTCGATCGCTTCTGCAGCAGCCAAGACCTGGAATCCCAATCCGAGGGTGATTTGCTCGCTGTCGATGACTATTACTCGCCCATCAAATTCATTGGCTGCAAGACTTGCGGCATTGTAAATACCGCTCAGCTTACTGGATGCATGCGTAGAGATCACCTGTTGGGCACCGCGTGCGAATAATTCCGCGTACAGTTCTTCATAAACCCCCGCTGCTGCGGTTGCGGTGGTTGGGAGCGGCTTCATACTGGGGAGCTGTTCGTAAAACTCTTGGCGTGTGATTTCTTTCCCGTCTTCGAGGTTTCTGTCTCCCCAAATTATGATATTTGGAACGACGTGTATCCGATGTTTTCTGACTAGGTGCGCAGGGATATCAGCAGTGCTGTCAGTAACAACAGCAATTTGGTTAGAATTACCTTGAGCGAAGTCCATCTCGATCAATTTGTACTACTCGATGGCGATGATAAATTGGTAATGCGGCTGATCACCATTTTGGACTTCCACCTCTTGCTCAGGATACACCCGTCGGATGTTGTCTGCGATCCTATCTACATCGTTCCTGTTGATATCTGCGCCATAAAACAAGGTGATCAGTTCGAAGTGGTTAACGTGGGCTTTCTTGAGTAAGTCCAAGCATGCATCTTCCAGCTTACTGTTAGCTGTTACCAGCTTGCCATTGAGTAATCCGATAGTCTGACCTTCTTCAACTTGGACCCCATCGATCTCGACGGAACGTGTAGCAATGGTGATTTCGCCCGTTTCGACCTCGCTCAACGCAGTATTCATCTCCTGCACGACCGATTCGAAATTACCTTGTGGTATGAGCCGCAGCATAGCCGCAAAGCCTTCCGGAATTGTGCGGCTTGGCACCACCGCAACATTTTTAACTGTCACCTCAGCGGCAGATTCTGCTGCCAAGATAATGTTCTTGTTGTTTGGTAGGATAATGATATTGTCAGTCGGTAGATTTTCAAAGGCATTCAGGATATCTTGAGTGCTCGGATTCATTGTCTGTCCCCCTTCAACCAAGGCTGCTACACCCAGGCTGGCGAATACACGTGTAATCCCGGCACCCGGTGATACCGCGACGACCGCAATTTGTCCGGGTTCAACTGGTGAAAGAGTCAGTTTGGATCCATCATCTCCTGCCTGGATCTCCTCCATTTGCGCAACCAGGTTTTCCATCACCGCTTTGGTAACCGTTCCCAATGATCGCGTGTATTTGAGCGGTTCATCTTGGTTTTTTATTGGCACATGGATGTGCAGGCGGTATATCCCTTCGCCTTCACCAAGCTGGATCGATGTCCCCATCATTTCCAGATCATAGTAAAACCCTTCTAGATCTAATTCCTCGTCTGGTTGAAAATCGACGACCCATTCGATATCTTGACCGGGTTCAATAGCCTCGAGCGCGTTTTCAAGGTTCATGGCAGCCATTGGCTGAACTGTAGTAATCGCCGTCTCTAACTGCTGCCCTTTTGCGAATCTCAGCATTCCTTCAAGAATAAAGAAAAGACCTTTTCCCCCCGCGTCAACAACACCGGCTTCTTTTAGCACCTGCAGCAGCTCCGGTGTTCGTTCTACTGACTTATCGGCAGCAGCGACAACGTATTCAAATAACTCTATGGGATCATCAATTGTCTGGATCATTTCTTCCGCTGCTGCCGCCAGATCTTTAGCGACTGTCAATATCGTACCCTCGACCGGACGAACGACTCCCTTGTAGGCCGTGTCTCTCGCCAACCCAAACCCATTGACAAGGCTTTGTGCATCCAAGAACTCAATGTCCTCTACCCCGCGTGTGAAGCCACGCCACAACTGCGACAAAATTACACCAGAATTTCCGCGAGCTCCCATTAGTGCGCCATGGGCTATCGCTTGGGCTGTTTTGCCAAAATTGTGGTGTGGCTTGTCGATAGTCTCATCCAGCGCAGACTGCATTGTTAGAACCATGTTCGTGCCGGTATCCCCGTCTGGCACAGGAAACACATTTAATGAATTCACCAACTGCTGGTTTGTCCGCAGCCAAGTCAGGCTGGCTTCCACTAATTTCTGTAACGCATACCCATCGATTTTAAGATCTGGGATATTCGTAGCGTCTAGTGAGGATTGCTCTTGGGTATCACTGCTCATCTAACTGCTCCTTATCGCGAATTTTTTAGAAAACCCGCCCATACGAAATCAGCTTGGGCTTTCCTGCGGCAAGTATTGTTTGCTCAATTTATCTCACTTACTCGCAATCCACGAACATGGACATTGATCTCATTTACCGGCATCCCTAAAGATTTCTCAACGTGGAAGCGTATTGTATTAGCTACACTGGCAGCGACAGATTTTATCCTGGTGCCGTATTCTATGATGATGTAAATGTCGATATTTATATCTTCTCCGTCGTATTGGACTTCAACACCATGGTGGGGATCTTTGACCAGTGCATGGCTGATCCCGGCGACAATATTTTTTGATGTCAATCCTACTACGCCATAGGATTCCAAAGCTGCTTGATAAGCAATAGTCGCAATCGCCCGTGGCGCGACATAAATACTTCCCAAGGGGGTATCTTCGCCTTTCATTTTTTACCTCTCATTATGTGTTTTGCTTGATATTGATTGAGAATTATGGTATGATTGTGCGGCTTGCGGCAAGAGATTTCTCCTCCGCATCTAGAGAAAGATAAATCAGGCAATTCACAGCCTGAACCAGTAAAGAAGGAAGCGGGATTATGGCTAAATGTGAGCATTGTGGTAAAAAGACATCCTTTGGGCGCAATCGCCCGTGGTCGAAAAAAGCGACTCTGCGAACTTTCAAACCCAATTTGCAGACGATCAGCGTGTATGAGAATGGTCGGAAAACTCGTAAGGTTTTATGCGCCAAGTGCATACGGACTTTGGTAAAGACTACCTGATATTTGACAACATCTTCCGCTAAGTATAATCACGGTTGGCACCGTGATTTTTTTTATCTTTCCGACATAATGTAAGCTGATCAGCGGAGGTATGATAATCGTGCGGTCTAATAATTGCAAGGTTATTTGGCTGTCACTTACCATATCATCTACCTTATCGGTACAGATAGTACACCCACAAGAAGAGGGGGATTAGACCACCTACTGCTACTAATGCCAGCAATCCTAGCGCTATCGTCATCCAATCAAGATCGAGAGGGTCATCAGTAACTTTTGCGGCTGGCACCGCTTGCTCGACAGGAGCTGCCGGGTGGTACCCGGGTGCAGCTTTCACCAACTTCGGATCTTCAAATGGATTGGGTGGTTGGATTGTCGCAACTGGTATGGCGGTGATCAGTGCATCATCGTCGGCATTAATTTGCTTACCTGGACGGTGGGTTTTATTCTCTGCGCCAATGCACTCGTTGATTACATCACCAAGTTGATTTGCATTGCGGTAGCGATTGTTTGGCTCTTTAGCCAGTGATTTCTGGATGGTCCGTTCAAGTTTGGCTGAGATACTAGGATTATGCTGCCTGGGACTGGGAGGTAAAACTTGCCGGTGTAAGCGTGCCAATTCTTTTGGAGAGTCACCCTTAAACGGCAATTGGCTGGTTATCATTTCATACAACACGACCCCTAAAGAGTAAACGTCTGACGCGGGAGAAGGCGATTTCCCCGCCGCTTGCTCGGGTGAAAAATATTGTGGTGAGCCCCAAATTACTTCCGATTTTTCATCGGGTGTTATGCTTGCCAGCGCTCTGGCGATTCCGAAATCTGCGACTTTTAGCTGTCTATCAGGTGTGATAAGCAAATTGTGCGGTTTGATATCGCAGTGAACAACTCCGGTACGATGGGCATACCCGACCCCAGCACAGGCTTGGATCATCAATTCAAGAGCGACACTGATTTGAAAAGTGCCTTGGTTGAAGAGAATATTCTTCAGGTGGTCACCAGGCACATATTCCATAACGATGAACATGCGTCCGGAATCAAATCCAAAATCATGGACCGTTACGATATTAGGATGGGTGAGATTGGCGGCCGCTTTCGCCTCTTGATGGAAGCTCTCTCGCAGCCCAGGATCGCTGGTAAAGTCTTTGCGTAGAATTTTAAGGGCGACGTTGCGTTCCAGGTTGAGGTCGCGTGCCCTGTATACGACTGCCATACCACCGGAGCCCAATATTTCCCCAAGCTGGTAGCGGTTCGCAAGGATAATCGGACCTGACATTTCTCTTTCTTGCATGGTGGTCAAATTTTACCATCCAAGGCATAGAGTGATGGCAGTAAATTACTCGCCCCATTGTGTAATACAATGATTACAGATTTACCGGCTGTATCTACTGCTTATGTACAGCCGCGGACCCAGGCAACTAAATCAAGTAGAATGAGTTGGGTGTGCGGTGATTTTTAAGTGCTGTAATTATGATATGTCGTCGCATAAAGAAACAGCCAAAAACATTATCATGGTCTTCGAAGTGGAAATGAGAGGCATCATCGCCTATAATCCAGCCGCGGGACGCATACCTTCTCGGATTCTGGTAGAACGTGCCGCCCGTATCTTGAAGAACAATGGGTGGTCGATTGATATGGTTCGCGTTCGCAGCGGTAAACATATTACAAAACTTGCTCGTGATGCGGCTGCCGCAAAAGTGGATGCTTTGTTTGTGGCGGGAGGAGATGGCTCGATTTCATGCGCCGTCGCAGGTCTGGTTGGTGGAGATACTGCGCTAGGAGTGCTGCCGTCTGGGACAGCCAATGTATGGGCTCAAGAATTGGGTATGCCTGGCTTGGCATATACACACTGGTCAGCTTTACAAGAGAGTGCTAAGCAACAACGAAAACCAATCGTTCGCAATGTTGATGTCGGTGTGTGCAGTGATCGATATTTCTTACTCTGGTCAGGGATTGGCTTGGATGCTTTCATCGTTAATCGAATTGAACCGCGCGGGCGTATGCAAAAAAATTTCGCTGTCCTGGCTTATGCAGCTGCGGCAGTATGGGAAGCGGCTAAATGGCGTGGGATAACATTGAACATAGCTGTTGATCAACAGACAATCCATGGCCAATACGTGCTTGCGCTGGTCAGTAATGTGCAGCTTTATGCGGGTGGAATAGCGAAATTATCCCCTGACTCTCGGCTGGACGACGGATATATGGATCTTTGGTTGTTTGAAGGAGATACATTTGGGGATACGGTTCAGTGCGCTTGGGATCTTTTATCTGGGCGCCACCATTCTTCCGAAAACATCCACCGCAAATCCTTTAAACACTTAGAGATCACCTCAAATTCAGTGCTCTGCTTGCAGGTTGATGGTGAACCTGTACAGGTTGATGGTCCGGTAGTGATAAAAGTTATCCCCCGGGCACTGAAGATACTCATTCCCGCTGATGCAGAACAGGTACTGTTCGGCGATCATGGCTAATGGTGATAATACCAGCCGCGACCTTGATCGACGGACTGATTTATGGGTAACGCCAGATTATTAGAAATGGATCTGGCTCAATATACAAAGCTCGAATTGGCAGATGTTTAGCTATCGTTGTGCCGATAGATGGTGTGTCTAGTGGGAACATAGGAATATGGGAAATATCGCATTCTGGAGAAATATTATGTATCTTGGTTCAAGACGATAAATGGTGTGATTAAGCGGATAGGAAGTCTAATTAATCTATGGGTAATTGTCGGAGCACTGCTGATCGCGTTTTTTCTGTTGGCAGTATCCTATTTCGCGGTATGGATTATTAAGAGTAATGCTACTCCTGCCAGCACAGCCACTGCAATCCTAAATGTAATCTATGTCCCAACGATTACACCGGAAGTGAACACTCCCACACCGGTGATTTCGAGTACCCCAACGACGCCAATACCCCCAGCGCCACCACCCGGAGTTATCGCAATTGGCGCATTCGTCCAGATTTCCGGCACAGGTGGAGACGGACTGCGCCTGAGGTCTGCTCCCGGTCTAGATGGTGAGATCCAATTTCTGGGATATGAAGCGGAGGTATTTCAGGTACAGGATGGTCCGCGCTCGAGTGGTGGTTACACTTGGTGGTTCTTGGTGGCGCCATATGATCAAACGATCAGTGGGTGGGCAGTTGCCAATTTTTTGGCTGTAGTTCAAGACCCATAGAAACATCCTCCTAATAAAAACTTCAAACTCCTTTTCCACTTACTCTCCACTCATTTGCGAAAAATAGACTTTCGATATATAGTTAAGTTAATTATCTTAGTCAGAATATTTAACACCAATATAGATTGTTTTAGACCAACGATCAGTATGTCAACTTTAAAACCAACCAACATAACTGTCGATCGGAATACCCGTGTAGTGATAATCGAGTGGAGTGATCACCATTCAAGCAGTTATCCTTTATCATTGCTTCGCTATGCTTGCCCGTGCGCTGAATGCCGCGGTGGGCATGAACGAATGGACTCGCAGCCAGACACGGAGGTTTTTAGTTTGCCTGATGAGGATTCGCCCAAGACGAACATACGCAGCCTCGAAGCAGTTGGAACATATGCGATAACAGTCGAGTGGCTCGATGGGCATAACTATGGTATTTACAATTGGCAGTACCTGCGCGCTCTCTGCCCGTGTCAAGAATGCCGCTTAGATATGTAAAAATGTTTGAAGATAAATCCGATCCGGTCTATACATTAGTAGAAAGAGCGTATGTGCGCTTGCAAGCGGGGGATATCTTAGTGATGTGCATGGAACAAGGTGACCCAGCTCCTATCCGGCAACTGGTTGAGAATTTGATCGTCGCTGGCCCACAGAATCTTATTGCTTTGCGGGAGATCATAGCTGAACTCAATACTCGCAAATCTCAATTGCACAATGATTTCCATGAAATCCTAGATGATCTTGATGACAGCCTCATTAAAATGGGTGTATCCAAAACGACCGCACAGCAGATTAACCCGCTCGAAATAGAGCCAGAAAAGTTCATGCTCTTGCTGCTCGAAGAGGGGTTGGAACACAAAATGGAGCGTCTAGAATGTCTTCAATTCCTGGAAAACTCCCAAGAAATGATCGAGAGTGTACTCGAGAATATCACGCTGTTGGAGGATCTCGAAATATATCTAAATGATTGGCTTTGGGGGTTGATCTATCAAACCACTCGTGATGAAATATCAGAAGCCTTAATTAACACACCGAAATCCCGGTATCCGCACTAGCCCACTAATCCCACTTTAAATGTAAATCAACAAGATGTATGTACTTCTATCTGGTTGCTTTTCGTTTGAGCGTTAAAGATAATCGCGTAGATTGTGTTCGACGGCATACGCGGCAGCTTCTGCGCGGTTGCTAACCCCCAGTTTAGAAAGTATACTGCTGACGTAGTTCCTTACCGTGCCTTCGCCCAGAAAAAGGGCTTTGGCAATTTCCCGATTCGTTTTTCCCTCAGAGACCAGCAGTAATACATGCCTTTCTTGTTGTGTTAGTGCGGAAAAGGCGGATGCTTCTTCTTCTTTTGCTGCTTTGCGGACCTCTTGAAAGATGCGCTGCGTGACGGCAGGATCGAGTAACGCCTCGCCGCGACCGACGGCCTCGATTGCACGTACTAAGTCTTCACCACCAATCTGCTTTAAAACATATCCTGATGCTCCTGCTCGGATCGCAGAAAACAGCATTTCATCCTCTGCGTAGGATGTAAGCATAATTACCTTGGTCTCAGGATAATTTTCGGAGATTTCTTCACATGCTTCAATACCCGAGCCTCCTGGGAGGCGAATATCCATGACCACAACATCTGGTTTATGGTTTGCTACGCATTCAATTGCTTCTCGTGCAGTGCTGGCTTCAGCCACGACCTCAAAAGTTGAATGTCGATCGAGCAGCGATTTCAAACCCAGGCGCACTACTTCATGATCGTCTACCAGTAATATTCTTTGCTTGTTCGGCATGAAATTCTCCTTCCAGCGGAGAGTATAGTCTATTGCCATATTGATGACAAGGATAGCCCCAGTCGTTACTTTGGGCTTTCCGAGGTTAAGAATGAACGTAATTTATTGTGGATCGTTAGTATCGAACACTAATTACCAGATGGCGTAATCAGTGGGTTGCTCGGTGGTCGGTTGTATACCAACCGCTGCCTTTAGATGATCGCAGGGGGAGAAAATTCTCTTCACCCCTGACAAAGCACTAGGCAGATGAATCTGTAGGTGAGCATGATTAACCTTTCTGCGTAATTGGTATCTCACCCAGCGGATAGCATACCGTAGTTTGGTAAGAATTTCTTCAGATTTCATCTGCGGTGTGTAATAAAAATACTACCCACCTAAGTTCCAGTTCATTCGGTGGGGTAGAGTTAATAAACCCGTGTATCTTAGGCCAAGTTAAGGGGTACTGGTGCGCCGGAAGTCAACAAAGCGATAGCCTACTCCCCGCTCCGTTAAGATGTATTTGGGGTTCGAAGGGTCCTTTTCGAGCTTTTTGCGTAGATAATTAATATACAGCCGGACATAATGCGGCTCATCTCTGTATTCATAGCCCCATACTTTCGCTAATATCTGGTCATGTGTAATCACCCAGCCTGCATTTTGTACAAGGTGATATAGAAGCCGGTACTCGGTTGGTCTGAGCTGCACCAGTTCTCCGTCTAGCCATACTTCCCGGCGATCGAAGTCAAATTTCAGGCGGTCGTCGACCTCGATTAAGCCATGGGTGGAACTTGAGGCTGATTCAGTTCTCCTTAAAACAGCTTTTACTCGGCTAACAAGCTCTCGCGGGCTGAATGGTTTCGTGATGTAATCATCCGCTCCTAGCTCTAAGCCTCTCACCCGGTCGTCCTCCTCCCCCTTAGCAGTGAGCATGATCACAGGGACAGAACTGGTCTCACGGATCATATGCAGTACTTCGAAGCCATCAATATCTGGCATCATGACATCCAGGAGGATTAAGTCAGGCAAGCTGCTGCGCAGGTTCTCAATTGCATCAGCACCACGATACGCTTCTACGACTTGAAAACCGTCGTGCTCAAGATTAAGGCGGATAAACCTCACCATTCGCTCTTCATCATCAACGACCAGGATACGACGGTTCCTGAAGCTGATATCATCCATCATTTTACTCCCTAACAAATCCGATGATTTCTTCTTCTTCTTTGCCCCCCAAAACTTCGATAAAGTTCACCCTATCGATTGGCCAGTAAACCGTCATAACGTTTTCTGCCAGGTAAGGCAGGTCTTTGTTATCGAGCCGGCGAGGGTTATTAATCGCCACCAGGTTATCCTTGGTGGTGGGAAGTTCTTCAACTTCACCGACGACGGGGTCGGAATTTGAGATATGTAGGATGATCGTAAAGGGCATGCAAGCCTCCGTATTCCCTGCTATTCGAAAATCCGTACCTGCAGCTGCAGCTTCCCCAGATGAATGATATCTCCATCTGAAATCATATGTGGGACGTGGGGGCGGATTACTTTTCCACTGATCCATGTCCCGTTTGCCGAGCCAAGATCAGTAATGGTCACGTAATCCTCAGATAGCCTTATCGTTGCATGCAACCTTGAAACACCTAATATATATGCATTTTCAGCCGTAAGGTCAATATCTGGCAATACCGGCTGCGTTCCGCTAACACGGCCGAAGGTGTATTCGTGTTTATCTGCCAGCGGCACAGCTTTACTGCTTTGGGAAACTATCACTTGTACACGGGTGTGCTTGGCGATACTCTCTTTTGTTTCTGGAAATGGCGGATCGGTCTTGACCGGGCTGAGAGGTTTTAAGAAAGGGCTGTAATCACGGGCCAGATCTTCAGAGAAGGAAATTTTGTTGGTTTGCAGGGTCGAATCACGGTCTTCTGTTTTATCTTCAATCAGCGGGGCACCGCATTCACTGCAGAACATCGCTCCAAGGTATTCTTTATTTTGACACTGCGGACATTCGATCATTTGATTAATGTATCTGTCGTTCGATTGATTGCTGAAATCATTAAAGCGCGCGTACCGTATTTTATCTGTTTTTTGCCTTGTTTGCTAAAATCTTGATTTACTCTCACATGCTCAGCCTCGTTGAGTACTTCCTGTGCGAACTCATACTCTGCTACAGATAATAGGTTTGTGGCCAGTTTTTGGAGTTGCAGTACAGCGTTTTCAGTATTCTTTGACTGAATTTCTCTCTGTATCTTCTCCTGCATCCGGAAGAGTGTCAAGCGGGAAACCGCGTTTACTAAATCTGGGCTAGGTTGTGATTTTACCGTTGAATCTTTAACCGGGAGGGAAATATTGACTCGTTCTAGGAAAGTAGCAGGGTATTGATTGGGAATTTCTCCTGTGAAATATCCGCTGATTAAATCAACTTTTGATGTTTCGCGCCCTATTGGGTCGAGTTCTAACTCTAAAAGGATGGTAGTTGGTGGCGTATTGGCAATACTACCTAGTGGGATAGGGGAATCCACCGGCATCTTGCTAGCTTCTGGGCTGACCCGCATGGCGTATCTGACAATAGCGGTTTGGTTTGAATCGAAGTGCAACTTCACGTCATCAGCATAAATCTGAGTGAAATGCAGCACTTTATTTTGTAAGATCTGCTTTAGGTGGTCGGGACGGGAGAGATATTCACTGCTTCCCCCGGTAATACGTGCTAGTTCATCTGCAAATTCGTCATTCCAATCTTCGCCAATACCGATCACATTGACACTGATTCCCAACTCCGCCATTTCATTTGCCAAGTTTAGACATGCAGCTTCATCACCATACGTGCGCCCATCAGTGATGAGTACGATGTGATTCGTGCGCCGAGGACTTAGATGGGTTTTAACTTGCCCAAACGCGGCCTGTAAACCTTGAAAAATTTCGGTCCCCCCGTTTGTTTCGATAGTTTGGATTTTGGCCGCAATAATACGCTCGTTGGGTTTAAACGTTGCGGGAAGCAGTACATTTGCCCGGTCGGCGAATGTGACAATCGAGACTATGTCCTCTTCCATCAACAATCGGGTGATTTCAATTGCACTTGATTTCACCATTTCCAAACGTATGCCCCGCATGGATGTTGATTGATCTAATACCAAGCAAATATTTATATCGGTTCTGGTAGTATTTTCTCCTCCTTCAGGAGGAGTTATTTGCAGGAGGGTATACAGCAGCTGAGGTTCATCAAGGGGAATGAGGGCTGGTCGGCTGAATAATGTCTTGGTAGTGAGGTAGCGGCGCTGGATCTCTGGGGGCAAGGTCTTATCATACTCAGCTTTTTGGGCATGGTCAGATAATACAGCAAATGCGCGTTGGATGGAAATGAAATCGGTCTGTGCGCCAATATTTACATTTACATCTGGATGATACCGCTTTGCCAGTCGATGAAACGACCTTCTAATTTCATCGTTGCTCGCATTGCGTGGCAGGCCTAAAATCTGATAATTATCAGTCACTTGATCCATCCCGTAATCAATCGGGGAGTCGAATGAGTATTACTGTTATATTGTCGGGTCCACCAGCGTCATTGGCTTGACTTACCATTTTTTGGCATGCTGCTTCAGGGTTAGGAGCGGTTAATATTGTCGTACTCATTACATCATCTGGGACAACTCCCCACAAGCCATCAGAGCAAAGCATCAAGTATGACGAATCTGTCACTTGCATGCTGATAATATCAGGTTCAACAGGTTCACCTTGGCCAAGAGCGCGATATAGGACATTTCGCTGTGGGTGAACCGCCGCTTCTTCTTTGGTGATCTGCCCGAGGTCCACAAGTCGTTTAACCAATGAATGGTCTTTAGTCACCGCAGTCATCTCGCCGGCTTTACTTATCGCATATGCACGGCTATCTCCTACGTGGGCGATAGTAAGCTGTTCTCCTAGAATCAATGATGCAGTTAGCGTTGTGCCGCCCCCCGGCACTCCTTGGATGATTGAACTTTGAGCGTCTTGAACGGCAGAGGCCATAATTTCTTGTATTGAGTCGTTGGGGGACAAGCCTTTGATACCGATCAATGGGATATAGACATGATCCATGACATAACTAGCCATTGCGCGGATTGCCATCTCGCTAGCAAGTTCACCGTGTAAGTGCCCGCCCATACCATCTGCCAAAATGTAGAATCCGAAAGGTAAATTCCCGTTGCTGCTTGATAGTGTGGTTGTCGCAGTAAAGAGTGAATCCTCGTTGTGATCTCTTTGTTTGCCAATAGACGCCGCACAGCCAACTATCAGCTGCTGCGGTTCAAGTTTAGCTGAATGTTGATATGGCAGTTGAATTTTGATGTCATCCGCGGTTAATGGGCGTGTGTCAGGCTCTGAGATTGGTTCAGGCTGATTCCTGAATAATCGGTTGAAAAAATCCTTCACTAGGTGTGCCTCCCTGTCGATGTAATCGGGGTCTAAGCCTGCAGGGCATAAATGTGTTTGTCTGTTGATCCAATATACACTATGTTGTCAGCTGTGATCGGGGTCCCCGTGATTGGACTACCTGTCTCAAATTTCCAGCGCAAGTTGCCGGTCTTCTGTTCCAAGCAGTACAGATTCCCATCCACTGACCCACACAGTATGGTGTCTTGATGGATTATCGGCGATCCCGTAACCTGGTGATCGGTCTGAAAAGTCCAGACTTCTTTCGCTGAGCGTATATCAATGCAGTAGATAAAACCATCCACAGCGCCGGTATAGATGTAGTTACCTTTAATGCAGGGGGAAGAGATGGTAGGTTTGCCAAGGCGGAATCTCCACACGACCCAACCAGTGTTTGCGTCGATAGCGTAGAGAGTTGTGTCGACAGAGCCAAAGTAAACTACGCCGTTGGATAGGATCGGTGATGAAGTAATCGCACGCTTTGCAGAGAAACGCCACTTAACTGTACTGCGGTAGTCCATGCAGAAGAAATCGCCACTTTCAGTTCCAAAGTAGAGCAACTCGTTTGCTACGAGTGGGGTTGAGCGAATTGGTGCTCCAACGCCTGAATTCCACGCTTGTCGGCCGCTTAGCGTGTTTACTGCGTACATGTAACCGTCATCAGAGCCAAAGAAAGCATGTCCTTCCGCGATGTGGGGGGATGAACGCACTGGGCCCTCGGTCGGGAATTCCCAAGTCACCGTGCCATACCTCGCACTCACCACGTGGAGCTTCTCGTCTTCAGAGCCAAAGTATACATTCCCGTCAAATACTAACGGCCGCGTAACTACACCACCCTCGGTGGGGTACTTCCATAGAAATTTGCCGGTTTCTCCATCCAGCGCATATAGATTGGTATCGTACGACCCAAAGAACAGCATCCCATCTTTATATCCAGGCGTTCCTCGAATTTCATCTTCGGCGGCGAATTTCCAGATAGGCTTGACGGATTCCTTGTCCAGATTCGTCGTGACCGGTCTCACCCGCATGCGATTCAACAACCCGGTTTGACGGGCGGTTCCCAACAAGGCGTTTCTCATCTCCTCCGCGCTTTGGTAGCGCTCTAATGGCTCGTATTGGAGGGCTTTTTCGATCACTTGTTCCACCTGTGGGTTGACGTCTGGATTTATTGAACGAATCGGTCGTTCTTCGTAGGAGAATGGCGCTTCCAAACGCGGGTCAATGTCCGTCAAGAGATGGTGGAGAGTCGCGCCCAGGGCGTAGATGTCTGCCAATTGATTTGCTTCACCGCGATACTGTTCTGGCGGTGAATAACCTTCGGTTCCGATCATCGTACCGCGTTGATGCCCTTCAAATGGCTTTGCTATACCAAAGTCAATTAAAACGATATGATGATGTTGATTAACCATTACGTTCGATGGTTTCATGTCCCGGAAGATGATAGGCTCGGGTTCGTGGTTGTGCAGATAGCTCAGCACATCACACAGCTCGATACCCCATTGGATTACTGTTTCTTCCGGTAAAGCCCCCTCAGCTTCTTTTAAGATCGCTTCTAGGTCTTTGCCGTTTACATACTCCAATATTAGATATGATCTTTCGTCTTGCGAGAAGTAATCATAGATTCTGGGAATCGCAGGGTGGTCGAGTGTGGCAAGTAAATTCGCTTCGCGTTCGAAATTGCGGACGATGGTTGCCCGAACAAGATCATCCCGGGCTTGGTTGATCATTTCTTTAACGGCAACGATCTTGGTTACATTCGGGAAATGCAAATCACGTGCCGAATAGACCGCGCCCATACCTCCGACTCCGATGATGCTTTGGATTAGGTAGCGATTTACGAGGTTCGTACCTGTCCGTAAATGCTGGGCTGGACCGCGCCGTGGTTCAGGCTCAGGGTCTGGCTCAATGCGTTGAGTTTCCAGGATCATTTCTCCGTATTGTAGTCATTCTTCCGTAAGTGCCTGATTCATGCCAGGCCTCGCTGTGATATAAATTAGAGCAGCTTGCAGGTAGCTTCTACTGTAAAAGTTTTCAGCTGCCATCAATGTCAGTTGAGCATCAGGTTTTATTTCCGGGAATCCTTCATGCGAGACATTAACTAAGTATAATTTGATATGCAAGTGATGGTATTGATTTCTTCATCCAGATGTAGTTGCTGCCTGCTCGTATCTAATTTTACCATTCACCAATAATGTTTCACTGGTCTTTACAAGATATTATTAGCTGGAGAGATATTATAAATAATACTTTTCCATGCCGGATCAGAGTGTTTTTTAAACCAGGGTAAAAACCTGCATATTTCTTATCGGCAGCCTTGTTAATACATTAATCATTGACGGGGCCCAGGAGTGTACTTATGGAATTCAATTTCGACACTTATCTATCCCCGCTCACCTGGCGTTATGGCTCGACTGAGATGCGCAGGTTGTGGAGCGAGACACACAAACGGAGTACATGGCGAGCGGTTTGGTTGGCATTGGCAGAAGTTGAGGCACAATATGGCTTGGTCTCTGATGAACAATTGAGAGAACTGCGTGGCCAGGTAATTTCTATCGACATCCCGCGGGCAATGGAAATTGAATCCGTTATCCATCATGACCTGATGGCTGAATTGAAAACATATGCTGAACAGTGCCCGAACGCGGGGGGTGTCCTGCATCTCGGAGCAACCTCGATGGACATTGAAGACAACTCTGATGTCATGCGGATACGCGAATCGATCGACTTGATCATCACTAGGATCGCAGAACTGCTCATAGAGTTTTCGAATCAGATTGAAAGATATGCGGATACGGTGATGATTGCTTATACTCATTTGCAACCCGCTGAAACTAGCACCGTGGGGTATCGCTTATGCTTATATGCCCAGGATTTATTATCTGATTGGGAGAACCTGAGACGAGTGCGCTCCCATCTGCGTGGTAAAGGATTCAAGGGTGCGGTGGGCACGGGAGCGGCATTTGCCGAGCTCGTTGGAATATCCAATTTGCCAGAATTTGAAACCCGTCTTTCAACCCATTTGGGATTGCCTTTTTACCCGGTTGCGTCTCAAGTTTATCCGCGCAAACAAGATTACCAGGTGCTTTCAGCTTTGGCTGGGTTGGGAGCCAGTCTCTATAAGTTTGCCTTCGATCTTCGATTACTCCAATCCCCACCCATCGGAGAGATGGCTGAGCCCTTTGGTGAATTTCAGGTGGGTTCTTCTGCGATGCCGTTTAAACGCAATCCTATTCATGCGGAGAAAATTGATTCTCTTGCCCGGTCTTTGGCACAGATGCCGCGAATCGCCTGGGACAATGCCGCCCATTCATTATTAGAACGCACCTTGGACGATTCCGCTAACCGTCGATTCATTTTGCCAGAATCGTTTTTGATCACCGATGAACTGCTGCTTGTCACTACCAGGCTTATCCGGGGCCTCCAGCTGAACGAGAGTAAAATTGCTCAGAATTTGGGGATATATGGTCCTTTTGCGGGGATCGAACCGGTCCTGATGGCGCTTGCAAAAAAGGGGGTTGACCGGCAGATTATGCACGAAAGGTTTCGTCAGTATGCGATGTCTGCCTGGGCAGAAATACAAAACGGAGCATTGAACCCTCTAATAGAGTTATTATCAGCTGACGAACAGGTCAAACTGCACTTGAAGGAGCACGAAGTGTACGAGTTGATGGATGTTAACCACTATGTCGGCGATGCCCCTCAGCGATCCCGTCAATTGGTGCATGTCATCCGGGAAGCGCTTTAAACTTATCGAAGCTGACAAGTATTCGTGTGTTCACAAATATCGGACTTCTCTTTAGGGAGCTCGCATGCCATTAGCGGTAATATCCGTAAGCGACAAATCTGGATTGGTGGAATTTTCTAAGTCGCTTAGCCAATTGGGTTGGGAATTCCTGGCGAGCGGTGGGACTGCCAGTCACTTGCGGAAGGCTGGTCTAGCCGTCCAGGAGATTGCAGAGTACACAGGCTCACCAGAGATCCTAGGTGGGCGGGTGAAATCACTTCACCCAGCTATCCATGCTGGCATTCTGGCGCGGTCCACAACTGAAGATCAGAAACAATTACAGCATATCTCTGCCCGGCAGATTGATATGGTGGTAGTAAACCTATACCCATTTCAGAAGACCATTGATACCCCAAAAGTGTCAGTCGAAGCTGCGGTCGAAAATATCGATATCGGTGGTGTGGCTTTGATGAGGGCTGCCGCGAAGAATTATCAGCGCGTGACCGTCTTGGGCGACCCAAATGATTACGAAACGATATTAGATGAACTATCACTCCTCGGTGAGACTACAATGGAGACCCGTCATCATTTAGCCCGGAAAGCTTTCTTGCTAACCGCTGAGTATGACTGGGCAATTGCGAATTATTTTGGTGGATCGGGACCCAATATGAGAGACCGGTTCACATTGGATCTTTATCCTCAGAGCGAATTGCGTATGGTGAGAATCCACACCAAGCGGCTGCTTTGTACAGTTTCGGCCCGTTGCGGGGCCGCTTGGTGGTGACCTGCTGCAAGGGAAACCCCTATCGTATAACAATTTGGTTGATTTGGATGCCGCATGGCGGGCGGTAGTGTCGTTTGACAGACCAACAGTGTGTATCGTCAAGCATCTCTCACCGTGTGGAATAGCATCTGCTCATACAATTGCGGAGGCCTTTCCTCTCGCTCTAGCCTGCAACCCTATCTCAGCTTTTGGAGGTGTAGTTGCGGCAAACCGGCTTTTCGACGAGGAGATTTCACATGAGCTGGGAGATTTGTTTGTTGAAGCAGTAATCGCGCCTGGCTTTACTACAGGTGCGTGCGAGGTATTTGCAGGGAAACCCAGCCTGCGCGTCCTCAGCATGAGCGATGGGGAACTCAGCCCGAGTTTTGAACTTCGTTCGGTCAATCGTGGAATATTACTGCAGGATATTGACCGAGGCGATCCGGATGAGACGGGTTGGCAAGT
>Ga0209013_10000850_pt1 | contig 28019 bp, 18 predicted proteins | sample Cruoilmetagenom2_FD_187291 | JGI IMG/M metagenome (GOLD analysis project Ga0209013, IMG submission 187291) | Oil polluted marine microbial communities from Coal Oil Point, Santa Barbara, California, USA - Sample 2 (SPAdes) (version 2) | ecosystem: Environmental > Aquatic > Marine > Oil seeps ...
GTGAAGACCGTGTCTTGTCGGAAGCTTCTTGGCGTAAGAGGCCAACCTCCTGAAGCTCTGCTTGTTCTGGCCAAGGTAGTTGAGGATTTCCTGACTACGTTTGTTTCCCACTTGGCTAACCAGGAGTAGTAGCCGATTCCAGCTGATTCGATCCCGGGGGTTTTTCCAGGCTCGTAAGTGGGCCAATACATCTTTGACATGGGCCGACTCAATGAACTTGAACCCACCATACTTGACAAAAGGTATGCCTAGCCTGGTCAGGGCGACCTCCAGATCAAAGGAATAGTAACTTGCCCTGAAAAGCACTGCCATCTCCCGCAAAGGTATCCCTTGAAGCTGCAATTCCTTTACTTTCTGGCAAACAAACTCAGACTGACCACTTTCGTCTGCGGGTCTGACTAACAGGGGGCGTGGTCCCTCAGTCTTGCGGGTATAAAGGCACTTGGTATACTTCTCTCGTGCCAATTCTATGATGCCATTGGCCAGATCGAGTATCGGTTGGGGACTTCTATAGTTTTCCTCGAGTTTGAAAAGCTTGGTCTCAGGAAACAGCTTGGGGAAGTCTAGAATATTGCGGAAGTGAGCACCGCGAAAAGAGTAGATCGACTGGCTGTCATCACCCACAACCATGACGTTCTGATGGGAAGAAGCCAGAGCTTGAACTATCTCTGCTTGCACCAGATTGGTGTCCTGGTATTCGTCCACCAGAACGTAGTTGTACTGTGAGGATAGTTCCAAGCTCACATCCCTGTGTTCCCGCAAAAGCTGGTTGAGATAGACAAGCAAGTCGTCAAAGTCCACCATATGATATTGACGCTTGTAAGTGGTATATTGTTCCCAGAGCTTTGATAGTTGCCCCTGGTACTGGAGGAACTGGCCGTATTCACGAGAAAGCATTTGCTCAAGGGTTTCGGCCCGATTCACTGCTTTACTAAAGATCTCAACAATAGTCCTTTTCTTGGGAAAACGTCGGTGTTGATCTCGAAAGCCAAGATTCCCGACTAGTAAGTTTATTACCTGTTCGCTGTCCGAACGATCGATGATGCCGAAATCTGGCTCTAAGGAAAGGTATTTGTGATAGCGGTGGAGCACCCTGTTTGCCAGCCAATGGAAGGTACCCCCCACCACCTCTTGGCAGCGATGATCAAGCATAGAGGCGGCTCGGGCGATCATTTCCCCGGCTGCTCTCCGGGTGAAAGTGAGCAGCAAGATGGATCCCGGGGCTATCCCTTGTTCCACCAGCCAGGCAACCCGATAGACTAGGGTTCGCGTCTTCCCGCTTCCTGCACCTGCAACGACCAGTATGGGTCCGTCGCCTGCAGTTACTGCTTGGTACTGGGCGCTATTGAGTTCACTTTCATAGTCTATCTGTCTAGCTGTCATGGCAGGATAAAGTTAAATGTCTAAAATGAGCTAAAGTGTACTAAAATGCCTAAAATACACTAAAATCTGAAATTCCAAATCTACTGGATACCTAGCTCAGAATACGGGATTGGTGGAATGGCGGAATGAGGGCTTCAGCCACCAGTGCGGTTGAAATATTCCACAATCTTGGTAGCGAGCGCTTCGACCGTGTATTCTGCCGGCATAATGTCCACCTCTAAGCCATGCTCACGTGCTGTCTGGGCGGTTATTGGCCCTATACAGGCAATGGCGGCCTTATCCAAAAGGGATGGCAGGTCATCGCCAGGAAACATGGCAGCGAAGTTCTCTACCGTGGAGGAACTAGTAAAAGTAATGCAGGAGATAGCACCTTTTTGCAAAAGACTTCTAACCTCTTCACTTTTCCCAGCTGGACGAATAGTCTCATAGGCTGTCACCACATCTATCTGCCCACCCATTTCTTCCAGTTTTTCCGGAAGAATCTCCCGTGCCTTGGCAGCTCTCGGCAGGAGAAACCTTTTCCCACGCACCTCTTGTTCACCCAGTTCTTCAATCACCGCCTCGGCTCTGTATTCTGATGGTACAAGATCAAGCCGTAGACCTCTTTCCGTAAGCTTTGCCGCAGTTTTAGGGCCTATGGCACCAAGGCGGATTCCGTGGAGAGCCCGCACATCTTCACCGTGCTCTTGGAGGCGTTGTAAAAAGAAGCGCACTCCATTGACGCTGGTAAAGATTAACCAGTCATAGAGCCCAAGGTTGCGAATAGCCTCATCCAGGGGTCCCCAACTGGCGGGAGGAACTACTTCAATAGTGGGGAACTCCAGACACTGGGCCCCTTTCCCTTCTAGCAGGATACGGAAATCACTGGCCTGCTCTCGCGCCCGAGTTACCACCACTGTTTTGCCAAACAATGGTCGTTCTTCGAACCAGTTGAGATGTTGGCGCAACCCTGCGACTTCCCCAACCACGATGATGGCGGGGGGCTTGATCCCAGCTTCCCCGGCGACCTGGACAATACTGCCAAGCGTCCCGGTGACTGTTTGCTGTTCTGCAGTCGTACCCCAACGAATGACTGCCACTGGGGTTTCCGCTGCCCTGCCGTGCTCCATCAATTGAGAACTGATGAACTCCAGGTTTCTCACTCCCATGAGAAAAACCAGGGTGCCCACACCAGTGGCCAGTCGGTCCCAGTGGATGTCGGACTCCTCCTTTCCTGGCATTTCATGTCCGGTAACAAAGGCCACCGAGGCAGACAATCCTCTGTGGGTCAAAGAAATACCTGCATAAGCCGGCACAGCGATCGCTGAGGTAACCCCTGGTACGACCTCAAAACGGATGCCAGCTTCCCTCAAGGCAAGCGCCTCCTCTCCGCCGCGACCAAAGATGAAAGGGTCCCCCCCTTTTAGACGAACCACAACCGAATGGCGCCCTTTCTCCACCAACAGAGCATTGATTTGCTCCTGACTCATGGCGTGATCCCCGGCTTTCTTGCCTACGTAGAGCCGCTCTGCTTCAGGGGGCGCGAATTCCAGCAGTTTCTCGCTGGCCAGGTAATCATAGATAATTACCTCTGCCTGCTGAAGACACTCTGTTGCTTTTATAGTAGCAAGGGCCGGATCACCAGGTCCGGCCCCAACCAAATATACCCTTCCTTGCTGTAGGTCCAAAGTCTGATCACCCTTTCTTGGTTGAGATATTTAGTCTAAAAGGGACTAAGAATCTACTGATTGTCATAAAACTCCGCCAGAATCTCAGCCCCGCCTGATTCCAAAATCACTTCCGCCAACCTCTCTCCGACAACTTCTGGCTGTTTGGCATCTCCGCGCAGTTCCTTGCGGATCAAGCGGACACCCTCTAAATCGGCCACCATTCCAGTGAGGATCAGGGTCTCACCTTCCATGGTTGCTTGAGCGCCGATGGGCACCTGGCAGCCACCTTCCAAGCGCTTGAGAAAAGCACGCTCCGCACTAACTATGGTCATGGTTTCTGGGTGGGCAAGGCTTGCCACCATCTCGTTCGTGAAGGCATCGCCCGTTCTCGTCTCTATTCCCAGTGCCCCTTGTCCAACCGCCGGCAGCATCCGCTCCGGCTCAAGGTACTCGGAAACCACATGGCTCAATTCCATCCGCTTGAGCCCCGCAGCAGCCAGTACAATGGCATCGAAACCTTCACTTTCCAACTTACGCAACCGGGTATCCACATTGCCCCTCAAGGTTTCAATGCGCAGATCAGGTCTGAGGTGAAGAAGCTGAGCAGCGCGCCGCAGACTACTCGTACCCACTCGAGCACCGTGTGGCAGCGCCTCAAGACCTGCCCCGTTTCTACTGATGAGCGCATCCCGCGGATCTTCTCTGGAAGGCATTACCGCCAAGTGCAGCCCATCGGGGAGTTCGGCCGGCATATCCTTAACGCTATGAACGGCCAGGTCTGCCTTACCGTCTAACAGGGCCTCCTCGATCTCTTTGACAAAGAGGCCCTTGCCGCCCACTTTAGCTAGGGGCACGTCAAGAATCTTGTCGCCCGTGGTCTTGATGACCAGCAGCTCTACTTCCAGTTCTTCATGCGCTGCCAGCAGTTGAGCTTTTACCCACTCCGCTTGCCACAGGGCTAAAGCACTTCCCCGAGTGCCAATACGCAGCTTTGTCTGTTCGTTCATGGTGATATTTCCAATCAATGACAGCTGCTGCAATTAGTGGCGACACAGCCGCTGCAGCCGCTGGCACCGCTTCCCATCCTACTGCTGGCTGCGCCTTTGTCTCCACCACTTTTGAAACCGAATACTGAAAGCACGCGTTTGACGTTCTCTGTATTGCAGGTGGGGCAGCCCACTGGGTCTGAAGACCGAAACACCAGGATCTCGAACTGGTCATCACAACTTTCGCAGTAGTATTCGTAAATGGGCATCAACCACTCCTGTAGAATTGCAAACGTGTGCTCATTAGCCCGCTGGACCTTAGCCCGGATATTTCACGAGTTGCCTGCTGCGACCGCGGATATGACGGTCCTTCCGGGCGTCCTCGGGTGTCGGCTCCTGCGACGTACCGTTCAGGTACGCCTCGGAACCAACTCCCTGCGGTTGCCCGGCGGCACAGCCATCTCCACGGTCTCGCGACATCAATTCATGAAACATCCGGGTTAGCAGTTAAAGGTGTTGCGCCATAGTTGACCACACGAATATTTCAACCAGGCACCATAAAGTACGTATAATACCAGTACCACTAACGACTGACAATAGACCAAGACTCGGCTGCTCCACTGCCTTCCAAGTGCTTACTGAAACGTTTCTACCCAGAAACCGCCATTTAACCCTAACGTTGCAAACCCACACCGGCTAAAATCGCTCGGCTCGCACTATAGTCCCGCCCTCGGCGGGAGCGCACTCTAGTGCGTTTTTCCCACGCGGCGCAAGCGCCTGCGCTGCGCGTCGGAGTAGGTCTGCAACGTTAGGGTTAAGATACTTAGATCCTGCAGTGCATCAGTAAATAAACTTTTTGGCGTTTTTTTTGACGCTAGGCGCCATGCGCTTTGCGCTCTGCGTCGAGCGACTCAATAACCGCCGCTGCTAGCAGCGGAAACATGATCTCGTGGTGCCCGACAAGTTCGAAACCTCTACCGCCTGCCTGGGTCGGTCGCTCCACCACATTAACCAGGGGCCGATAGTGGCGATTGAAATCCATGTTAACAGTGGTAAAATTCTTAAGTTGGTGACCTAGATTCCTCACAAGAGTAACGGCTTTAAGAAAGATTTCTGGTAACAGTACCGCCGAACCCAGGTTCACATAAACACCACCTTCCAGGGAAGCCACGAGCCCAGCGAAAATCCGAAAATCCAGGTGAGTAGCGCTCCCGGTCGCTGCCGGATCTACGCTCGGGTGAATGTGGATAACATCGGTGCCCAGGGCAACATGCACTGTGACAGGAATGGAGAGTCTAACACCTGCGGCGAGAATGCTTTGCTCCACGTGAGGGACGGTGGCCTGCAGCAGTGCCTCCCCCACCGCCGCGCCCAGCCCCAGATCCGGTTCCTTTGCCTGGGCTATGGCTCTGTTCAAAAAATCAGCAGTCTCGTGGCTCATACCAAAATCGCCTTCGGCTAGAGATGTGGCCACATCCTCCGAAGTCCCTCCCACCAACGCCATCTCGGCATCGTGGATTATTCCGGCGCCGTTCATGGCCACGCCGCTCAGCACGCCCCTCTCCATGAGGTCGATTATGATGGGACTGATTCCGACTTTGATTGGGTGGGCTCCCATGCCAAGCAGTACCGGCCGGTTCTGCTCCCGCGCTTTGCATATCCTCTGCACCACTTCCCTAAAGTCAACCGCCCCCAGGAGGGAAGGAAGCCGCTTCAGAAACTCGCTGAGGGACTGCCCTTTGTCCCACGTTTGTCCAATGTCTTCCAGTGAAACCTTACTTTTTCTTTCGCCAAGAGGGGAGGTGCGAATTCCTTCAAGGGAAATGGGCTTGCTTTTGTGAATGTCTTTACTCATGGTGATGAAAGCCTCTGGAAAAGTTGGTAATCTACCAGTTCGCAGATGATATGGGCCATGGTGACGTGACACTCTTGAATGCGAGCGGTATTTTCTGCATCCACCCTGAGCAGCACCTGCGCCACCTCTGCCATTTTACCGGTGTTGGCACCAGTCATACAGATGGTGCGCAGTCCCCGTTCTCTGGCCACGATCAATGCTTCCACTACATTGACCGAATTTCCACTTGTGCTCATGCCCCAGGCCACATCACCTTCCATCCCCAGCGCCTTTATCTGTTTGCTGAAAACGTCGTCAAAAGTATAATCGTTTCCCACGCTCGTGAGAATAGAGGTATCTGTGGTTAACGCCAGGGCCGGCAGCGGTGGGCGTTCGATCATAAAGCGGTTAACGAATTCCGCCGCAATGTGCTGCGCGTCCGCAGCAGAACCACCATTGCCGAAAAGCATCAACTTGTTTTCATTGTTAAAGGCGTCCACAATCATGGTGGCGGCTCTGATCAATGACTCCTGGTTCTGCTCCATGCATCTCCGCTTTGCCTCTATACTTTCCTCGAAACTGCGATCAACAATAGTTTTCATATCCTCCATGGCCGCACCTGGGTTTCCTTTCGGAGCTTTCGCCCCTTCTATATCAGCAACCTATGCTTGTCAATCTGCTAGGCATAGTGCCAAACGCAGGGCGCTATGCTCTTTGCGCTATGCGCCTGATATTATGCTGTTTCAAACACCGGAGTATGGAGAGTCGAGTTAGTCTCAATGTCCCGCGTCAACAATCCAAGCAGCAGCTGGTAAATCTCGCCGGGCCTGCCGGACCCGATGGCATGGCCGTCAAAAGTCACCGCTGGCAGGATATCAAAGGTGGTTCCGAAAAGCAGAATCTCAGCACCGCTGTAAGCCTCGTTCAGTGTTATGTCCTCGAACACCACTTGTTCAAGCTTGCCGTTTGCAACCAGAGACTCGGCCAATTCTGCAACCCGGGTTACGGTGGTACCCTTGAGAATTCTGGCAAACCGGGGAAACTTGAGAGTACGATCCGGCGTCACCAAGCCGATGTTTTCAGTGGATCCCTCACCCAGAAAGCCGCTCTCATCTATTGAAACAGTGTACTGCACCCCCGCATCCACCGCCTCCTTCTTCATGAGCACGTTGGGGAGATAGTTACAACTCTTGATGGTGGCAAAGTAGGACTTTTTCACCGGAATACTGCTGCTTTTTATAAAGACACCTTCTGTTGACTGCTCTTCCGGGTATACACTGGGATTACATGCAACGATATAGATCTGGGAGGACGGGCACTCATAGGGATTGGTGGTGAAGCCTCCCGGGCCACGAGAGACGAAAAGCCGGATCAGACAATCCCGGGCCCCGGCTATGCGTATTGTCCCAATCACGAGATCGGTGATGTGCTCCAAGCTTGCTGGTAACGTCAAGTATACGGCCCGAGCCGATCGCTCCAAGCGTTCCAGATGAGCTGTGAGATTATAAATATTACCGTTTACGCACTTAAAGGCCTCGAAAATTCCATCCCCGCGGTGAACCATGTGATCGTCCACAGGGATGGTCATAAGAAAAGGGTCGGTGACCACGCCCCCCAGAACACTACTATACATGGCTAGATAGCTCTGATGATAGGGCTTGACCAAATCCTCTGCCAGACGCTGGCAGTCCTCCAAACCCAGATGGGGTAACGTCATAATTTACTCCTCTGACTTTTTTTCACACTCTCCCAGCTATAAGACCTCTACCATAGAAAATCCCGCTCATTCCGTCAATCTTTCCTTGCCAGGAGTTTCCCCAAAAATGTCATCTGCTACCCAAGCATAGGGAAAAGCTACTCCACAACGAGCAATTGAACCCCGCTAAAGCGGGATTCGAAATGTAAGGAAGGCATCCCATTTTATTGTAGTTTGCTCGCTAACTCCGCAGTCCCGCTCAATGAGCGGGACGCGGAATGCGCTCGCAGTCGCATTTTCGCAGCATTTTATGGCAATGTCCCTTTAACAAAGCACCACATCTTCATGCATGCTCTAGCCGGGCTGAGATACCGAAATACAGGTTGATCAGATGCTAGTTGTTCCGCAGCCTTTCCCTATGCCTTTGCTGGTGTCTCATCAGTCGTTCCAAGGCTTACGGTCTGGTCACTTCAAGCCCATTGATTTCATCCTGGCTAAGGTAGCCAAAGATACAGAAAGCGGGGTTCCGGCCTCTGGGGCAGCAGCTCTCCCTGCTGCAACCGGTCCGCCCAGCTCATTGCCTCTCCTTGTGATTTGGAATAGATATTGTCTACATAAGTTCCAGGCCGATAGTATATAATCACCTGAGCTTTAGGCTCCCCCACCGCAGCTTTTGCCCACTGTACTGCATCGTTAAGGTAACCCAACTCATCTACCAAATGCAGTCTGAACGCCTGGGTTCCGGAGAAGATTCGCCCGTCTTTCACTGTGGTCAGGTCCGAGTCAGTCATGTTCTTTCTTCCCGCTCGAACCACCTCTAGAAATTTACTCTGGTACTCGTCGATGATTCGTTGAAAAATCACTTTTTCCTCACTCGTTGCCGGCCGGAAGGGAGACCACATGTCCTTTTTATTTCCTGACTTCACCGTCTCTTCCTCAACGCCTACCTTTTCCATTAGTCCCTGTACATTGAATTTAAGTGCTATCGTGCCGATACTGCCGGTCAAAGTAGTTGGCTGGGCCACAATATGGTCGGCCGCACTGGCAACATAATAACCTCCTGATGTGGCCATTCCGAGGAAACAGGCAACAACCTTGACCTTTCTTTCTTTCTTGAACTGCATAATCTCGTGGTGCAGCAAATCACTGGCACTGACTGTTCCTCCCGGTGTATTGATGCGAAGAACGACAGCTTTTACCTCATTGTCCTGGGCCGCCTTTCCCAGTTCCTCCTTCACTCTAGCAACCAGGCTTACCTGTTCTTTGAAACTGCCACCCTTCTTCTCCTCGTCGTAGGTTAGGACTCCGCTTATATCCATTACCAGTACTTTGCCCGGTCCTTCCCCTTCAATAACCTTCTCCTGTAACGGTAATGCTGGCTGATAAAGGGTTACATTAACAAAGGCGCATCCGGATGCGCTCACGCCGAACAGTACCGCTGCCAGATATAAAACCAACAAACCACTCCTTCGCTTTTTCCTTACTTTCATGTCCATCTCCTTCCGGTTTATATTGGGACAAAACCTATTACTCCTACTCTCCCACAATTGAAGCTCCCTGTCCCGCCTGAGCGGGACTAAAGCGGGATTCGAAATGTAAGGTATTTATCTTTTATTGTAGTTCGCTCGCTAACCCCGCAGCCCCGAAGGCGGGATCTCCGCTTCGCTCCGACAAGCTACGGAGAATGCGCTCGCTGGAGCATTTTCATAGGATCACGCTCTGTTAGCAATAATGAAAACTCTGATAATACATGGCAGAGTTGACGGTCAATCCCTGTTCTGTTATTAGGCTAAGGTGTCAGACTTCACACCTTTCGTTCACTGGCTATTGCCAACTCCTCACAATCGAACATCCTGAGGAATAAAACCATGCTTCGCCTTGAAGAAATCAACCAAGCCTCAGCGATCCTGGAAGGCATCGCCTTCGAAACCCCGCTAGTTTATTCCAATTACCTCAGCCGTCGTTTTGATGCCAGAGTCTATCTCAAACTGGAGAATCTCCAAAGGACCGGTTCATTCAAGTTCCGTGGGGCTTACCATAAGCTAACAAGAATACGCGACACCCTTGGTCCGAAGGGCGTTGTGGCAGCCTCAGCAGGTAACCATGCTCAGGGAGTAGCCCATGCTGCGCACCTGATGTCCATACCCTCCTCGATCGTCATGCCCGAATGGGCCTCCATCAGCAAACAGATTGCCACCCGATCTTACGGTGGCCGGGTGATCCTCGCCGGCACAAGCCTGACAGAGAGTTTGGACCAGGCCCGCACCTTAGAAGCAGAAGGCCAAACCTTCATTCACCCTTATGACGACGAAGATATCATAGCCGGCCAGGGGACCATTGGTTTAGAGATTGTCTCTCAGTTACCCGAGGTGGAAACAATCCTAATCCCAGTTGGCGGCGGTGGCCTCATTGCCGGGATTGCCACTGCGGTAAAATCCCTTCGCCCGCAAACATCAATTATCGGCGTGCAGGCAGCTGCCTGCGCTTCGGCCATGGCTGCTCTCAGGCTGGGTAAACCTGTTAATGTTGCAGCCAAGTATTCCATTGCAGACGGTATCAGCGTCAAAAAAGTAGGACAACTTCCTTTTGCCATTATACAGCGGTTGGTCGACGATATGGTGTCCGTGGAGGAGGAAGAGATCGCCACCGCCATGCTCGAGTTGCTGGAACGCAAAAAGATTTTGGCCGAAGGAAGTGGCGCAGTCCCGCTGGCAGCACTCACGGGCAAGCAACTCAGTAATCTGCGCGGACGGGCGGTGGTTCTTGTTATCAGCGGCGGCAACGTGGACACTCATTTGCTGGCAAGAATCCTCCGGAAAGGGCTATTCAAGAGCCATCGAATCATGAGGTTCTCAGTGCAACTGAGGGATGCCCCTGGTGCCCTCGCTAACCTTATCAAGGTGGTCGCTGACTGCCGCGGCAACATTCTTCACGTCTACCACGATCGCTTGGGGCGGCATCTGCCTGTGGAATTAAGTAGAGTAGAGTTGGAGGTGGAAACCAGGGGCTCGGACCACATTGAAGAACTGCTGAAGGCGCTGAGTGCCAACGGCTATGAGGTTGATACCCGCTGAGCTGCAGTGATCTTTTCCTGTAGTCGATGAAGCTGCTCGTCCTGTGGGGCCATTGCCACAGCTCGCTCGCATTGTGCCAGGGCTTCCTCTAATTCTCGGTTTTGTATCAGTAGCTCTACCAATCTCTGGACAAACAAAGCACTGGCAGGATTCAGTTCAACACTGCGACGGGCTAGAGAAAGGGCCACCTCCAGGTTTGCCTCCGTACGTCCATACAAAAGAGCGAGACCGCTCAGTGCAGCCCCATCTTTCCCATTGATCTTGAGAGCCTTCTTGAAAGCATCCATGGCCTCTTCGTGGTTCCCTTGCTCTAGGAAACACTCACCAAACAATCGCCAAGCTTTAGCCCAATTGGGGTTCAAATCTACGCTGCGCCCAAGGTGAGTCAGGGCCTCTTCCAGCCTATCTTGCTTTCTGCACAGCTTTGCCAGCTGGAAATGGACGGCAGCATTATCAGGTTCCAATTCGGCGGCCAGACTGAAGGCATGCTCAGCCTCGCCCTTGCGTGCTAGGCGCAGCAGGGCACAGCCTAGATTGTAATGAGCCATGAAATCGTTGGGTTCCAATTCGGTTACCCGGGAAAATTCAGCAACTGCTTCCTCGAGCTTACCCATGTTCGCGTAGCAAACCCCAAGGCTATTGTGGACATTCACATTATCGGGATCCAAGGTCAGGGCACTTTGAAACTCCTGCACTGCCTCTTCCAGCCGCCCGCTTTCATAAAACCGATCTCCACTGATATTCATGCTGGTCGCGTCAAAGAGAGTCTGGGTATTGGGCCCGAAGAACCCTGTATGGATCAGTGCCTTGCGGCCGTTGTCCAGCATGTCCTGCTTGGCAAAACCCAGACAGGGATAAAAGCTGATACCCATCTGCACCGTAGTGCTCAACGCCGACTTTACTCGCTGACGAATAGCCCTCCCCCGTTCTTGGGCAGAGTCAGCATCGGCGCCGGGCAAAAACACCCCGAACCGATCTGGTCCCGCCCAATCCACTACAGCGCCTACAGGACACTCACCTTCACTGGCCGCCAGGACACGTTTAGCCCGGTGTGCAGCCCCTTTTGAGCCATGCTGCCTCTGCCATACCTCCCAATCGTCTAGCTTGACCAACAGGAGAGCACCCGGTTCGTCGTCGGCAACCAAAGAGGATAGCCGCTTTTCAATGGCTGACTCTAATTTCACCAACCCTCGTTCACGAAGTGCTTGGTAAGCCAATATTTTCTCATCCTTCTTCTTTGCCGTCTCCGCCGCCAGGGTTGCCCGTCGAATCACTTCCTCGGCTGCGGTCAATTCCACGCCGAGATCGCTCTTTTCCCAGGGGAGTGAGGGTCCATCGTCGTAAAAATCCTCAGGAAAACGTACTACTCCCGCCGCCAGGTCCCAGTCCTCGCCACCTCTCTCTGTCTCCCTGTCACTGCCACCCAGGGTTTGCTGCAGCCGCTCAGCCCAAAGATGAGCATCTCCTGCATTTGCCTTAGGCCAATAGATTCCAACATAGCCACCTCCCAGGTGTGCCGCCAGGACCTCATTTGGCAGGGACTCCGCCAGTTTCGGACCCAGTTGCTTCCAGATTGGCCCGGCTCCAGCCCACGGCTCTGGGGCTGGGGTGACAGTAAAACAGATGAAGGTAAATTGCGCTACCCTGGGGCCGTCGCCAAGCAATCGCCTGGGAGTCAAACTGCCACCATTCTCTGCCAGGTCAATTACCCGGCTTACCTCCTTCATCAACACCTCTCGCCGCCACAATGAAGTTTCCCCATCTCTCCAACCTCTTTTTTCCCATTGCAATCTGTCAATACAGAGGCGAGCTAGTCGCTCCAGAAACACCAGGTTTTCAGCCTCCGCCCACTTCTGGTCTACCTCTTCAGCAAAGAGAACTCCCACCACTCCCTCACCTCGAACCAGGGGAAGCAGAAGCCAGCCAAGTTCCTTTTCATAGGAAGGTCGCCGGCTGAGAATCACTTCATTGACTACCTTCAACAGAGCTTTCGGAGAATGGTTCTGGCTCAGAAGACTGTAGTCAGGGAAAGGAGGAAGAATGGTGAGTTGTCGGCAGCCCAGCAGATCAGCCATCTCTTGTTGGAAAACACTTTGTTGGTCCATCGTATCGGCCGGAGTCAACTCAATGGAGTAGAGTCCCATGGCAATCCTCATAGCATAAGTTTTAGAATCTTGTTTGCAGCACCAAACCAAGGGGAAGAGCCATCAAGGAAAACTACGCGGAATGAAGCCTATCAAATTCGAATATCGAAATCCCATCTCAATCTAGGAATGTAGGGATTCAGAAATTCAGGAATTAAATGGCATTGCGTCCCAATTCCTCAATTTGCTTCGGACTTCGGATTTGTGACCTTAGTATTTGCCCCATGGGGTTTTCTTTGCTTGAGAAAAAGATCCCCTCTTAGTCTAGTCAAATATTCAGCTTGGCAGCTGCAGCAACGATGGCCTCCTCATCGCCTGGCTGCAAAGTCCTTACATCCAGCAAGAAGAGCTCCTGTTCCACCCGGCCTATAATGGGCGGCACATATCCTCGAAAGTGAGTCTCCAAGCGGGCCGCTGACGCTTCTTTGGAGCTGATGGCCACCAGTTTGGTAGGAAGTGTCTGAGTCGGCAGGGCTCCACCGCCTACCATCGAGGAGCCATCCATTATTGTCACTTCAATTGACTCAGGGATGTTGGCCTGCAGCGCTTTTGCCAGAACCTGGGCTCTATCTAGCAGAGTTTTCTGGTCGGTGGCAATCATTTTAAGGGTGGGGATGGCCTGAATGGCAGTATCTTCGTCTCGATAGAGCCTGAGGGTGGCCTCCAGAGCCGCCAGGGTCAACTTGTCAACTCGAAGGGCACGGGTGAGCGGATTTCGTCTCAGTTCCGCAATGAGCTCTCTCCTCCCCAAAATAATTCCCGCCTGCGTACCTCCCAATAGTTTGTCACCACTAAAGGTAATTACATCCGCACCAGAACGGACCGTGTCTTGGACCAGGGGTTCTCCCTGGAGCCCAAAAGGAGTGACATCAACAAAGCAGCCGCTGCCCAGATCCTGCATGACAGGGACTTCATGTTTCCGCCCCAGTTCCACCAGTTCCTCGAGACCCACTTCAGCAGTGAATCCGACAATCTGGTAGTTACTGGCGTGCACATCCAGCAGGAGTGCGGTTTCAGGACCGATAGCTCCTTCATAGTCAGCAAGGTGGGTTCGATTGGTACAGCCCACCTCCCTGAGACGGGCGCCGCTCCGAGACATGATGTCGGGGATCCGGAATGAGCCGCCGATCTCAACCAACTGTCCTCTCGACACCACAACTTCCTTGCCCTGAGCCAAGGTGTTGAGGGCAAGCACCACTGCGCCCGCATTATTATTGACTACCAGAGCCCCCTCTGCGCCAGTTATTTCACACAATATGGCCTCGGCATGGACATAGCGAGACCCCCTTCTCCCCACCTCCAGATCGTACTCCAAGTTTGAGTAGCCGCTACCGATGAGCTGCAGCCTGTCCAAGGCGTCCTGACAAAGAAGTGAACGGCCCAAATTGGTATGGACGATGATACCTGTACCATTAATAACCCGACGTAGGGTAAAAGAGGCCAGGTGCTGTATTTCCGCGAGAATCTCTTTCACCAAGTTAGCCTGTTCGAATTCCTGCGAGTCAAAGGCGGCCTTTCCGTTCAGGATGGCTTGCCTATTCCGGTCCAGAACGTTCCGAACCGCTCGCACCACCAGCGTGCGAGGATAGGTCTCCACTGCCTCACTGATAACTTCTTGACGTAATAATTCGTCAACCGCCGGTAGAGAACGCAGCATTTCCTTGTTGTCCGAACCCACTATAACACTCCAGCCTCAAAAGATTGGTCGAACTCGTAATCGATCTTAGAGAGGAACAATAAATTATACAGAACCCGAAAAATAGCCTTCTCTTCTTTCTAGAGCTTAGCTAAAACTGTGCCATCATGAGCGCTGACTTACTAATTTCAGCTAAGGGCAACCCACCAACGGATAGGTCACAGAGTTGGCACTCTACTACTACAAAAGTGCTGAAATAGCAAGGATTTTTGGGAATTCCACGTCTTATGGAGTCCAAGGGCCAGTCAGCCAGGAAGATTCATCTTAGACATCTGGATTTTTTGGCGCAGGAGAGGGCCGAAGTAGAGCACTACGCCAATCTTGATCAAGTCTCCGGGCAGAACCACAAGACATCCTATTTTCAACGCTGTACTGAGCGAAACAGCCTTTTGTTGAATAAAGTTCAAATTGAGATAGAGAACGCTTACTCCCGGAATGTAGATTGCTATGGTGCCGATCACCAGGGCCATACAAAGGAAAGAGCGAGTCAAGGGGTTTCGCTTTTCAGTGAAACGACCTATGACATAGGCTCCACAGACAAAACCCAACAGGTAGCCAAAGGTGGGTTGTAACACATAGCCAGGTCCACCCCCATGGGCAAAAATGGGAATGCCCATCAACCCTACCAGGATGTAGACTAACTGACTGAGAGCGGCCAGCCGTCCCCCCAAAATAACGCCGGAAAACATGACCATCAGCGTCTGCAAGGTAAGCGGCACAAAAGGAATGGGAACCCGAATGAAACCACCAATGCCAGTGAAGGCTGCAAAAAGAGCCACCAAGCTCAGCTCACGGGCGCTCAGCCATTTTGTCTTTTCTCTTTCAGTAACCAACGACACACTCCCATTTACCCAATTGAACCCCAAAGAAAGAGCTTAACTCCGTCAACAGCAGAAGAAAACCAGATCGGGTGCATAATATTATCATTTTTTAGCGGTTCTTTCTCCTCTTGCCTTTGTCCGGTAAATGCGTTAGTTTCTCTGCCTGTTCCAGGCTGAGATGAAGTGGCTATTTGACGATCTAGCCGGTAACTCAATTATTGCCTAGCCCGCATATTTTTCTTTGTGCTGCTTGCCCCATTTATGCTTTAATCGCCACTGGGCGGCGGTTAGGCGCAGCTCATTATGTTGTCACTTTCTGTGCCTTTCTCACATTTTGATTATAGTCGGTCAATAAATGTTTGACGACTATATCGTTTCCAGTCCGTGGAGTACTGCCGTTTATGTTACAGGGCGATACCCCCACCGAAGTACCGTTGGCTGAAGACTGGCAACACCTGGTTGGTGGTGCTCGTCTTGAAGACCTGGCCGCTGGCATTGCCAGCGGCAGCCGGAAGATTTTTGCCCAGGGCCTGAGCCAATGGGGACTCTATTATGGGCTGGCACGTATGCTTCCAGGCCTGAAACGGACGGTGCTGTTGATTACTGCCTCGCCGAAACAAGCCTGGGAAGCGCATCAGAGCCTCTCATTCTTCCTCGGCCATGCTGAACACTGGCGGGGCGACCCCCTGGAATGTCCTCTCTGGCTTTTTCCCACAGCCAATCGCCGCATGCCTGCAGAACCTTTTGTCGCTCCTGATGTGCAAGCTCAGCGACTCGCCGTTCTCTACGCCTCTGCAGCGAGCAGCCAAGCAAGAATCATTGTGGCCCCGGCCCAAGCAGTAATGGAAAAGGTTTTACCTCGTCGACACTGCATGGACGCCAGCAGATATCTAGTTGTAAGAGAAGAGATACAGCGGGAAGAGCTAATATCCCACTTGGTTTCCATCGGCTATTACCGGACCGATTTGGTGGAGGAAGTGGGTGATCTCAGCGTACGTGGCGACATTATTGACCTTTATACTCCGCTTTACCCCCAACCCCTGCGCTTGGAGTTTTTTGATGAGATTTTAGAGTCAATTCGGTTCTTCAGTCCAGCCAGCCAGCGATCCAGTGAACATCTGGATGATGTGATCATAGTGCCAGCCCACGAAATACTGCTCACTACCTCTAGGCAGCAACGGGCTGCTTCTTCGTTAAAAGAAGCTCTGGAGGAGGAAGGCACCTTGCGCGGCGACCTGGAGCTCTGGCAGGAACGTGTGAAGGGCTTGGGCCACTTCCCCGGCATTGAGCAGTTACTGCCGCTCTATTATGACAGACTCGAGACTCTCTTCCATTACCTGCCACTATCAACCCTCGTGGTGCAGAGCAACTCAGGTAGTATCAAAAAGACGGTAGTCGAGCTTTTAGAACAAGCCGACCGAGACCGGGATGTTGCTCGTCAGAACTCCCGCTGGACTCTTTCCCCGGAAACTTACTTGCTCAATGGGGCGAAAATAGATACATCGCTTGAATCCTACCCTCAAATCCTACAGTCCAGTCTTCCAGTAGAGCATACTTCTGATGGGAAAAGTTCGGAAGTTCTCCACTTCCGTCTAGGGGATCACAGGGGGCTGCAGCAGAAAATTCAAGATCATCAACAGCGCCAGCGGTTGCTAGAACCCCTGGCTCAAAGGCTCCAACAGTGGCAACAGTCTGGGATGAGCCCATTCCTGGTTTGTCGTACAGCGGAACAGGGTCGCCGGGTGGAAGACCTGCTTACTGATTATGGAGTGGACGCCCAATTCAGTTCGGAACCTTTTGGGCAGCTTTCTTTTCAAGCTCCGGTTACCAAAATTGTGGTGGGTCGCCTCACCATGGGGTTTCTGTGGCCGGATGAGGGTTTGGCCGTTGTCACCGAAACAGAGCTGTATGGTGAGAAGCCCCGTCGGCACCGGGTCCGCCCTCCTGAAATAGGTTCATTTCTGGCTACATTTGCTGATCTTCAGACTGATGACTTTGTTGTTCATCTAGACCACGGAATTGGTATTTATAAAGGGCTGGTCCACCTGAAAATCAACGAGCACTCAAATGATTTCCTCTTATTGGAATACCAGGACGGCGACCTCCTTTATCTTCCCGTTGACCGGTTGGATAGGGTGCAGAAATATATCGGCGTCGAGGGCTATCAGCCTCGAGTGGACAAACTGGGGGGACAGCGCTGGGCCTCCACTCGAAAACGGGTTCAAGACTCCATCCAGAAAGTAGCACAGGAACTCCTGCATATCTATGCCCTGCGTCACCTTAAGCAAGCAATGACTTTCTCTCCACCGGACAGTTCTTTTCGTGAATTCGAGGCCACCTTTCCTTACGAAGAAACCCCGGATCAGCAGGCAGCAATAGAAGACGTCCTTGCTGATATGCAGCGACATAGGTGCATGGACCGGCTCATTTGTGGTGATGTCGGCTTCGGTAAGACCGAAGTAGCCCTGCGCGCTGCTTTTAAGGCAGTAATGGACGGCAAGCAGGTGGCGATACTTGTACCCACCACGGTTCTTGCAGAGCAACACTACCTCACCTTCAAGCAACGGCTGGATGGTTACCCCGCCTTCTTGGAGGTGCTGAGCCGTTTCAAAGGAAAAGCGGAACAAAAAAAGATTCTTGCGGACCTCCAGAACAGCCTCGTTGATATTATTATCGGTACCCACAGATTGCTCCAACGAGATGTGGTCTTCAAAGATCTGGGATTGCTTATTATCGACGAAGAGCATCGTTTTGGCGTCCGACACAAAGAACGGATCAAACAGCTTCGGGCTGAGGTCGATGTCCTGACCTTGACTGCCACTCCCATTCCCCGCACCTTGCACATGTCACTTATAGGAATTCGAGATCTAAGCGTCATTGACACCCCGCCTGAGGACCGTAGAGCCATTGAGACCAGAATATGCTCCTTCGACGACCTCATAATTAAGGAAGCCGTCCGTAAAGAGAAGGAGCGAGGGGGACAGGTATTTTTTGTCCATAACAACGTCAAAACTATCTATCGGATGGCTAATTACATTCAGGAACTATTACCTGAAATCAAAGTGGCGATAGCGCATGGTCAGCTCCGAGAACGCGAACTAGAGCAGGCCATGCTAGACTTCATCCATCACCGAATTGATGTGCTCGTCTGCACTACAATTATCGAGTCAGGTCTAGACATCCCTGCCGCAAACACAATTTTCATTAACCGGGCCGACAAATTCGGCTTGGCGCAGATCTATCAGCTCCGTGGTAGGGTGGGTAGATCTTCAGAACAGGCCTATGCTTACCTGCTCATTCCGGGTGAACACCTGGTCACCCGGCAGGCCCAGAGGAGGTTACTGGCCCTTATGGATTTCACCGAACTTGGCTCCGGTTTCAAGATAGCTCTCAACGACTTGCAGATCAGAGGTGGAGGTAATATTCTTGGGGCCGCCCAATCTGGCCACATTGCTGCAGTGGGTTATGAGATGTACGTACACCTCATGGAAAAGGCCATTACCCAACTCAAAGGAGAAACTGCCAGGGAGCCGGCAGAACCGGAGATTCACCTCAACCTGGCCGCCCATCTACCTGAAACATACATCACCAACAGCAGCCAGCGATTGAACACATATAAGCGCCTCGCCAGTGCCAGCGATGAAAGCTCTCTCGCAGATATGGAAGAAGAACTGCGGGATCGATTTGGTCCTCTGCCTGAAGAGACTTCCCATCTACTCGTACTGCTAAATCTGAAACTGCTCTTGCGTCGGTTGTGGGTGAAACGGTTGGATGCGGTGAATGGCGAGTATGTCCTTACCTTTTCTGAAAATCCCGAAATAGACTTGGACAAACTAACTGGCTTGGTTGCAGCCGAGCCAGAGCACTTGCGTCTTACCCCAGAACACCGTCTCTATTTCAGCAGCCCCACCTACGATGTGGTAGAGTCAATCACCGAGCTGAAAAAGCTCTTGCACAACTTAAAGTAACATGTTATCAATCTAATTTTATTAGCTTTTTGTTTTAAGGTCGGGTAGTTAGATCAACTTGGCCAGTGTTATCTGGGAAGAGACGTGCGCTGGAGAAGTTGGATTCTTAATTTGTCGCTGTTTTTACTGCTGGGAGGTATTTTGCCCTCTTTTGGCACAGCTGCGGAACTCGTAGACCGCATCATTGCTTACGTGAATGACGACATTATTACCCTGAGTGAGCTCAATGAAAGGACAAACGCCCTGGTAGCTGCCCGGCAACAAAATCCTTTCCTTCGTGAGCAAGAGCTGTCCCTGGAAGAGATGCGACACAGTATGCTGAATCGCCTCATTGACGAACGTTTGGCCTCCCAAGAGATCTCCCGACTAAAAATTTCCGTGAGTGAAGAGGAAGTAGATGCGACGGTTGCCAGAATCATGAAAGAAAACCGTCTTACCCAGGAAACCCTGGAAGCGGAACTTCGCAAGGAAGAGAGAACGATAACGGACCTTCGCCAACAAATTAAGGAGGGTCTGGAACAGAGAAAGCTTGTCAGCCGCGAGGTTCAAAGTAAAACCGTAATCACTGACGAAATTGTTGAAGCTTACTATCAGGACCATATCCATGAATTCGAGAAACAGGAACGGTGGCGTATCCAGGACATTTACCTGCCCTACTATCCCGACGACACTCCGGAGGAGCGAGCTCGCTTACGTGACCTGGCCCAACAGATCCTAGAACGTGTGCGAGCTGGAGTCGATTTTGGCTTGCTGGCTAAGAACTACAGTCAAGGTCCCGGAGCGGAGGCGGGAGGAGACATGGGTTACTTCGCCCCAGGCGAACTCGAGCCCGTTCTCGAGGCCGCAGTCGAGAATTTGAAGGCTGGCGAAGTCAGCCCGGACATAGAAACCACCAGAGGTATACACATTATTAAAGTCACCGAGGTGGACAGAGCACCCCCCAAGGCATTGGATGAGGTTCGGGAAAGCATTCGGAATTTGCTCTACAAAAGAGAAGTTGAATTCAGATATAGGGAATGGTTGAGCAGTTTGCGGGAACGCTCGTATGTGAAGATTGTCGATGAGACCAGCCCACAGCTCCAGAAACGGTGATCGTCAACCTCTGGGGATGCTTCTGTCTTTATCGGAGAGCTTCCATGGTCCAAACTACCACCGTTGATACTATTGGCCAGTTTGTTGATCAGACGGTGACAATCCGTGGTTGGCTTTACAGCAAACGGTCAAGCGGCAAGATCCGCTTTCTCCTCATCAGAGATGGAACTGGTACCATCCAGGCTGTGGTGGTGAAGAACGAGGTGAGCCCTGCTACCTTTGCCCTCACCGATACCCTGACGCAAGAGTCCTCTTTGGTGGTCACTGGAACCGTCCACGTAGACGCCAGATCTCCCGGTGGTCACGAGCTGCAAGTGAGCGATATTACCGTTGTCCAGATAGCTGAAGATTATCCCATCACCCCCAAGGAACACGGACCGGCATTTTTGTTGGACCATCGCCATCTCTGGCTTCGTTCTGCCAAGCAACACGCAATTCTGCGAATCCGCAGCCAGGTTATTGAAGCGGCTCGGGACTATCTGAACCGAGAAGGATTCATCCTCTTCGATGCTCCCATCCTCACTCCCGCTGCCTGTGAAGGCACCACCACCCTTTTTGAAACCGATTATTTTTACGATGAAAAAGCCTACCTATCCCAAAGCGGCCAACTGTATGCCGAGGCTGGTGCCATGGCTTTTGGCAAAGTCTACACTCTTGGCCCCACTTTTAGGGCGGAAAAGTCTAAAACCCGCAGGCACCTTACCGAGTTCTGGATGCTAGAACCAGAGGCGGCCTTCGCTGAGTTGGAGGATATTCTCTCTCTGGCAGAACAACTGGTCAGCCACTTGGTCCATTCGGTCCTCACCCATAAAAGCGAGGAACTCAAGGTTTTGGGGCGTGAGCGAAGTAAACTCGAGTCGGTGCTACCTCCCTTTCCGCGAATAACGTACGATGAAGCCCTGGATCTCTTGCGACAAAACGGCATTGACCACGAGTGGGGTGAAGATTTTGGTACCATCGAGGATACTCTCATTTCAGAACAGTTTGATCGACCCGTAATGATCACCCACTACCCATTGCAAACCAAAGCTTTTTATATGAAAAGTGATCCAGATAAGCCTGACCTAGCCCTCTGTGTTGATGTACTGGCGCCTGAGGGTTATGGAGAAATTATTGGCGGCTCTCAGAGAGAAGACGACTATAACAAGCTTTTGGAGAGACTGGCGCAGCACGATCTACCCCGGGAGCCCTTCGAGTGGTATCTTGATCTACGACGCTATGGCTCGGTGCCCCATTCAGGCTTCGGTCTTGGAATTGAGCGCACTGTAGCCTGGATTTGCGGCATTCAACATCTACGCGAAGCTATTCCGTTTCCGAGAATGTTACAGCGCATCTACCCCTAGCCCCAAGAGCAATTTGGGGCTGAACTTCAACTGGAAGCGATCTCATGAAAAGCCTCGGTGAATTTCTGCGAGCAGAACGACAAGCACGAGGAATAAGCTTGGAGCAGATCTCGGCCGATACCAGAATCAGTATGGACATGCTGCGCGCCATTGAGCATGGGAATGTTGAACAACTCCCCGCCCCGGTCCTCATTAAGGGATTTCTGAAAGCTTATGCAGAGAAGATTGGTCTAAATCCGGAAGAGGTAATTGTTGAATACCAGAATCTGCTTGAGGAGGCGGGAGACCATCAGGAAGGGATAGAGAAATTCCATCAACGACTACAGCCCCAATCCTCCAATAAAAAGCTGCTTGTTCTTGTCATTGCCCTCACCCTGATAACAGGTTTGATCTTCTTTTGGTACCGCCCCAGCTCTGTGAGAAAGCAGTCCACGTCGTCCTCACGTGGAGAGTTCGTCTCCCCAACTGCCGTGGACCAGAGAGCGGTCAAGAGTGATCCTGACTCTGGAATCAACCAGGCAAAGTCCGCTCAGAGTTCCAGGCGGACTCAGGGAGAGTTGATGACTGGATCAGAACCTGACAGCTCTAAATTAGGTGGTCAGGCTGCCCCTGCTGCTTCCACTGTTGCAAAAGTGTCCAAGATTGATGAAGGCAGTGGTTATCCCTCAGGTGAATCTCCGCAGGAAGAGGGAATATTTTCTCCTGCCCAGTCCCCATACCTGCTGAAGGCCGAGGCAGCTGAAACCACCTGGGTCCGTATTAGCACCGATGAGACTGGGGAGCATGAATACTTGCTTCAGCCGGGTGAACAGCTAACATGGCGGGCGTCATCAAGTTACAGACTCCTCATTGGCAACGCCGGTGGTATCCAACTCTACCTGAATGATGAACCCCTCAAACGGTTGGGTGAAACAGGTCAGGTAGTTTACCTGAAACTGCCTGATCCATCCTTGCTCCTCACACCAGATATTGAACAACGAGAGCCGGTGAACAGACCATGACCAAGGAACGCAGCGACACTCTCTCATTGTTGAAGGCTGATCTGAACAAGAATCGGCTGGCTGAGGCGGTTCAATTGCTGGCGGACCTTCACCCTGCCGACATTGCAGATTTGTTCGAGGCTCTGGACGAGCATGAGAAGAAAAAGCTATTCCGCGAGCTGGATATTGACACCGCTTCAGAGGTAATCGCTGAACTCTCGGAGTTTTCTCAAGATCAGATCCTGGCCGATTTACCTCACCAACGTCTGGGCGAAATCGTTGACGAATTGGACTCTGACGATGCCGCAGATCTTCTTGCCAGCGTCCCGGAAGAGGTGGTCGAGGAGGTTTTGGCCTCCATTGACGTCGAGGATTCCAGAGAGGTTCGTCGTCTCCTGGCCTATGATGAGGAAACCGCTGGCGGCATCATGCAAGCTGAGTTGCTGGCAGTGCCCCAGGAGGCAACCATTGCTGATACCATCAAGCATGTTCGCGAGCATGGCAAGGACTTGGAAGGGTTGGCAAATATCTTCGTGATTAACTCTCGCAAGCAGGTGGTGGGACAGATGAGTTTGCGACGGCTGATCCTCTCAGACCCAGGCGACATTGTTGCAGAGGTCATGGACACAAGTGTTCGTCCTATTCCGGTGGAAATGGACCAGGAAGACGTTGCCAGGATATTCCAGAAGTATGACATTATTTCGGCACCGGTGGTTGAGTCTGATGTCAGCCTGGTGGGGCGAATTACCATTGACGATGTTATAGACATAATCGAGGACGAGATCTCCGAAGATGTCTTGCGCATGGCCGGAACCCACGAAGACGAACTGGTCTACGGCGACCAGATCTGGAAAATTTCACGCCTTCGACTCCCCTGGCTGCTGACCACCCTGGTGGGTGGGCTGCTTACCGGCTACCTCCTCTGGTTGTTCAAGGTGGCCTTGGCTGACGCCATTGTCCTCGTTACCTTTGTCCCGGTTATCATGGCCTTGGGAGGCAGCGTTGCCATTCAGTCCACCACCATTACAGTGCGGGGGCTGGCCACAGGTGCTATTGATCTACGAAGACTGGGTCGCACCGTTTATAAGGAAGCCAGAGTTGGCCTGCTTATGGCCCTCGCCTGTGGCCTTACTTTGGGAATAGCCGCAGAAATCTGGCATCGGAATCCTATTTTGGGTCTGACCGTAGGAACCTCCATAGCGCTGGTCATCATAGTGGCGTCGCTCATGGGCACCCTGATTCCAGTTGCTTTTCAGCGGCTGGGCATTGACCCGGCGGTGGCTTCCGGGCCGTTTGTTACCATCGTCAATGATATTTCGGGCATCGTCATCTACCTCTCCCTCTCTTCAGTCTTTTTGAAATATATTGCTGGGTGAAAAGCAATGCGAGAAGCTTAGCGGCAGGGAGTGTACATGGCAATTCGCCGAGATGAGGCGATCATTCTCCGCACCAGGGACTACAGCGAATCAGATCGCTTGATCACTTTTTTCAGCAGAAACCAAGGGCAACTCACCGGTATCGCCAAAGGGGCCCGGCGCAGTAAGAAAAGATTTGTTCACACCTTGGAACCTTGTTCCCACGTCGCTGTTACCTATGTGGACCGGCCAACCTCTGGACTAGTAAGGCTTGATGCCAGCGAGCTCAAGAACGCCTTCGTCGCCCTCCGAAGCGACATCGCCCGTTTGGGATATGCCAGCCTCAGCTGCGAGATAGTATTGCAAATGTCGCCGGAAAGACAGGCCAACGCCGCCCTCTTCGCCCTGCTCTACCAATACCTTGAACAACTAGAGCTAGGGGCTGAGCCTGAAAACACTTCCCTGCTGTTCCAGACACGGATGTTACATTTGAGTGGATATGGTCCGAACCTACAAGGCTGTGTTCTGTGCGGCCGGAAACTCCGTGCTGGTGGAAATTGGTTTTTCTCCATCCTCCAGGGTGGTCTCGTATGCAAAGACCATAAACATGGTCAGCAACCCTATCCGGTTTCTTTGGGTACTGTGATGCTTCTTCGCCAAGCGCAGCAACTTCCCCTTGCCAAACTCTGGCGTCTCAGATTCCAACGCCAATCCCGCCAGGAGTGTCGCTTCCTTCTCATTGATCTTGTCAGGCATTATCTAGAGAAGGATTTGAAATCTCTCAAGCTTCTTTATCAGATAGGCGCCCTACAGCCGACAGATTCACCCTAACGTTAGAGGGAGTTATTTCAAATCGCTGCAATATCTCACATCCGAAACCGGGAACCCGCCCGAAGGGTGGGAGTCCGAAGGACAAATTCTCAATCTACAATATAAAATCTGTAATCTAAAATATAAAAAATGGGCTGTGCCTACTGGAGCTGCAGATCCTCTGGATAATAGGCTTGACAGAGAACCAGCCGCAAGGTAACTTACTCCGTTAATCCATACCCACACCCTTTCTTATCCAACGCAAGGAGTCTCCCATGACATTTCAGGAATTGATCCTAGCAATTGAGCAATATTGGCACGACTATGGGTGTATCATTCAACAACCATACGATATCGAAGTAGGCGCCGGAACTTTCAACCCGGCAACCCTGCTCCGTTCTCTTGGTCCCGAGCCATACAATGTCGCTTACGTGGAACCATCACGTCGGCCAACCGATGGACGCTACGGGGAAAACCCTAATCGTCTTCAGCACTACTACCAATATCAGGTAATCCTCAAACCATCTCCCATGGATCTACAGGAGCTGTACTTGGATAGCCTCAAGAGCTTCGGCATAGATCCGCTGGACCACGATATTCGTTTTGTGGAGGATGACTGGGAGTCGCCCACTCTGGGAGCTTCTGGGCTTGGTTGGGAGGTCTGGCTGGACGGCATGGAAATTACCCAGTTTACCTATTTTCAGAATGCTGGCGGCATGCCTCTGGATCCTATCTCTGGTGAGCTCACCTATGGCCTCGAACGGATTGCCATGTACCTCCAGGGGATAGACAACATCTTTGACCTGGCCTGGACGGACCAGATGACTTACGGGGACGTCCATCACAAATGGGAGGTGGAATTTTCTTATTACAACTTTGAAGAAGCTGACGTGGACATGCTCTTCAAACTCTTCAATATGTACGAAGCTGAAGCCATCAGTATGAATGAGCGCAAATTGGTGCTGCCCACTTATGACTACTGTTTGAAGTGTTCGCACACCTTTAATCTGCTGGATGCCAGAGGAGCCATCAGTGTAGCTGAGCGCACCAACTACATCGGTCGGGTACGGAACCTGGCTCGACTTGCGGCCCAAAGCTACCTGGAGCAGCGTGAAGAGATGGGCTATCCCTTGCTCAATAGATGGAAAAACTTACAAGGGCGATGATTGTGGTTTTGGTAAACAGTGATTACGAAATGGATTTGGGGGAGACCTTATGGCAAAAGACTTTTTATTAGAAATAGGCACTGAGGAGATTCCAGCCAGTTACATCAAGCCAGCCCTGGAGGCGATGGCGGCCATGCTCAGTAAAACCCTGTCGGATCAGCGGGCGGCCCATGGATCCATCCAAACCATGGCCACACCGAGACGGCTGGTCTGGCTGATTAAGGATGTGGCCGAAAAGCAGGAAGCCCAGACCATCGAGATCACCGGCCCTCCTAAGGCAGCCGCTTTTGACGACTCGGGGAATCCCACTCAGGCAGCCCTCGGTTTTGCCCGGGCCCAGGGGGTGAGCCCGGATGAACTCCAGGTGAAACAAACCGGCAAAGGTGAGTATGTGGTGGTTAGCCGTCACCAGGCTGGCATCTCTACTGTTGATATTTTGAGTGGAGTGCTTGCAGATCTAATCCAAGATATTCCCTTTCCCAAGTCCATGCGCTGGGGCAGTTTGAAAGTTACTTTTGCCCGACCAATACATTGGATCGTTGCCTTGTTGGGCCAAGAAGTAGTCCCTTGCACTTACGGCAATGTCACGAGTGGCAACACTTCCTACGGGCATCGTTTCATGAGCCCTGGGCCGTTTGAGATCACTGAGATTGACGGCTATGTGGAGGCCCTGCGTGAACGGTTTGTAATCGTTGACATTGAGGAGAGGACTGAACGAATCCGCCAGCTTGTTGCTGCTTGTGCCAAAGAGAAAAACGGTACTATCCGTGAGGATGAAGGGCTTCTGGATGAAGTCGTTCAGCTGGCGGAGTACCCCACGGCTGTCTGTGGCAGTTTCGACAAGCACTACCTGGAGTTGCCGCAGGAAGTTCTGATTACGGCCATGCGCTCCCATCAGCGTTACTTCGCCGTAGTGGACGATGCCGGCAAATTGATGCCTTACTTTGTCACGGTTAATAATACCCTGACCCGGGACCCTCAAGTGGTCGCCCACGGTAACGAGCGGGTAATCCGGGCTCGTCTTGAGGATGCCCGTTTCTACTATGTGGCGGATCAGAAGGTCTCCCTTGAAGACAGGGTCGAGGAACTAAAAGAGGTGGTCTTCCACTCCAAGCTCGGGACCTCTTACGAAAAGCTGGAACGTTTCAAGGCCCTGGCTGAACATATGGCCGACCAGGTAGCACCGGAGCAAAAACCAACCGTCAGTCGGGCTGCATTCTTGTGCAAGGCTGATCTGGTGACTGGTACCGTGAGCGAGTTCCCTTCGCTGCAGGGTGTCATGGGCCGGGCCTATGCTCGCCTTGCCAATGAAGATGCAGCTGTGGCTGAAGCAATTTATGAACACTACCTGCCCACCCACGCTGGGGGAGCATTGCCATCTGGTACGGCTGGCGCCCTGGTCAGCATGGGCGACAAACTGGACACCGTGGTGGGATGTTTCGGGGTTGGTCAAATCCCGACCGGAACTGCTGATCCCTTTGCACTGCGCCGCCAGGCCCTCGGGATAATCCGTATCATATTGGAAAAGGATCTCGCCCTTTCCCTCTCTGACCTTATCAAGCAAGCCCTGGATGGGTTAGATGGAAAGCTCACTGAACCCAATGAGCAGACGTATCAAGCCGTCCTCGATTTCTTCAAGGTGAGATTGCAACACTTCCTCATTGGTCAAGGGCACCCGCAAGATGTGGTGGACGCGGTACTTGCCTATCATCTCGATCCCCTGGTTGAGACTGTCGCAAAAATCAATTCCCTGGCTACATTCAAAGAGCGTGAGGTTTTTGAACCCTTGGTGGGAACAGTCAAAAGGGTGGTCAATATCCTGAAAGAACCGGTTGATGTCCCGGTGGATTCTGGGCTATTAGTGAGTCAGGCAGAAAAGGATTTGTATCACGAGCTAACCGTTTGTGAACAAGAGCTACAGGAGCCCCTGGAGAAGCGTGACTACATTGGTGTGTTGGAGCGACTGGGTGGTCTGCAGGCTCCAATCGATCACTTTTTCAATGAGGTCTTGGTTCTTGATGA
>Ga0209013_10000851_pt1 | contig 28002 bp, 20 predicted proteins | sample Cruoilmetagenom2_FD_187291 | JGI IMG/M metagenome (GOLD analysis project Ga0209013, IMG submission 187291) | Oil polluted marine microbial communities from Coal Oil Point, Santa Barbara, California, USA - Sample 2 (SPAdes) (version 2) | ecosystem: Environmental > Aquatic > Marine > Oil seeps ...
GACAAATAAAAGACCAATCAGTAAAAAGGCGATACTTGCGAAACGATCGAACGTTTTACTCATTATCCTTTCACACCTCCTAAAGAAAAAGGCGACCGCGAGTGCCGTCGCCGTTATTTATTATTTTTGCATATCTAAGGCAGTTAATAATTCAACAATGACTTTATCTTGATCTTCTAAATAAGCAGTAAAGTCATCGGCATTACGATATTCACTTTGCCAACCATTTCTTTCAAGTTCCGCTTTCCATTCATCTGTTTCTACTAATTTTCCAAGCTTTTCATTCCAATAATCATAAGCTGCATCGGACATATCTTTTGGTCCGAACAATCCACGCCAAATCGTAAATTCTGTATCAATGCCTTCTTCTTTGAACGTTGGTACGTCACTTAATTCACCTTCTAAACGTTCAGAAGAACTAACAGCAAGCACTCTTACATCACCAGACTTCACGTATTCAGCAATTGTAGAAGCATCAGTTGCGATAACATCAGCATTGTTTCCAAGTAGTGCTGCAACCGCTTCGCCGCCACCATCATAAGAAACGTATTTTACTGATTTAGGGTCAATTCCATATTTAAAGGCAGGAAGGATTCCGACTAAATGATCCATTGACCCAGGAGCTGAACCACCTGCTAAAGTTACTTTTGTTGGGTCTGCTTTTATAGCATCTAAAACATCTGTTAAAGATTGGAATTCCGAATCTGCTTGAACCACGATTGCCCCATAATCACGTGTTAATTGTGCTAAAGGCTTTGTATCTTTATATCCATAGGCACTGTTACCTTCAGCTTTGTTTGCATTAATTAAGATTGGTGGTGATTTTACCATTAACACATAATCATTTTTTGCTTCTTTAGTTGCAAATTCAGCCATGTATACAGCGCCACCGCCACCAGGTTTGTTTTCAACGGGAATTGCTTCTTCAATTAATTTAGTCTCGTTCATTATTTTAGAAATTGAACGAGCTGTTAAATCCCATCCACCACCAGCTCCAGAAGGTGCAACAATAGTAATCGGTTTTTCAGGATAGTTCGATGAAACGTTTTCACCATCCGCGTTAGAGCATGCTACTAAACTTAAAGCCAATGAGCTCAACAAAACAGCTTTCGATAATTTCCCCCACATAAATGATATCCCCCTTGATTGAATTAAAAAAGACAGCGCTTTCATAGCGCTGTCATTAATTTATCAGAACCTTTGCTATATTCAATGTTTTGGGTCATAAGAGGGATAAAGTTCTTTGTTATCATTTAGTTCATAAAGTTCACGCATTTAAAGGGAAATATCTGCGCTCAGGACGACCAATTGTTCCATAAATTAGTTCAGCCCTCGCTTGACTTTCTGATACAAGGAATTCCAAATATCTTCTCGCGGTAGATCTACTTAGTCCGCTAGCAATCCCAAGTTTTTCTGCAGTAACTCCCTGAGTTTGATGACTTAAATGCGTTACGACCTTTTCCATTGTAATGCGGTCAATTCCTTTTGGTGTCAGTAAATTATCAGGTGAATTTGATGATTTAGATGGATGCCACAAAGATTGAATGGATTCCTCCTGTAATCGACCGGAGCTTGCAAGTGTTTCCCTCTTTTCTTGGTAATCTTGCAAACTGTCTTGAAAACGATCGAACGTCAAGGGTTTTAAAATATAGTCGATGACGCCTCCACGAAAGGCTTGTTTCACCACGCTCACTTCCGCTGCGGCCGTTATAAAGATGATGTCTGTATCGGCACTTTCCGATTGAATAAACGCCATCAATTCGGTACCCATCATATCAGGTAAGTAGACATCAAGTAAGATTAAATCTGGTTTCATAGCAGCAACCCAATCCTTCGCCTCAGCCCCAGTATGTGCGGAACCAATGACGGTAAAGCCATCTATTTTTTCGATAAAGCGACGATGAATGTCAGCAATTCTAGGATCGTCCTCAATGATTAAGACTTCAATTACTTCGGTCATGTTGAAAATCCCCCTTTTGGAATAGAGATGACGAAAAGCGCGCCCCCTAAGTCTCCATTTTCAATCGATACAACTCCATTTAAATCTTTAATATTCCCGGAAACTTTTACTAAACCGTACCCGCGATCATGCCCTTTTTTCGTAGAAATACGTGACTTGAAAATTCGCTCCTGTAAATCATGGCTGAGTCCATTACCTGAATCTTCAACTTCAAGTAATATTTCTTGTCCATTATCAATTATAAATAATCGTACGACACGTTCGGACTCGGATAAATGTTCAACTGCTTCAAATGCGTTCGTAACTAGGTTGCCAATAATTGAAACGAATAAGCTCTTTTCTAGATGTTTCGGCAGGTTTTTTAAATAACTATACTCATCTAAAATAAATCGAATTTTTAATTCACGTGCACGATTAAATAACCCAATGACAAGCCCACCAAGGTAAGGGTCTTGCAATCTTTTCGTGATGAACTGAATAAGAGATTGATGCTCTTGCGTTTCATCATGGATTAGATGAAGTGCTTCATCCAACGAATTGAGTTGAATAAGTCCACTAATTGTATAAAGGAAGTTTTGATACTCATGTGTTTGTGCGCGAAGTGCTTCTGTATACTGTTTGACTTGAGAAAGTTCGGTTGTTAACTGATCAAAATCCGATTGCAAACGAAAACTCGAAACAGCGCCAACGATTTCTTTCCCAACTAGAATTGGAATTCGATTAACAATGGCTTTCCTGCCACGTATCTCCATTTGTCGGTCAAATTGTTTCTCTCCAGTTTGTAGAACTTGAGGAAGCAGCGTATTGGGCAATACTTCTTCGATATGCCGCCCGAGTAAGGGGGTATCGTCTGGTAGAGAAAGTGTTTCATATGCCGCTGGATTCATCATTGAAATCCGTGCATCTTGGTCGACCAGTATAATCCCTTCACGTACCGATTCAATCACCGTATTTCTTTCGGTAAATAGATGTGCAATTTCAGAAGGTTCTAAGTTAAATAACACTTTTTTAATACTTCTAGCTAAAATAGTTGAACCAATCACTCCCAATATGATTGCGACTAAAACTATGGTAATGATCGAATCGACATATTCAAAAAAAGTATTTGAGATGTCGTCTTTTAAAAAACCGACCGATACGACACCAATAATTTCACCGTGTTCATTTTTTACAGGTGTTTTGCCTCGTAGGGCAGGACCAAGTGTTCCTGTTGCTTCTGAAATATACGATTCTCCATTAGTAAGCGCTCGTTCATTGTCATCCCCAACCATTTTTTGACCAATCCGTTCCACTACGGGATGCGCATACCGTATTCCTTCGTGATTTCCGATGACCACATATTCTGCGCCAGAAAGATTGCGAACCGTTTCAGCAACCGGCTGTAAAATCATTGAAGGGTCATCATTCTCAAAACCAGCAATGATATCCGGACGATTAGCTGTTGTCACTGCAATATTAAGTGCGCGATTTCCAATTTGCTGCTCAATACTTTTAGACATCGTAAAATAGAAAGAAGCGCCTATAAGGAGTGCAATAGCCGTCACAAATAAGGCACCATAAGCGAAGATTTTTGATTGTAAGGAAAGGTTTTTCAAAGACTATCACTCTTTTCACATAATTATTGCTAGTATGACGAGTCGAAAGAGAGTTGGCAACAAAAGGTTTTAAAAAGAAGCCATGTTTAGAAAGTCAGACGTGAGTGGCAATTTTTCAGACGTGAACTCCATTTTTTTAGACGTCACAGCGAAAAAGTCCGACTGAGCGAATGCTCATCTGTTACAAAAGGTAGTTTACAAGAATTTAGTGACAATATTCTGAATAAAAATTATACTAAATTTAGCTTAAGTAAGGGAGAGATTCATATGAAAAGAAAAACACTGTCAACCTCATTCAAATCGGAGGGCATGTTGTTTTAATACAGGTGATTTCCGATTTGATTCCAATCAGAATCAATTAAATCGGAGGAATTTTTAAGTGAGTATACCAAGTTTTTATTATACCGTGACAAGTTCACGCGCATTTTTGATCCAAATGGTTTTCACAGTGAATGCGATTTATTATGTAACGCAGGCAGATCTCAATGCACTTCAACTCGTTCTAATTGGGACGATTATGGAAGTGTCCGTTCTCTTATTTGAAATGCCGACGGGATTATATGCTGATCATTTTGGTCGCAAACGTTCGTTAGCTTTAGGGATTACAGTACTGGGTTTCGCTCATGTTTTAGAAGGCAGTACACCTGAGTTTTGGGCAATTGCTGTGGCTTCTGCGATGTGGGGAATTGGCTGGACATTCATCAGTGGGGCTGAACAAGCTTGGATTGCGGATGAGTTAGGTGGAAAAGATTTAGAGCAAACATTTTTACGCGGTTCACAATATGGATCGCTTGCAAGATTTACAGCGATTTTAGCAAGTGTGGCGATTGCGTCCATTTGGTCGGTGCAAACGGCAATTTTATTTGCAGGCATCATGCTGGTAGTCCTCGCCATATGGTCCATGATTAAATTGCCAGAAACGAAGTTTGTCAAAGTCACGCGTGAAAAAGGCGTCTCAAGATTCACGCATATGACCACAACTATTAAAGGTGGATTGTCACAGATTCGCGGCAATACGGTGCTGGTTAGTATTGCGATGGTGACGTTGTTTTGGGGACTTGCGAGTGAAGGTTTCGACCGTTTGTACGGAGCACACTTCATTGACGATTATGACTTGTCCGAAAGTGAGTCCATTTATTGGTTCGGTGCATTTTATGCAGTAGCCTTTTTACTGAATATTGTTGTTCTTAAAATGGTTAAGAACCGTGTTAAAGGTCGCTATGCTGAGGTTTTATTGATCATGAATACACTATTGATCGGTACAATGATTGTGTTCGCATGGACGGGATACTTTTGGTTGGCCATTGCGATGTACTGGGTGACAAGTGCACTACGTAATGTGAATTATCCACTAATGAGTATACTGACGAATGAACGATTGGAATCAAAAGGGCGCGCAACGGCTCTATCGATGTTCGGTCAACTAGATGCTTTTGGACAAATTGCAGGTGGGCCGATTGTTGGGTTACTCGCACTATACACGTCTATTTCTGGAGGAATTACGGCTTCGGCGTTGCTTGTGTTGCCTGTACTGTATTTCCTATGGCTAATGAAAGGCAAGATAGGTGTTTCATAGGGCAAAGAATCTTGGTTCTAAGACAATTATGATTGATAAGATGTTACAAATTGTAAAATAAACAAAAGCAGCACACCATTGTCGGTGCGCTGCTTTTAGTTATTTCCCACCCAGTAAATTAAACAATCCACCAGCTAAACTACCTTCACCCTTAGATCCACCACCTGGTGTTTGAGGAGCAGCTGCAAATACGCGACTTGCCAAACGACTGAAGGGCAATGATTGAATCCATACAGATCCAGGTCCACGAAGTGTAGCAAAGAACAGTCCTTCTCCACCAAATAATGCAGTTTTAACGCCTGGTACCATTTCAATATTGTAATTGACATCTTTCGTCATCGCCACTAAACAACCGGTATCTACGCGAATGACTTCGCCAACTTGTAAATTTTTGCGGTGAATCGTGCCGCCAGCATGAACAAATGCGATTCCGTCACCTTCAAGTTTCTGCATAATAAAGCCTTCTCCACCAAAGAAACCTACGCCAAGTTTACGTTGGAACTCGACACCAACAGAAACCCCTTTGGCTGCAGCTAAAAACGCATCTTTTTGACAGATCACTTTTCCACCCATTTTACTTAAATCCATCGGTACAATTTTTCCAGGATATGGAGAAGCAAAGTACACCAAGCGTTTACCAGTTCCGCTATTGGTAAAAGTCGTCATAAATAAACTTTCACCCGTAAGAAGTCTTTTGCCGGCACCCATAAGCTTGCCCATCACGCCACCACCAGCAGAACCTTTAGACCCGTCGCCGAAAATGGTTTCCATCGTAATTCCTTCTTCCATAAACATTAAACTGCCAGCTTCTGCAACAACTGTCTCTTTCGGATCAAGTTCCACTTCCACATACTGCATGTCATCTCCGTACAATTTATAATCGATCTCATGATTATTCATTTGCTCATTCCTCCAAATAATTAATTCTACTCATTCATACGCTATAAAGTACAAAAAGTTTCACTGTCTTTTATATGAATATACCAATTAATTTGAAAATTGAAAGGGTTAAAGAACTTCTTGGCGAATAAGTATAAGGAGAGCGTTTTTAAGTAGAAGGGAGTTTTGACTATGCAATTGAATAACTTTATCGGTGGTAAGTGGCAGGGAGCGGGAGATGCAAGATACGTTGCTGTGACAAATCCAGCTAATGGGGAAGAGTTAGCACAAGTTCGACTGTCAACTCAGGAAGATGTGAACCTGGCTGTGGCAGCTGCGAAAGAAGCTCAAAAAAAATGGGCACTTGTTCCAGCTCCGAAACGGGCTGACTATTTATATGAAATCGGACGTATTATGAAAGAAAAGAAAGAGCATCTAGCACAGGTGCTGACGAAAGAAATGGGCAAAGTAATTGAAGAAGGCCGTGGAGAAGTGCAAGAAGGCATTGATATGGCGTTCTATATGGCGGGAGAAGGTCGACGTTTATTTGGCGAAACTACCCCATCGGAACTTGCGGATAAGTTTGCGATGAGTGTTCGTGCACCAATAGGCGTAGTCGGTCTCATTACCCCTTGGAACTTCCCAGTAGCCATCGCGACATGGAAATCGTTCCCGGCAATGGTAGCGGGCAATACATTCTTATGGAAACCAGCAACTGAAACGCCGATGATGGCATATGAAATGGCAAAAGTTTTTGAAGAAGCAGGGATTCCGGCGGGTGTGGCAAACATAGTTTTCGGTTCAGGTGCTGATGTAGGGACGGCTATGATCGAACATCCTGATGTCAAGGTGATCTCATTCACTGGGTCAACAGAAACTGGTCGCTCAGTAGCTGAACGGGGCGGACGAAATCTAAAAAAAGTATCACTCGAAATGGGTGGGAAAAATGCTGTTATCGTCATGGATGATGCAGATCTAGGATTAGCGGTTGAAGGAATTCTTTGGAGTGCTTTCGGAACGGCTGGCCAACGTTGTACAGCATGTAGCCGTGTCATTGTGCATAAAGATGTAAAAAAAGAACTAGAATCACTTTTATTATCGGCAATGGAACAGTTAACCATTGGAGACGGCATGGATGAATCCGTGAAAATCGGTCCCGTGATTAATAAAAAAGCGTTAGAGAAAATCCATAGCTATGTAGAGATCGGGAAAAATGAAGGGGCTACGCTATTAGTTGGAGGCGAAATCCTATCAGATGGTGATTTAGCAAAAGGAAACTATTATGCTCCGACACTCTTCACAAATGTAGATCGGAACAGCCGGATCGCACAAGAAGAAATCTTTGGTCCAGTCGTATCGCTTATCGAAGTGGGGAGTCTTGACGAGGCGATTGAAGTGAACAACAGCGTAACATTTGGCTTATCAAGCAGTATTTTCTCACGCGATGTCAATACCGTATTTAAAGCGCAACGTGATCTAGATACAGGGATTGTCTATGTGAATGCAGGCACAACCGGGGCTGAGATTCATTTACCATTTGGTGGGACAAAAGGAACGGGGAACGGACACCGTGACTCTGGGGTTGCTGCTCTAGACGTCTACACAGAATGGAAGAGTATTTACGTAGACTTCAGCGGCAAGTTGCAACGAGCTCAGATTGACAATTAAGGTGTCAACACATACAGCATAGGCAGTAATACTAACTGACACATTACAAAGGGGATGTAAAGATGAAAGTTGTCGTATTAGGTGCAGGACTGATGGGGAAAGAAGCAGCACGTGACTTGGTGAAAAGCGAGAACGTTGAACAAGTATTTTTAGCGGACGTTCAAGTAGAACAAGTCGAAGCCTTTAAAGCTAAATTACAATCGGACAAACTACAAGCCGTTCAATTGGATGCCAATAATAATGAACAATTAAAAGACGTGATGAGTAAAGGCGATGTAGTCATCAATGCCTTATTTTACTCATTTAATGAAAAAGTAGCACGTACGGCAGTGGAAGTTGGTGTTCACTCAGTTGATCTCGGTGGTCATATTGGTGGTGCGACGGACGCTGTTCTCGATTTATATGAACAAGCTCAAGCGAAAGGGATCACACTCATTCCGGACCTAGGGGTAGCTCCAGGAATGATTAACATTTTGGCTGGTTTCGGAGCCAGCAAATTAGATAAAGTAAAATCCATTAAAATCTATGTAGGCGGCATTCCCGTTGAGCCAGAAGGACCCTTGAAATACAATATCGTGTTCTCGTTGGACGGCGTGTTCGATCATTACACGGACACTTCGCATGTGGTGAAAAATGGAGTATTGCACGAAGTTCCATCATTATCCGAGATTGAAGCGATTCACTTCGATGAGTTTGGTGAACTGGAAGCTTTCCATACATCAGGTGGAACCTCGACGTTAACGAAGACTTTCCCAAACGTTGAGACGCTTGAATACAAAACGATTCGTTATCCAGGACATGCTGAGAAATTTAAAGTATTAGTTGACCTGGGTTTAACAAATAAAGATACAAAAGTTGAGGTAGATGGAAAAACCGTCAGCACTCGTGACGTACTGAAAGCTGCTTTGACGCCTGGTCTATTACTCGGCGAAAAACAAGATGCCGTGTTGTTGCGTGTCATCGTTGAAGGTTCTAAAAATGGGGATGACGTAACGTACGAATATGATCTTGTGACGAAAAAAGATATGGATCAACAAGTGACCGCTATGGCCCGCGCAACCGCTAATACCATTTCAGTCGTGGCACAAATGATTGGGAACGGTGAAATTTCTAAACGTGGCGTGTATCCACCGGAACAAATCGTACCTGGGGATGCGTATATCGCCGAAATGAAGAAACGCGGTGTAAACATCATCGAAACGATACAAGAACTTGAATCAACTTCGGTTGGTAACGGATAACGGGAGGCATTCATTATGAACTTCGAATTTTCGGAAGAGCATCAATTACTGCGTAAAACAGTTCGACAATATGTGGATGATGAAATCATTCCGTACATTGCAGAATGGGATTCTACAGGTGGGTTTGATCCAAAAGTGTGGAAACGCTTAGCGGAATTAGGACTTATGGGTGTATGTGTGCCAGAAGCCTACGGTGGGAGCGGCATGGACTACAATTCACTCGCTATTGTTTGTGAAGAATTGGAACGCGGCGATACGACATTTCGTACGGCGGTTTCGGTTCACACTGGCTTGAATTCCATGACACTCATGCAATGGGGCACTGAACAACAAAAGCAAAAATATTTAGTTCCACAGGCAAAAGGTGAAAAAATTGGAGCGTTTGGCTTAACTGAACCTGGTGCTGGCTCAGACGTTGCGGCAATGACCACAACAGCTACTCGCGATGGGGATAACTATATATTAAAAGGTCAAAAAACGTGGATTTCTCTATGCGATCATGCAGACAATTTCATAGTTTTTGCATATACTGATAAATCTAAGAAACATCATGGGATCAGTGCCTTTATTGTGGAAAGAACCATGGAAGGCTTTTCTTCAAAAGCGATTAAAGGGAAATACGGTATTCGTGCAGGAAATACAGGTGAGATTTTCTTCGACGAGATCAGTGTACCAGTAGCCAATCGTTTAGGTGAAGAAGGGGAAGGCTTTAAAATTGCCATGGCTGCATTAGATAATGGCCGTTTTACAGTGGCGGCAGGAGCGGCAGGTCTTATTCAGGCATGTATCGAAACAAGCGTGAAGTACTGCCATGAACGCGAAACGTTTGGCAAACCGATTGGCAAACACCAATTAGTGCAACAAATGATTGCGAATATGGAAGCGGGCTTGCAAATGAGTCGTCTTCTTGTTTATCGAGCAGGCGAGTTGAAAAATAAAGGCGTCCGAAATACACGCGAGACTTCTTTAGCCAAGTGGCAGGCATGTGATTTTGCAAACAAAGCGGCGGACGATGCGGTGCAAATCCACGGAGCATATGGGTACTCTGATGACTACCCAGTGGCGCGTTTCCTACGAAACTCAAAAGCGCCGGTTATTTATGAAGGAACACGCGAAATTCACACAATCATGCAAGCAGAATATGTACTTGGTTACCGAGAAGACAAGAAATTATCGAACATGTTGCCGAAATGGCCATTTGAAGTTGATAAAGATTTGTGATAGAATATTCTAAAATCAATGAACGGAGGTGAGGAAAGAATGAAAAACACTGTGAATGCACATGGGTTTATATTGGAATTTTTATCCACATCATGTGCGATTACTCATGAATTTTCAACTAACGGGACGGGTCTGTCCAAAAATGGAAAATTACATGAACATCACAGCTGATCAGACATTCTTTCTTCTCCAATTATTTTGAGAAAAGACTGCTTGCTTTTCAGGCAGTCTTTTTTTGTATCCAAAAAAGAGAACTCTGAATGCTTCCATCCGTGATGAAATCGAAAGGAAGCGGAAACAATGATATGTACAATCCAAGAAATTAGTAAAATGCTCGGTGGGAATTTAATATTTGAAGATTTATCTTTAGCGATCAAAACGGGTGATAAATTAGGCGTAGTTGGTCGTAATGGTACAGGGAAAACTACATTATTTACATTGATTTCAGGAATTGAAACGCCGGATCAAGGCAGTATTCATTTCAAAAAAGGCACTAAAATTGGTTACTTAGCTCAAATTCCTACGTATTCAAAGGAAGTAACAGGTCACGATGTGTTGTTACTGGCATTTGAAGAGTTGGTCGACATGCAACAGAAAATGAACGTCTTGGAAGAAAAGATGGCAAAGGCTTCGCCGACAGAAATGGATAAACTGCTGAAACAATATGGGGATCTGCAAGAAGAGTTTACACGTAGAGACGGGTATTCCATGGACACGGACATTGAAAAAGTAGTGCAAGGTCTACAATTGACTGCGTTTGTCGATCGTTCTTTCATCAGTTTAAGTGGTGGGGAACAAACGAAGATCATGCTAGGCAAATTATTGCTAACAAAACCAGATTTATTATTACTCGATGAGCCAACTAACCATTTGGATTTATTTGCAGTCGAGTGGCTGGAGCAATATTTAGTGACATATGAAGGCACAGTCGTCATCATCTCCCATGACCGTTACTTCCTGGATCAGGTCGTGACAAAAGTGGCAGATCTAGAAGAAGGCGAATTGACGATTTACCATGGCAATTATTCTTCGTTTGCTATTCAAAAAGAAGAACGTCTGATGCGAGAATTCCAGGAATATGAAGAACAACAAAAGAAAATCAAGAAAATGCGAGAAGCCATTAAACGTTTGAGACTGTGGGCAAATGAAGCAGTACCACCAAATGCAGCTTTGCACCGCAGAGCCCGCAATATGGAACGTGCACTCGAACGCATGGAAAAAGTGAGAAAACCACTTATTGACCCTAAAAAAATGACATTAACATTCGATACGGCATCACGGAGCGGAAAAGAAGTCGTGGTAATGGAAGGTGTGTCTAAATCCTTTGGTGACAAAGTGTTACTAAGGGACTCCGATTTCAATGTGTTTTGGAAAGACCGAATCGCCATCGTAGGTCGCAATGGAACAGGAAAATCAACCATCTTGAAACTGTTGCGTGGTGAGTTACCGGTGGATCAAGGCGTGGCGCGTTTAGGCAGTAATGTGCGAGTCGGTTTCTTATCGCAGCATTTTGAAATTAGCGATCCAAAAGCCCGGTTGATCGACGTTTTCCGTAAAGAAGTCTCCATGTATGAAGGGGAAGCACGGAACGTATTGGCACGCTTTATGTTTTATGGTCCAGATGTTTATAAACGAGTCGGTGACTTAAGTGGTGGGGAACGCATGCGTTTACGATTGGCGCAGCTCATGCATCAAGATGTCAATTTATTAATGCTAGACGAACCAACCAATCACCTAGATATCGATTCGCGTGAAGTTTTAGAAGAGGCGTTGGAAGATTTCCAAGGAACCATTTTGGCGGTATCTCATGACCGTTACTTCTTAAATAAATTATTCCCCCGTACGGCGTGGCTGGATGCTGGGGAGTTGACCACATTCGAAGGACCGTATGAATGGGCGCGCAGCAAGTGGGATGAATTGCAATCCCGACGTGAAGTGGAAATGGTAAGCGTTGAGAAAGTGACGGAAAAGGTGAAACCAGTTCGTGAAAAAATACAAGTGACTCGTTCATATGAAGAAGAAATTACTGAGCTGGAACATGCCATCCTGGGATTAACCAACCGCATTGAAAATGAAGCGGATTGGGAAATGTATGAGCAATTAAGTTCCGAAAAAGCGGAGAAAGAATCGAGGCTGGAAGGATTACTGGAACAGTGGTTGGAGAGTTCTTGAAGACTAATTGCAAGATTTGATAAAAGAAACAAAGTAATTGAATTGATTGGATAATAGTTGGGTGAATGGTATAATTAGGAATAATTGAAAGTACTCATTATGATTGGAGGTAGTTGAATGCCAATCTGTAAAAATTGTGATCATCAATGGAGTTTTAAAACCACTTTTAAAAAAGCTTTTACGTTCAAAAGAGGAATGAAATGTCCAAATTGTAAGGAAGTTCAATATGCATCGGCAAAATCAATGCAAAAGTCAGGAATTATCGGTCTTTTTCCAGCGCCAATTATTCTTATTTCCAGTATGATCTTAGATTTGAAGTTAGGCGCAACAATTTTTATTGCCATTCTAATACTTACGATCGTATCAATTACGTATCCCCATACACTAGAACTTTCTAATGAAGAAGAACCGCTATGGTAAAAAGACACCCTATCCTTCCTTACAACACATGTGAGGATGGATAGGGTGTTGTTTTTGTTATATCTTATTGTTAATTTTTATTAAAGATATGGAGCAAATGTTTTTATGCGACGAGTAACCGCATAAGCTAAACTGTGGCGGAACAAAACCCATTGCTCCTGCTTCTGCAACGCTAACGCTAGCATCGAAACATGAAAGACCGTTGCATCGCTACGCTGCTTCGTAGGAAAGACATTGACCGAACAATCTTTCGGCCAATGTCTTTCCTACGTCATCCGTCAAAATTACAACGAAGCTCACGTCCACAAGAAAAAAACGTCTCCTATATTAGGAAACGGTAAAAGGACGGGAGGATTGGTTCAACTAAAAGAAATACAATCCGATACTAATAATAATGCCGCTCAACAGCAGAACGAATACACAATAGCCCATAATGTCTTTCGCACGTAAACCAGCGATTGCTAATGCTGGGAGTGCCCAGAAGGGTTGAATCATGTTAGTCCAAGCATCACCCCAAGCAATAGCCATGGCTGTTTTGGAATAATCCACTCCAAGTGATTGTGCAGCGTCTAGCATGATTGGTGCTTGAACTGCCCATTGCCCACCACCAGAAGGAACAAAGAAGTTAACAATTCCAGCTGCATAGAATGTGAACAAATGGAATGTATGTTCATTTGAAATGCTTACAAAAGCTTCCGACACGACTCCTGCTAATCCAGAAGCGACCATCATGCCCATGATCCCAGCGTAGAATGGGAATTGAATAATAATTCCACCAGCTGTTTTCACAGCGTTAGCGACAGCTGCCAAGAAGCGTTTCGGTGTGCCGTGGAAGACAATTCCAAGTACTACGAAAATTAAGTTGACGATATTGATGTTTAAATCAAATCCTCTAGTAGCGAAATGATAGCCTAAGTATACTAACCCTAGAGCACCGATGAGGATAGATAGGATGTAGCTATTTTCCATCTTGCTCGCAGGTGTTAAATCTCCTTTGTCTTCAACTTCAACAGACTCTACCAAGAGAGCTGGATCAACAACAAAGGTATCTTCCTTCTTTGGCATCATCCAACGATTCAATAGTGGAACAGATACCAGAAGCAACGCACAAATAATCAAATTATATGTAGAAAATAGTGTTTCAGTAGTCGGGACTACGCCCATCAGATCCGCAAAAGGATGGCCTTCTGTTGCAATTGACAAAGGAATTGACCCAGCCAGTCCACCATGCCAAATGATGAAACCTGAATATGCACTGGCAATCAGCAAGCGATAGTCTACATTCGGTACTTGGCGTGCGATTTCTTTGGCGAATAGTGCTCCTATTACCAATCCAAAGCCCCAGTTAATCCAACAAGCTACTAGTGACACAACACTTACAAGGAGTATTGCAGAACCAGGAGACTTTGCCCCTTTTGCCATGGCGCTTAACAATTTCTTGAATACAGGACTACTCGCTAAGACATGTCCAGCAACTAGTACAATAACCATTTGCATAGTGAATGCAAGTAATCCCCAAAACCCATCTCCCCAATAAACAACCATATCCAGTGGACTAGACTCTGTTAACCCGATTCCTAATAGAAATACAAGCAATGTTAAAATGGCAACGAATATGTATGGATCCGGTAAATAACGTTCCATGATTGTGTTTGAAAAACGAGTAAGTGTTTTCAATTTGATTCCCCCTCTATAAATTCTCTCCCGTCCCTCTATTACTCTATCCTATGTTCAGAATATTCGCCACACGAATAAAATTTACAAGAAAGAAATATTAAAATTATGAAACGAAAATGAAAAATTACAGTCTAATGGAATATCAAGGAAATGAAATGGGGGCAGTAAAGTGAAAAAGAGAAGTGTATGGATTTTCATCGCTATAATGGTGTCATCAATCGTCTTAGCATTCGCATTTTTGATTGATAAAGTAAATGTTAGCGCTTCATCCATTGCACTATCGGAGCAAGGGTGGAAGGCAAATTTTTCGACGCAATTAAAAACATCTGCCATAGATAATGGAGATATTTATTTAGTGGATCAACAAGGAAAAGAAGTGGATGCCGATTTAACTCTCGTCGAAAATGGGCATTCAGTGGAAGTATCCAACTTGAAACCAGGTTCCTACACACTTCACGTGAGCCGAAATGCGGTGAAAGGTGGCTTCCTTAAATCCATGTCGACGAATGAATTATCGTTTACGGTCCATAAAGATCTGCAGACTGTAAAATCAGAAACAGAGTTAAAGGATTACCTTAAAAAAGTCGCTTCAATGTATGCAAGCCGGAATGAATCCAGATTTTTGAGCGAAACGGTGCAAATGGAATCTTCCAGTGAAGATAAAGCTACTGGAAATAGTGAGGGAGAATCAAACCATTCCGAAACCAACAACCAAGTAGAAGGCGTTGACGAGGCGGATATGGTGAAAACAGATGGGGAGTATATATACTCCATCATGAATGGGCAGGTGGTCATTACAGACGTCAGAAATCCGAAATCCATGGTGAAAATGTCTGATATTCCTGCCTCAGAAGATTTTTATCCATCACAATTATTTTTACATGAGGATACGTTGATCATTTTAGGCGATCACCACATTCCATATGACTATAGTGATGTTTCTGCCGAAAGTACCGACAAAATGATGATGGTGCCATTTAGCAATTCGACGAATGTCCGTTTTTATGATGTATCCAACCCCCAAAAACCTACAATGGTTCGTGAGATTGGTGCGGAAGGGTATTTAAACGGAGCGCGTAAAACAGACAATATGTTGTATTTTGTAACGAATGTATCCCCGAATTTTTGGGCATTGGAACAAGGGGAGGACGTGGAAGTTCGCCCATACATTTTTGATAGTGAAGTTGACAAAAAAGCGTCTCCAATGGATTTATCAAACATCTCGATCTTACCAGGTTCACTCGAAGGAACGTATAGCATCATCACGGCAATGGATCTAAACAATCCTAAAGACTCGAAAGTAGAGACAAAAGGATACCTCGGTGGAAGCCAGTCGATGTATATGACGAAAGAAAGCCTCTATTTAACGGCACCCGTGTATTTGCCGGTCAATCAAGATAGCCAAAGTAACAGAACGATGATGTGGAATCCAATTGCTTCAAATACGGAGATCTTCAAGTTTACACTAGACGGCACCAATATCTCATTTGCTTCATCTGGAGAAGTGGATGGTATGCTGTTAAACCAGTTTTCTATGGATGAACATGAAGATTATTTCCGAGTTGTCACGACAAAAGGATTTGCTTGGGATGAGGAAACGCCGTCTGAAAATAATCTGTACATTCTAGACGCAGGAATGAAACAAGTAGGAGCAATTGAAGGTTTGGCAGAAGGAGAACGTATCTATTCAGCTCGATTCATGGGCGACAAAGCATATATGGTAACGTTTAAGGAAACGGATCCACTGTTCGTTCTGGATGTCGCAACCCCTACCGCTCCGAAAGTATTAGGGGAGTTAAAGATCCCTGGATTCAGTAACTATTTGCATCCACTCGATGAAAATCATCTCATCGGTTTTGGATATGATACAAAATCTATTCCTGGTGAGAAGGGTCAACCACCGCGTATTGTCACAGGAGGTATGAAGATTTCATTGTTCGATGTAACGGATTTCAACAATCCAAAAGAACAGGATATCGAAATCATTGGTGCACAAGGAACATACAGCCCCCTGCAATACGATCACAAGGCTTTATTCCAACATCGTGGGAAAGGGTTATATGGTTTCCCGATTTCGTTATATGAAGGAATGAATCAAGACGGGTATGGCACATTTGCAGGAGAAGGTGCTTTGATGTACGAAATTACCGCTGAAAATGGAATTCGTGAAGTAGCCAATTTGATTAATGAGAAAAACACGAATATGGGGCATGAAGATTGGGAGAAGTCTATTCAACGAATGGTCTATGTAGAAGATACCCTTTATACCATTTCGGTAAAAGAAATAAAGAGTTATGATTTAAATACGTTTAAAGAGTTAGGAATTGTCACATATTAACAATAAGACAGGTCACTATGCAAATTGCATAGTGGTCTGTTTTTTTTTTGAAAGTTTAGTGGACTAAGTATTCCCTATACTACCGCTTCGACGCATTGTGGATGCCTCGCGAGAGAAGGTAGGCAGAAGATCACTGCCCGCCCTCTCGCTCCAGCTGCCAAGAGAAAGACGCCTACGCTAGTTCTGCCTAGTCACATTGCTATCATCAAATTCAATGCAGATGAGTGACATATTAACAGAGAATATATGAAAATAAAGAAAGCGGTGGGAGGTCGAAATTTCATCTTCCTCTTTTTAATCACTTGACCATGCAGCAGTAAAGCGTCCACAGCTACCTACAATCCTTCATTAGTCAGTGATTAATAATTTTCTAAAGGACCAGACGCACTTTGCTCGGTTTTTCTTATTCTTTTTCAATTGGAATATGTTTAAATGACACGACATCAAACAATCCAGTATCCGTTAACTTAAGAGCCGGAATGACTGGTAAACTAAGAAACGATAAAGTTAGGAATAAATGAAAATCTAGCGTTGGGTGAATAGAATGCAAGGCTTTATGCAATCCAGCTAGTGATTCAACCGCTTCGTCTAAAGGAACTTGCGTCATCAACCCTGCAACGGGCAATGAAAGAGATGCGATGACGCGGCCTTCATTCACAACGACCAATCCACCTTGCATGTCTTGCAGGGCTTTCACAGCAACTAGCATATCAGCATCGTTTGCACCTAACACAATCACATTGTGCGAATCATGTGCAATGGTAGTTGCCACCGCACCAGTTTTCAGACCGAATCCTTTGACAATCCCTAAACCAATTGAGTGCTTAAGATGATGACGTTCGATTACTGCAAGCTTTAACTGATCATGTTCAATGTTTGCTACAAATGCTCCATTCACAACATCTACTGTTTCAATGATATGCTGTGTCACCAGCTGGTTTGGAATGATTTTCATGATATTGGCTGTCGTTCCTTTGAGGAAAGGAATCGATAAACTTTCTTCAGTTAGCTCAGGCAAGTGAACGGAATGAAGGATATTTTCCGGACACTGTATAGAAGAAGAAGAGACCACAACCATCGCTCCATTTTCAGCAACTTTCTTGCCTTTTTTCCAAACGGCTGCAATCGCGAACGAGTCAAGGTCATCCAGTAAAATAAAGTCTGCCTCAAAACCTGGTGCAAGTGCCCCTTTTTGCGATAATCCATAGCATTCGGCCGCGTTTAACGTAGCTAATTGAATCGCTTGAAGCGGTGCCATCCCTGCAGCAATCGCGAGTCGGATGGCATGATCGATACTTCCTTCAGATACTAATTCGTCCAAATGTTTATCATCTGTGCAAAATAAAAATCTTCTCGCATTATGCTGCGTCACTGCAGGGAGTAAATCATGCAAGTTTTTCGCAGCCGAACCTTCACGGATCAAGACATACATACCTTGGGCAACACGATTTCGGGCTTCATCCGCAGTTACACATTCATGATCGGTTTGAATGCCTGCCGCACGATATCCTCGAATCTCATCGTTTTGCAATCCTGCTCCATGGCCGTCAATTCGCAATCCTGCGTCTTGTGTCATTGCGAGTTTAGTCAGCATTTTGTCACCACCACTTAAGACGGATGGATAATCCATCACTTCGGCAAGTCCAAGAACAGAAGGATGGGAGAGGAGCGGTTGCAAATCACTTGCTTCAAGGACGGCACCTGCGTTTTCAAATGACGTCGAAGGCACACTTGATGGCAACATGACGAAAATGTCCATCGGGCTATTCTCCGCATCATTGAGCATAAATTGAATGCCCGCCATTCCTGAGACATTGGCGATTTCATGCGGGTCCGTCACGACGGTTGTCACTCCGTGTGGCAATAATACATCGCCAAAAGCAACGGGAGTTAACATAGACGATTCAATATGAATGTGACCATCAATTAACCCAGGTACCACATACCGACCCTTGGCATCCATTTCTTCGAGTGCTTCAAATGAACCTGTGGAATCAATCGCGACAATCATACCATCTGCTACGACCACATCAGCAGTCGTCCAACCTAACGAAAACACATCAGCTACCTGTGCGTTACGTAAAATGAAATCAGCAGGGTGTTGTTGTTGAGATACTGCTATGCGTTTTTTTAATGTGTTTACGGTTGTATTCATTTGATATACTCCTTTAGGTAATATACTAGTAACCTATGTTCTGAAAAAAATATGAATTGTGAATAGTATACTATAACCCTCTAACTAAAGACCCGCTTAATAAAATCATGATTTGAATAGGGGACATATCTACTCAGAATTTCCCTGAAAAGAAAGGAACTATCCAGTTAATCTCTCATGTTAATTGTCTTTTAGGCTATGTTTCGATAAGATGATGCAAAGGTGTTTTTGTGAAAGGAGTGGGGGCAATACCATGCTAAATGAGAAAAATGATTTGGCCATCGATTGTTGCCTGCTAGCAGGGCGATTGATGATTGAAAGTGGTGCAGAGACGTATCGTGTAGAAGATACAATGACTCGCATGGCAATATCACAGGGGTTAATCGGAACACAAAGCTACATAACGCCAACTGGTATTATTTTTTCTCTTGGGAAAGATGGGTCAACCCGGATTATGACAATCCGTTTGCGAATAACCGATTTGGAAAGAATTGCACTCGTCAATCAAATATCGAGAAAGCTGACGAGTTTGGAAATGACCATTGAAGAAGCTTATGAAGAATTACAACGGATTGCAAGTGCTAACTTAATGTTTCCAATGCTATGGCAAATTATTGCCGCTTCTATTGCCAGTGGGTGTTTCCTAATCCTCTTTGAAGGTACATGGTGGGATGTGCCCGCGGCTCTTGTTGCTGGAGGGTTTGGATTCATCGTGGTCACATTGATCCATGAGTTGACGCGCGTCAAGTTTTTTGCCGAGTTTCTGGCGGCGACAGTTGTTGGTTTTATTGCTTTTTTAGCCGTCTTATTCAGTGTGGGAGAAGACTTAAACACCATTATTATAAGTGGTGTCATGCCTCTCGTTCCGGGATTGCTTATAACGAATGCTGTACGTGATCTGATGGCTGGTCACTTTGTATCAGGCGTTTCCAAAGGGGCAGAAGCCTTATTGACTGCGTTTGCCATCGGAGCAGGAGTAGCACTCGTACTATCATTCTAGGAGGGGTTATCATGACCTGGATTATCCAAGCGATTCTAAGTTTCATCATCGCGTATTCATTTGCCATCATATTTAATGCACCTAGAAAACAACTAGTTTCTTGCGGGCTCGTTGGGATGTCTGGCTGGCTCATTTATAGTGTTTATGCCTTAGTATCGGATGATACTGTGCAAGCATCGTTTGCAGGAGCTTTCGTTGTTGCCCTGGCAGCACATATTCTATCGAAACGTCTACGTATGCCGATGATCATTTTTAGTGTTCCTGGAATCATTCTGTTAGTTCCAGGAGGTCTTGCGTACAATGCCATGCGTCACATCGTGGAAAATGATTACTTGACGGCCATCTCCTATGCTTCCAAGGCATTTATGACCTCAGGTGCCATAGCAATGGGATTAGTATTCGCTGAAGTGCTGATGCAACTAATCTTTAAATACATGCGCAAAAGAAAGACGATTTCTCAAATGTCATGAGAAATCGTCTTTTTCATTTCATTTCAATTCAATTGCTGGTACAGGACGGCTGATAAAATAGCCCTGGATGGCATCACATCCAAGTTCTTTTAACAAATCGTATTGTTCCTTCGTCTCAACACCTTCAGCAACGACACGAATATCCATCGACTTGCCGAATTGAATTAAACCACACACTAGTTTTTGGAGTTTTTCTTGCTGTAAAATACCTGAAATAAATGTGCGATCAATTTTAAGTTCTGAAATCGGCAATAATTGCAAGTAACGGAACGACGCATAGCCTGTCCCGAAATCGTCGAGAACAAAAGCAATTCCTTCATTTTGCAATTGGTACATTTGCCGGATAATCGATTTTTCCGACTCCGCCTCCAAAGCGAATTTCTCAGTAATCTCAATTTGTATTAAATGAGCAGGACACCCCGCCTCTTCTAATGAACGACGAACAAGCTTGACCATATTTTTATCGCGAAACTCGCGTACAGATGTATTGATACTTATTTTTCTAGCATTGCCTTCCTCATACCAAGCAGCAGCTTGCCGGCAAGCCTGTTCTAACATAAAGGTCCCGATATCATGAATTAAACCGGTCTCTTCCGCAATGGGAATCAGTTCATTGGGTGCCACTGTACCGAGAACTTTGTCTTCCCATCTCACGAGAGCCTCCACAGTCTCCATTTTCCCTGTGTGTAAATCTACTTGAGGTTGATATACCACTTGCAAGTCTTTGTGATTAAGAGCTTCCAATAATCTTTTTTCAATGATTGTTTTTCTACTCAAAGCTTCATGGCTAGCCTTCGATAAACTTACGATATTGCCTCCGCCTTGTTGTTTCACTTTATGAATAGTCGCACTCGATGCTTTCATCAAATGCAGGAAGGTCGATTGATCTTCAGGATATCGCGTAATCCCGCCACTAATTGATATCGGTACGGCTTTATTGCGAATGTAAATCGGATGCTGTTTCAAATAAGTTAAAAACCCATGAGTAAACCAATCACTTAAAGGCGTAATTACTACGAACTCATCCTCACCGACTCGTGCGATATGACTATCCTGAAAGTACATTTTCATCCGCTTTGCGAATTCTACTAACAAGGTGGTATCTGATCCTTCATCATGCATGTCTTTTAACGTGTAAAACTTATCAATATCCAGGTAGAGGAATGAGAAGTTGCGTTTTTCTGTGATCATTTCGGACACAATGCTTTCAAGGTGATGACGATTCATTAAGCCGGTTTCTGGATCCACGTACGCAATTTGCTCAAGATGCATTTGTAGAAGTCTTTTTTCAGTAATATCTTTTTCTAAAATAGCAAAATAGAGCGGCTCACCATTTAACGCGAGTACAGGAATCGCTGTCATATCTACCCAGTACGCGTCTCCGTCTCTCGAAACTTTTTCCACTGAACCTTGCCAAACTCGATTGCTTTTCAAGGCATGCCAAATTTGATTAACCCCTGTATCTGTCGTGTGTTCGGGGAAAAGCTGCCAAAACGACTTTCCAATTACACGTTTCGGCGTCCATTTGCTCGTTTTGATAAATAAGGCATTCGCATATGTTATGAGTCCATCTACGTTCAAATAGGTGAGCATAAATGTCTCGTCTAGACCGTTCTTTAAACTAGCTAGCTCCTGGTTAAATGCAGGTTGATCGACGGTGTGGTAGTTGCCGATTTCATACACAAACATAAAACAAAGTTCATCATCAATGGTCATTGAATTAACAATCACAGACACTTGAACGGGTTTTCCTTGTTTCGTATGAAGGCTGATTTTTTCTAATCGAACCGGCTTATTCGAATGAAGTACTTGTTCCCAAATGGATGTCTGAATGGCTAAACGATTTTCCTCCAAAAATGGATGATGAAGACCCACAACTTCTTCTGAAGTAAACCCAAATATTTTTTCAGCTTCTATACTCCACCATAATACAGTCAACTCTTTATTAGCTAACATCATAGGAAATGGAACACGATCTAATAAACGTCTGCCATTTTCCAATATTTGTTGCATCTCACTCATTTTGCAACACTCCTTGCCTTATAGCTTTCCTTCATTATAGAGAAGTGTTAACGGCAAGTCATTAAATTGAAAAAATGTTTATTCTGAAAAATTTCAACGAACGGGTTCAAGGAAAGGAAAGTGAATGTTACGATTTTCGCCATTGAATTCATTCATTAGTAGAGTAAGATGGAAACTAGTGTGGAAAGAAAGCAGGTGGTTGGATGATTCGAGGTAAAGGGATTCTATTAATCGTAACAGGTGCGATGTTATGGGGGGCGACAGGTCCATTAATGGAATGGATTTTGTCTAACTATGAGCTATCGGTTTCCTTTATGTTGACCATAAGATTACTTGTAGCAGGTGCGGGATTGCTGGCTTTTCTTAAGCTAAAAGGGAAAAAAATAAAGCCGATATGGCGTCAATCATATTGGGTAAAGCGATTAATTATTTTCGCGGTCTTCGGGATGTTAGGCGTGCAATATTCATTTGTTGCGGCAATTGATGCGAGTAATGCGGTCGTTGCTACATTGCTTCAGTTTTTAGCTCCGATTTTCGTGGTGATTTTTGTGTCATGGAGAATGAAAAAATGGCCACCTATGTATCAAGTGATGGGAATCCTAGGGACCTTATTCGGTCTGTTTTTATTATTAACAAATGGCTCGTTGACCAATATATTACTGAGTCCAGCTGCTCTAGCATGGGGAATTGCTGTAGGCTTTAGTTTTGCTTTTTATACATTATACCCAAGGCATCTAATGGAAGAATGGGGCGTCCTGCTAGTAGTAGGTTGGTCCATGCTAATTGGCGGTGCGATACTCGGAATTGTCAGCCGCGTTTGGCTTTCTGACGAATGGGTTTTGCTCGCTGACTGGAAGTTTAATCTTCTTTTATTCACAATTATCATTATCGGAACACTGGCCTTTATCTTATTCCTAAGCAGCATGAAATACATAAGCGCGGTTGAGACAAGTATTCTATCAAGTATGGAACCACTGACCGCCATGGTTATATCCGTCATCTGGTTGCAACAAGTACTAGGGAAATGGCAACTTGTCGGTTCACTAGTGATGTTAATATGCGTAACGTGGCTCTCGATTGCTGGGGAACGGAAGAAGGATAGCGAGGAAGTTAGTGAAAGTGATCAAATGGCAGTAGAGAATAAATGAAATAGACTCTTTGGAAGTATGATAGGGGTTAAGCCAAGGATCGTGACTTTGTCACATCTCTTGGCTTTTTTGCTTTTAATGGGGGGATTCCTACGTGAACACGCTATTTTCCTACATGACCCACGATAATTACAAAATGAGCACTTGCTCAGTCAAGAAGTGCTTCCTTCATTCACATTAATACCCGATAAGCGCCAGCGGTCGGGGCAATTTCAAGGTTTTTCCTTTTGTTGTGGAGAGGAAAATCTTGAATGGGGCTGCCGGTGGGACTGGCAGCCTTTGCTATGGGGGAGGGGGACTTTCTGATGTCCAATTTGGGTGTTTTCAGACGTCGACCTCAAATTTTCAGACGTGGTGCCTTATTTTTCACACGTCAACCGTAAATTTTCAGACGTCCCCCCCAAAAAGTCAGACTGAGCCCTCGCTCACTCCCCAAAATCTCTCCCTCCTAAAATTCAGTCAAATGAATGGTACCTTTCACTTCCTTGTTATGGCATAATAGTGAACAATCAGATAATTAATTCGTAAAACGAAGAAGTTTCAGGGGGATCGATTGTGAAAACTGTATTTTCTTATGCTAAACCATATAAGTGGCCAATTATTATTGCGTTTTTCCTTATGTTAACCGAATTAGCCGTCGAGCTTATTCAGCCACTCATCATTGCCAAGATTATCGATGATGGCATTATGCAAAACGATCAAACCGTGATTTGGACATGGGGAGGGGTCATGATGCTCATGGCCGTACTCGCCTTTTTGTCTGGTGCAACCAACTCTTTCTTTGCTTCACATGCTTCACAAAGTTTTGGCTTTGATGTTCGCAGTGCGTTATTTAAGCAAGTTCAGCAATTTTCAGTTGCTACCTTCACAAAATTTCCAACCGCTGGATTAATCACACGATTGACCAGTGACGTTACTATGGTACAAAACGTACTCTTCATGAGTTTACGAATCATGCTGCGTGCTCCATTACTCGTCATTGGTAGTATCGTTGCGGCATTTATCATTAATGCTTATCTCGCGATGTTCTTGGTGATCGGTGCACCATTCTTACTCGTTTTCTTATACATCATGGTGAAAAAAGGGGTTACTTACTTTGCACTCGTTCAAGTCCGACTCGATCGTGTCAACCGAGTGCTGCAAGAAAACTTACAAGCAGTGCGACTAGTAAAAGCCTACTTGCGAGGTACATATGAGTCATCCCGGTTTGAAAAAGTATCTGGACTGCTCAAAATGGATACAGTAAAAGCCCTCCGCATTATGGAGTTAATTTTGCCGTTATTGCTATTCGTCATGAATGTCAGTTTGCTAGCGGTATTATGGTTTGGAGCCCGTGAAATTCAAGCCAATGAATCCCAAATTGGTGAGCTGGTCGCAATTGTGAACTACGCGATGCGTATGACGGGTGCATTCTCCATGTTTGCGTTTATTATCATGGCGGTTGCACGTGCAAAAGCATCTGCTGAACGAATGGAGGAAGTACTTCTAGTAAATGAAGGACTGGAACGCGATGGGAAATCAGGTAAGATGAATGCCATTACGGAAGGAGAAATCAGTTTCCGTAATGTGACATTTACATATCCGAACTCCTCAGAACCCGTGTTGAAAAACATTACCTTTGACGTCAAGTCGGGTGAGAAATTAGCCATCATGGGGGCGACTGGTGCGGGTAAATCTACATTATTACAACTGATCCCGCGTTTCTTTGAAGTGAAAAACGGCTCCATTTCCGTGGACGGCAAGGATGTAAATACGTGGTCACTTGATCAATTAAGACAGGCGATTGGCCTAGTGCCACAACAATCCCTATTGTTTACAGGAAGTATTTATCAAAACTTGGCTTGGGGAAAGATGGAAGCAACAGCCGAAGAGTTAGAGCACGCAGCTAAACAAGCTCAAATTCATACCTCAGTCGAACAATTCACAAATGGCTACGACACGCGAGTCGGTCAAAAAGGTGTGAACTTATCAGGTGGTCAAAAACAGCGCTTATCAATCGCTCGTGCGTTGGTGAGAAAACCAGAGATCCTATTACTCGACGATAGTACCAGTGCACTCGATGTGAAAACGGAAGCTGCACTTTGGGAAGCGCTAGAAAAAGAAGAAGCCACGATGCTGGTTGTAACGCAAAAGATTCGTACAGCTATGGGAGCAAACAAAATCCTACTTCTGGATAATGGGCAAATTGCGGCATATGGAACGCATAACGAATTGCTCAAAGCGTCCGATCTATATCGTCAAATTGCGGAGTCGCAACAAGAACAGGAGGTGGTTGCGGATGCGTAATCTTCTATCTAAACCGTTTGGCTATGAACCAGTGTTATCAAAAGAGGATATTAAAACGGTGAAAAAGAAAAAAGGGGAACGGGCTGGTAATTGGAAAGATGTCTTAAAGAAAATTTGGCTACTCGTAGATGAGCAGCGCGCACTATTAGTTACGGTGCTACTAACTGTGATCGTCAGCTCCGCACTCGCATTAATTGGTCCTTACTTGATCGGGGTCATTATCGATCAATACATTGTACCTGGTGAATTTGGCGGTTTACCAAAAATGATCATGTGGTTAATCGGTGTTTATTTGTTCCTATCGCTGTCCCTGTTTTTCCAAAACTATTGGATGATTGGTATAGCTCAACAGACGATTTACCGAATGAGAACGAGCTTATTCGCTCATTTCCAAAAGCTACCCGTGTCTTTCTTCGATAAAAGACAGCATGGGGAATTAATGAGTCGTTTGACGAATGATATCGAGAATGTGAGTGCCACACTCAATAGTTCATTTATCCAAGTGTTCTCAAGTGTCTTAACGTTAACAGGTACCGTAATCGTCATGTTGACATTAAGTCCTTTACTCACACTGTTAACAATGACCATCATTCCCGTCATGTTCATCGCGATGCGTTGGATTACAAGACGTACCGGGAAACTGTTTAAAGAACAACAACAAGCAGTTGGTGATCTAAATGGAATGATTGAGGAAACCATCTCCGGTCAGCGCATTGTCAAAGCATTCTCTCAAGAAGACCGAGTAACGGAAGAATTTCTTGTCAAAAGCGAACGCCTGAGACGCACTGGATTTTGGGCGTTAACTTATTCGGGATTCATTCCAAAAGTCATGAACATGTTGAACAATGCCAGTTTCGCGATTGTAGCGGGCGTTGGAGGATTGCTGGCATTAAGCGGTCACGTGACCATTGGAACGATCGTTATCTTCTCGGAATATGCTCGTCAATTTACTCGCCCAATAAACGATTTAGCCAATCAATTTAACACGGTTTTATCGGCTATCGCTGGAGCGGAACGCGTTTTCGCGATTATTGATGAACCAATCGAGAAGGACGAAGCCACTAAATATACAGATACCGTGTTAAGTGGGAAAGTGGAATTCGCCAATGTATCCTTTAAATATGAACAATCAGATGAGGATCACACCATTCGTGACGTTAGTTTTATGGTGAAACCTGGGGAAACTGCGGCATTGGTGGGTGCAACCGGAGCGGGGAAAACAACCGTCATGCAACTACTTGCTCGCTTTTACGAAACGAATGAAGGGCAAATTCGAATTGACGATATTCCAATTCAAGAATTGCCACGTCAAACTTTACGTAGTCAAATAGCCTTCGTCCTACAAGATCCATTTTTATTTGAGGCGACGGTCAATGAAAACATTCGCTACGGAAGATTGAATGCAACAGATGAAGAAATAAGAGAAGCAGCAATACAAGCAAACGCACATGACTTTATTCAAAAGTTACCAGAAGGATACGATACAGTGCTAACTGCAGATGGAGGAGAAATCAGTCAAGGCCAAAAACAACTCCTTTCCATTGCACGCGCACTCGTTGCAGACCCCGTCATTTTGCTACTGGACGAAGCAACAAGCAGCATCGATACCGTAACAGAAATTAAAATTCAAGAAGCTTTGGAGCGTTTAATGGAAGGGCGCACGAGCTTTGTCATTGCCCATCGACTAAACACCGTCAGAAAAGCCGATGTCGTATATGTCATGGACCAAGGACAATTAGTCGAATCCGGCAGCCAAGAACAACTCGTTGCCCAAAAAGGCCTGTATTACAATATGTTGTCTGGAGCATAAAGGAAGCAAGGGGACGGTTCTCTTGCTTCCTTCGTCCCACGCTAATAGGTTACTTTAAAAGGCTGGCTCTATTCTAAAGCAAATATCCCATAATTATTGAAATGCTCAAAACCTTTTATGAATAAAGAGTTTTGAGCGTTTTTTAGTATCCAGTGAAGTTATGAAAAGAAGGATTAACGTTAAATGTGATAAAAATCCAGTTAAGACTCATGAGAAGCCTGAAAGAAAACGATTTTTCTCTTGACGAATGTATTATTTATAGTATTTCGTAATATTCTCTTGTTTTGATTTTAAAGGGTAATGGGTTTTTCCGGAGAATAATAGTTAAGTTAATATATTTTTTTTAGGAAAGTGAAGAGGTGTA
>Ga0209013_10000852_pt1 | contig 27989 bp, 26 predicted proteins | sample Cruoilmetagenom2_FD_187291 | JGI IMG/M metagenome (GOLD analysis project Ga0209013, IMG submission 187291) | Oil polluted marine microbial communities from Coal Oil Point, Santa Barbara, California, USA - Sample 2 (SPAdes) (version 2) | ecosystem: Environmental > Aquatic > Marine > Oil seeps ...
ATCGAATACAAAGGTAATTATTATTACCTTAAGCTAATTAGTTTCTGTTACTGCGAATTTTACTTTTTTAAGTAAAATGTGGCAGTCTCATTCTTAAAAAACAGATTGCCACAGTCGTTCCTTCTTCGCAAAGACATAAGTGTTTGTCATTTAAGCAATTGATATTTACTCGTTACGTCGAACTCATGTTAAAACGATAAGGTGGATAGCCCAGATTGAGGCATTTGTTGAAGCTCTTTTTGAATTTTTACATTTTAAAAAACAAAAAAGCGACTGCTGAAAGCTGGAAACAGCTTCAAAAAACATTAAAGATTAAACCCAATATTAACGCCTAATTTGTTAGCAATAAGTTTAGTTATACGTTGTTTAAGTTCAGGAATTTTAACAGAATTCAGTACGTTATTACTAAAAGCGTACATTAATAAAGCTTTTGCTTCTTTTTCAGGAATGCCACGAGAACGTAAATAAAACATGGCGTTTTCGTCTAACTGTCCAATTGTACACCCATGAGAACATTTCACATCGTCTGCAAAAATTTCTAGTTGTGGTTTGGAATTAATTGTAGATTTATCGTGAATTAAAATATTATTATTAGATTGAAAGGCATTGGTTTTTTGCGCTTCTTTATCTACAATTATTTTTCCATTAAAAACACCTATTGAATTATCGGCAAAAACACCTTTATAATCTTGGTGACTTTCGCAATTAGGTTCTTTATGATGTACTAAAGTATTATGATCTACATGTTGCTTATCTCCAATAATAGTAATGCCTTTTAAGGTAGAATCTATACGCTCTCCATGCTGATAAAAATTAAGATTATTTCGTGTTAATTTTCCTCCAAAAGAAAAAGTATGTACAGAACAATGGCTCTCTCGCTTTTGCTTAATAAATGTATTGTCTATTAACGAAGCGTTTATATTATCGTTTTGCACTTTATAATAATCTACAATAGCACGCTTATTGGTGAAAATTTCTGTTACACTGTTAGTAAGTACAGGGTTATCTGTTAGACTTTGATGACGTTCTATAATTTGCACATGGGAATTTTCGTCTACTACTATTAAATTACGAGGCTGTAACATTAAAGCAGATTCATTTCCTGTTGAAAAATGAATAATTTGAATAGGTTTTTCAACTAATTTATTTTTGGGAATATGGATGTACGCTCCTTCGTTTGAAAAAGCTGTATTTAATGAGGCTAAACTATCTTTTGTAGCAGCTTTATTAAAATAGTTTTCTATAATTAGTCTGTATTTTGGTTTATTTAATGCTGCAGACATCAAACAAATGTCCATGCCATCATGTGTTGTTTGAGAGAAATATGATGAGTACTTTCCATCTATGAATACAATTTTATAAGAATCGATGTCATGAATAAAATACTTTTTTACATCACTATACTCTAAAGCACTTTCTTGTTTTGGGAAAACACTATAATCCTGCTTTAATATATTATTTAATGAAGTATACTTCCAGGATTCCTCTTTTTTTGTTGGGAAACCATTTTCTTCAAATAATTTAATAGCGTCACTTCTAATGTCGTGAACTGGAGAATCTATATTAATTTGATTTTCGAAAGCTATAAATGATGATAATAATTTTTCCTTTAAACTCATTTGCTTTTTAATTAAGCGTTCACTTCTTGTTTAATCCAATCGTATCCTTTTTCTTCAAGCTCATGAGCTAATTCTTTTGTCCCTGACTTCACTATTTTCCCATTGAATAATACATGAACATAATCGGGAACTATATGGTCTAATAAACGTTGGTAATGTGTTATTACAAGAACAGCATTGTCTTTAGATTTTAATTTATTGACACCATTTGCAACAATCCGTAAGGCATCGATGTCTAATCCAGAATCTGTTTCATCTAAAATAGCTAATTTAGGTTCGAGCATTGCCATTTGAAAAATTTCATTTCTCTTTTTTTCTCCACCTGAAAATCCTTCGTTTAAAGAACGTGATAAAAACTTTCTATCAATCTCTAATAGCTCAGATTTGTCACGAATCAATTTCAGCATATCTTTAGCTGGCATATCCTCTAAGCCTTTAGCCTTTCGAGTTTCATTAATTGCCGCTTTCATGAAATTAGTAACAGATAAGCCAGGAATTTCAACAGGATATTGGAATGATAAAAAGACGCCTTTATGTGCACGTTCTTCGGCAGATAAATCTTCAATATTTTCATTTTCAAAAAAAACATTCCCTTTAGAAACCTCATACTCATCTTTCCCAGCAATCACAGAAGCTAATGTGCTTTTGCCAGAACCATTAGGTCCCATAATAGCATGAACTTCTCCAGCTTTAATCTCAAGATCAATACCTTTTAAAATTGATTTGCCTTCAACACTTGCGTGTAAATTATTTATTTTAAGCATAGATACTACTATTGTAATTTTATAACGTCGTTATCTTTTGGATTAGGCTTGGTAACGTTTAATATTTCTTTGATTTCAACCCGAAAAGGCCAGCCTTCTTCAGCTTCCGGTTTTGGAGTGATTTTACCTCTAATTTCAACAGGAACCATATCTGTAGATTCTGTTTTATATTGTTCTACTTGTTTATTCAGTTCATGCATTTTATCATCAATAATAATAGCATAAACTTCTTGATGGGTTTGTAATACTGCGGCATCTCCATAATAAACAAATTCTCCTTTTAGAAGTGTAAGTCCATCATTTTGCTTTGCAGTTTTCCCATTACTATCTGTAGTAACACTGTCCTCTTTTAATTCTGTTTTTGATTCATTTTTACAGCTTACTATAACTGTAAAACATAATAATGTGATAATTACTTTTTTCATTTTTATAAATTTTATCCTACACTTCCTTCTAAACTAATTTCTAATAATTTTTGTGCCTCTATTGCAAATTCCATTGGTAATTTATTCAATACATCTTTACTAAAACCATTTACAATTAAAGCTATGGCTTTTTCAGTATCTATACCACGTTGGTTACAATAAAAAATCTGGTCTTCACCAATTTTACTAGTTGTTGCTTCGTGCTCTATTTGTGCTGATTTATTTTTTACTTCAATATAAGGGAATGTATGTGCGCCACATTCATTACCCATTAATAAACTATCACACTGAGAAAAGTTACGAGCATTATCTGCTCGAGAGCTAATTTGAACTAATCCACGATATGAATTTTGAGATTTTCCTGCTGAAATTCCTTTGGAAATAATTGTTGATTTAGTGTTTTTCCCTAAATGAATCATTTTTGTTCCAGTATCTGCTTGTTGAAAGTTGTTGGTAACAGCAATTGAGTAAAATTCTCCAATTGAATTGTCACCTTTTAATATACAACTAGGATATTTCCATGTTACAGCACTTCCTGTTTCAACTTGTGTCCAAGATATTTTTGCATTTTTCTCACATAAACCTCTTTTGGTTACAAAATTGAAAACCCCTCCTTTGCCTTCAGCATTTCCTGGATACCAATTTTGTACAGTACTATACTTTATTTCTGCATCATCTAAAGCAATTAATTCCACGACTGCTGCATGTAATTGATTTTCGTCACGGCTTGGTGCGGTACAGCCTTCAAGATAACTTACATAACTCCCTTCGTCTGCAATAAGAAGTGTTCGTTCAAATTGCCCTGTGCCTGCTTGATTAATCCTAAAGTATGTAGAAAGTTCCATTGGGCAACGTACGCCTTTAGGAATGTAACAGAAAGAGCCATCGGTAAATACTGCAGAATTTAATGCTGCGTAAAAATTATCGGTTTGAGGAACAATAGTTCCCATATACTTTTTAACTAATTCAGGGTGCTCTTGTATCGCTTCTGAAATTGGACAAAAAATAATCCCTTTTTCGTTTAAAGTTTCTTTAAATGTAGTTGCCACTGAAACAGAATCAATAACTATATCAACAGCAACTCCAGATAGTTTTTTTTGTTCATCGATAGAAATACCTAACTTTTTAAATGTTTCTAAAAGTTCTGGATCAACATCTTCTAAAGTCTTATTAGGATCTAATTTTTTTGGTGCTGAATAATAAGAAATATTTTGAAAATTTGGTTTTTCATAGTCAACATTTGCCCAATCAGGTTCTTTCATTTGCTTCCAAACACGAAACGCTTCAATCCTCCAATCTGTCATCCATTGCGGCTCTTCTTTTTTCTTAGAAATAGCCCGAACAATATTTTCATTTAATCCTTTTGGAAAAGTGTCTGATTCAATATCAGTATAAAAACCATACTCATATTCTTGAGTTTCGAGTTCTTTTTTTAAGTCGTCTTCCGTATACTTTGACATAATTCTTTCTTTCCTTTTAAAGTGAAAACGATTCTCCACAACCGCAAGTTCTATTTGCGTTTGGATTGTTAAATATAAATCCAGTTCCATTTAAACCACCAGAATACTCTAAAGTTGTTCCAATGAGGTATAAAAAACTTTTTTTGTCTACAATTATTTTAAGATTATTATCTTCAAATACTTTGTCCTCATTTAGTTGCTCTTTATCAAACTTCAAATTATAAGATAAACCAGAACAACCACCACTTTTTACGCCAACACGAATGTAGTCTGTAACAGGATTATATCCATCATCTTTCATCAGTTGAATGACTTTGTTTTTAGCTGTATCTGAGACTTTTATCATTTGTTATATAGATTATGTCTAAATAGACGAAGCAAATATACAACATAAGTCCATTTTTATCATATATCCTAACATTATATTAGCAAATGGTTCTATAGGAATTTCCTATTGATTTTGAAAGTCAGGATTGTTTATAAACGAATAATCTGAAAGTGAAAGAAGAAAAGCTTTTAAGTCTGCTTTATCTTCATCAGATAATTGCACACCACCCTCAGCAACTTTTTTCATTAAAGGATCAATAGTTGGAGAGTCTTGTAAACCTTCACTGTAGTGATTTATCACTTCATCTAAAGTGTTAAAACGGCCATCATGCATGTAAGGCGCAGAGAATGCTAAATTTCGTAATGATGGAGATTTAAATTTTCCATTATCTGCTGGATCTCCAGTTACTAGTCCTAATCCAAAATCTACCAAAACTGCATCTAGGCCATTATTATGAAATATATTATCTGTCCAAAGCGGATTGTTTGGATTTCCATGACAATGAAAACAGTCTCCTTTATCTTCATTCATAAAAACATTAAAACCATTAAGTTCCTGTGGTGTTAAGGTCTCTGTGCCTAGTAAATGTCTGTCAAATTTTGAATTAGCAGAAATTAAAGTTCTCTCAAATTGAGCAATTGCTTTAGTTACTTGAGTAGAATCAATAGTTGTAGTTCCAAACGCTTGTTGAAACAATAAAGGATATTCTGAATCTTGTTGCAATCTTGTTGCTACTGTACCCCAATTGTTATGCATTTCGATGGGATTAGTAACAGGCTTTAGCGCTTGATTTTCAAGGCCAAATTCTCGACCATCCCAAAAGAATTTTTCATTATAATTCCAAGCTAAATTAAAAATAGGCATTGAATTACGGTTGCCTAATAAGCCATCAATGCCAACACTAAACCTTGAACTATCTGTAAATGCATTTTCAGGGGAATGACAATCTGCACAGGCTTGAGAATGATCTGCCGATAAAATAGGGTCAAAAAATAATTTTTTCCCAAGTGAAATACCTTCTACAGTTTGAGGATTGTTTAATGGAATTACAGGTGGAATAATATTGTCTTCAAATAATTGAGGGATTTGTAGAGGGCTAGGAGTAGCAATGTATTGTTGTCCATTTTCGTCTGAAGAGCATGACAAACAAATAAAGCTTAAAATACAACCGATGCTAGCAATCCATTTTTTCATAACCTATTGATTTATAGTTCCTAAACTAAATACACTTTGTCCGTTATCATGCATCATCACTTGAGCATCAAAATTTGGCATTAATGTGCTATGCAAAATATTTAAATCCCACTGGTTAGGGTTTTTAAACCACTCAGAGATATTCATTCTTATTTCAAAAGTGATATCATTTGTTATAGTTATTTCACCTAGGTTGACATCAAAAAAAGTATCTTGAAATAAAATTTCATTGGGATCAGAAATATCAGCAGCTCGAATGGCATGATAAGCATAACCGGTTTCTGTTGTTGTATTATCTATAAATTTACCTTCTAATTGCATATAATGATAGCCACCACCTAACATCATTGGGACATTCCAAGACGCAGAATTTAAATCTGTGTAAGCCCCATCTATATTGTCTTCATTATCGAACCCGAAAGTAAACGACACATTACTATAGACTCCTGTAGGAATTGGAATTGATGGACTAAAACTCATGTTTTCATTAGCAGTAACATCGACTAAATTATAGGCATCAATGATAATTGTTTCTCCATTTTCTTTAGTAAATGTGATATCAGAAATTAGATATCTCAATCTTTCAATACTTAATTGTTCTCCATTTTCATTGGTGTATTGAATAACATTAAAATCTGTATTTGAAACATTTGTTCCATCCCAGTTATGAGTGAAATTAAAGGTTGTATTTATGTTATTATTACTGCTAATATTATCATCATTATCTTCACTACAAGACGTTATAAATAGTAACCCAAAGCTTAAAATTAGTATGTTTTTTTTCATTTTATTTTCATTAAAAGTAAGTCTGTAAATCCTTTATTTTCTAGAATGTCTGCGTTAGAGCTATTAGAATCTCCTACAGCCACAATTGTGCCATCATTGAGTTGAGTTGCATCATATGCAAAGTCAATATCAGAGCCTCCAATAGTATGTTGCCATTGGATATCTGCATTGCTATCAATCTTTAATACCCAAGCGTCATTTTGTCCTTGATTTGCAGAGAGATCTCCATCAGAACTTCTTGAACTCCCAGTGATAATAAACCCATTGTCTTGTGTTTTTGATACAGATCGGCCAACATCGAAATTACTACCGCCAAATGTTTTCTCCCAAATCAATTCTCCTGAGGGTGTTATTTTAATTAGCCATAAATCTGCTGCGCCATTATTTTGAGAAATATCTTGATCACTACTTCTTGTGTCTCCAACGATAATAAAATTACCATCACTAGAATTTGTTATCGAACGGGCTTCGTCAATTTCATCACCTCCATAAGATTTCTCCCATAGTAGTTCTCCAGTATTAGAAATGCTTATAACCCAAAAATCATAAGAACCATTACTGTCAGAAATATCAATATCATCACTATCTGATGACCCAATAATCATATAACCATTATCAGATTGAATAACATCATAAGGCGTATCAGTAAAACTTCCGCCATAATATTTACTCCACTCTATGTCTCCTGAAGTATTTAATTTAATCGCCCAATAATCTCCACCTGCATGACGTCTTTGAGAGTTTCGAGTATTTCCTTGGCCACCAGAAGCAGTAACATCTAAAACACCTACTAAAAGATAACCATTATCGTTGGTTTGTATTAATGAAATACCATTATCAATACCAGAATATCCAAACGATTTTTGCCAAGTCAGATTCCCTAAGGCATCTAATTTAGAAATCCAATAATCTTGAGAGCCTGCATTTTCGGTTACATCTTCATCATTACTTGAACTAAACCCTAAAATAGCAAAACCACCATCTGAAGTTTGTATAATGCTATTCCCTCTATCGTCTAAACTTCCACCATAAGTTTTAGACCACTGTAATGTGCTTTCAGAAGTAAATTTTAAAACCCAATAATCAAAATTTTCGATTAGTTTATCAGTTATATCTCCATCAATGCTTTGTGTATAGCCTAAAATCGCATAGCCACCATCTATTGTGTTTGTAGTAGATTGAGCACTTTCATTTTTTGTGCCACCGTAAGTTTTAATAAAATCTATGTCACCAGTTAAGGTTTCATTAGGGATTAAGATTGTTGTATCGTCATTAGAGCAATTCAATAAGAAAGCAAACACAGCAATTGTAAATGCTAATTTATAAAACAAACTTTTTTTCATTTTACTATAAGTATTAATTACTTTCTCTAACAATGAAAAGACCTCCTTCTATATCGCTAATTATAATATTACCACTTGGGAAGTAAGGATACACATTCCAAGCACCATTAAAACCTGTACTATCACTATTTGGATAAGTATCAAAAAAACCAATTTCTGACATTGTTCCAGAGGCAATATTTGAAATATCATGAATACGGACACCAGCTCTATAATTAGCTAAATAAAATTTATTACCACCTACATAACCATTATGATCTATAGCAGTAGTTGGCCCAAAATATTCATTTAGAAAGATAGGATTATCTAAATCTTGTAAATCGAAAATCATCATTCTTGTATTATTGCCGAAGTTAAGTTCATCCAATTCATCACCAACAATAAAATAACGATGATCTTCTGTAAACCAACCTTGATGAGTGTAAGCAATATTTGGATAGTTTTGAGTTGAAATGCTTATAGGATTTGTTTTATCAGTAATATTTGCAATAACAATTTCATTTTCATTACTACCTACTAAAATTTCACTTCCAGTATAATCACTATCTGGACCATGATAAGTTACAACTTGAGCATCATGAGAATACCCACCATCTGCAAACCCACCAGCAGCTATAGGATTAGTGGGGTCTTGAATATCAACAAAGTGAATACCACCATTAAATGTGCTTGTACCAACAGCATATGCATAACCAGATTCTTCGTTAATAACAATATTGTGCGCGCTACCAAATTCTGTATAATGAGCATCTGCTGTAAAAATTTCGGGAGCATTGGTAACATTTCTTAGCCTAGTAAGGTCAAAAACTTGCATACCATGACTTCCTGCTTCACTCACAATAAATGCATAATCACTATAAACTTTTATATCTCTCCATAAACTGTTTGAAGTAGCTGTTGGCAGTGTCCCAAGTAACAAAGGTTCTGTTGGGTCTGAGATATCGACAAAAGCCGAACCAGTTGTTGTACCAACTAAAGCATATTCTTTTCCTGTTGTTGAATCGGTCCAACCCCAAGAGTCATTACCTTCAGCTCCAGAACCGCCTAATATATCTATTGGAATATGACTCATTAAATCATAACCATCACAAGGATAAATTCCAGCCATTCCATTTTCGCAAGGACTAAGAGGTTGAGAATTAGGATTACTATCACAGGCATTTCCAACGCCATCATTATCATCGTCTTCTTGATTTGGATTAGCAATTAATGGGCAGTTATCTGTACTATCTGGAACACCATCATTATCTGTATCTGTGCCAGATGTTGCCTCACAAGCATTCCCAACACCATCATTATCATCATCTTCTTGATTTGGGTTTGCTATTAAAGGACAGTTGTCAATAGAATCAATAACACCATCATTATCACTATCTGAAACAGGTGTAAAAGTAACTGGCTCATTATCACAAGATTGAAATGAGGTGAATACTAACCCTCCAATAATTAATACTTTTAAAATTTTTCTTAAATAACTCATTGCAATATTTATTTTAATATAATTTTTTTAGAAATAGTTGAATTGATTTTTATCAAGTACATACCTTTAGCATAATCCTGAATTGGCAAAACGAATTCTTGAACATTTATATTGTTCTTGAAAAACACTTTTTGTCCAATAATGTTATATAATTCAATAGTTTTAATGCTTTGATTTTGAGAAGCATTAATAATGGGGTTATTAATTGTTGGATTAGGAGATATGGTAAAAAAACTATTTAATTGAGTTTCGTTTGTAGTAAGTGTACCACTTTGTCTTATAATAAACATGCCTCTTTCAATATCACTAATTATAATGTTTCCACTTGGGAAATACGGATATACACTCCAAGCACCATTATAATTTGTATTATCATTTGCAGGGTATGTGTCAAAATATCCTATTTCTGTCATTGGGTTGGTTGATGAAGATATATTAGTAATGTCTAATATCCTTACACCAGCTCTATAATTTGCTAAATAAAATTTATTTCCTTTTACATATCCATTATGATCAATTGCAGCTGAAGGGCCATAATAAGTTGAAGATAAAATAGGATTATCTAAATCTACAAGATCTAATACGAGTGTTTTAGTGTTAAACCCAAATCCTTGTTCGTCTGTTTCATCTCCAAAAATAAAATAGCGTTGATCATCAGTGAACCAACCTTGATGAGTGTATCCAGAAGGTGTATAAGTGATATCTGAAACCTCAATAATATTGTTTTTATCTGTTACGTCTAAAATCACAATTTTATCAGTCCCAGAAAAAGTACCATTGCTACCAATAAATATTTCACGGTTGGTATAATCTGTATCTGGACCGGTATAAGTAATTACTTGTGCATCATGCGTATAACCTTGGTTTGAAAAACCGCCAAGACTAACAGGATTTAATGGATCTGAAATATCAATAAAATTAGGACCACCATTATAGGTGTTACAGCCTACTAAGTAAGCAATAGCTTCACTTTCATTAATGATTATATTATGACAACTATCAATACCTGTGTAGGTAATGTTTGGTTCGAAAGTTTCGTCAACTTCTGGGCCGTTTCGTAAAAGTGTTAAATCGAAAACTTGCATACCATGAGCACCTATATTGTCGGCTACAATAAATGCATAATTATTATAGATTTTAACATCTCTCCATATACTAGTTGAAGTTCCTGTGGTATTAATTCTACCTAAAAAAATGGGATTAACAGGATCAGAAATATCAATAAATGCAGTGCTATTTGTTGTCGCCATGATAGCATATTCTTTACCATCCATTGGGTCTGTCCATCCCCAAGCATCACTACCCTCAGGAGTTCCAGCCGTCGTTGCTAGTGTAGAAATTGGCATTCTAGATAATAAATCATAATCATTACATGGATATATCTCAGAGCCACTAACAGTAGCAAACCCATCAGAACAAGGAGTTTGAGAATACATATTAGTTGAAATTAATAATAAAACAACTAAAATTTTTTGATAAGTTCTTAACATGGGGTTAAGCTTTAAAAATTTAAAGACACAAATTTAATAGAATATTAGTGAAGAGAGGTATTTTATATGTTAAAAAGCTTGATTTACAAGCTGATTAGCGAATTGATTTTTTAAAAATGCTAAAATTAAAAGTTTACTCCTACTTTTGCAGAATGATAGAAGATAAAAACCAACCACTAACTCCATTAAGCGATTTAGGAGAATTTGCATTAATAAATCATTTAACCAAGGCGTTTAAAATAAATCACAAATCAACAGTAAAAGGTATTGGAGATGATGCAGCAGTGTTAGAGTTTAAAGAAAAAAGAATAGTTGTAACTACAGATTTACTTGTTGAAGGTGTTCATTTTGATTTAAGTTATATGCCTTTAAAGCACTTGGGATATAAAGCAGTAATTGTTAATTTATCTGATGTATATGCAATGAATGCAAATGCAACACAAATTACAGTTTCAATTGCAGTATCTAATCGATTCCCTCTAGAAGCTCTTGAAGAGTTATATTCAGGGATTGAAACTGCTTCAAAAATATATGGTGTTGATGTGATAGGAGGAGATACTACATCATCAACTTCAGGGTTGTTAATTTCTATTACTGCAATTGGGGAAATTGTTGAAGATAAAGTAGTATTTAGAAATGGAGCTCAACAAAACGATTTACTAGTTGTTACAGGTGATTTAGGAGGTGCATATATGGGATTACAAGTTTTAGAACGAGAAAAGGAAGTGTATAAAGTGAATCCAAGTAATCAACCGGATTTAGAACACTATTCATACATTATGGAGCGTCAATTAAAACCTGAGGCACGAAAAGATATTATTAAATTGCTAAATGATTTGAATGTAAAACCTAGTTCAATGATTGATATAAGTGATGGATTATCTTCTGAGGTAATGCATTTATGTAAACAGAGTAAAGTAGGTTGTGATGTTTATGAGGATAAAATCCCTTTAGATCCACAAGTTATTTCTACTTGTGAAGAATTTAATTTAGATAGTACAACTATTGCACTAAATGGAGGTGAAGACTACGAGCTTTTGTTTACAATTTCTCAAGACGATTTTTCAAAAATAAAAGCAAACCCAAATTTTACTGTAATTGGTTTTATGAAAGAAGTAAGTGCAGGAATGCATTTAATTACACGAGCTGACACAAAGATTCCTTTAAAAGCACAAGGCTGGAAAAATTTTAATGATTAGGCTGTGATTCTTAAATTTGAGTTGTCAAATCCTTGACTAATACTTAATCTTAAAGCTTTTCTCATGTAGATTTTTTCTAAAATGCTATTAATTTCTCTAAATTTTGGAGTAAGCTCTATTAAATTGCCATTACTATTTGTAGTTAATTCTCTTTTACAGTGTCTACAAGTGTATTCTTTTACATGATAGGTTACTTTGCGTGTCACTTCATAATCATGTCCAAAAAGATTGCAATACAATTTTGGAATAAATGCTGTTGTTTGGGTAGTCGTTTTCATAAGTTTATCCTTTGGGGACTATAAACATATGTAAAAAATCAACATAACAGACAAAATGCTATATATTTTCGATGAAACGCACAATATGACGTAAGAAATTTCTTCTATTTTCAATATGAGTCATGTGCCCATCAGGAAATTCGACGATTTTTACATTTGCTTTTTTTGCTTGTTTTATTAGTGTATAATACTCTAATACAGGGTCTTTGCGACTAATAATCATCATTTTTTTATAAGCTGACGATTTTAATAAAATCTCTCTATTTTTTCTAATTTTCATTCCTTCTTGAGCTGCAATATATCCTTGAATAGATGTTTTTAAGGCTTCAACTCTTAAAATTTCAATTTCTTTTGAGAAAATAACTTTATTTTTTAGTCTAAATAAATTACTGATTGAAACTTTTACTAAGTCTTTATAATTTTTTTTTGCAACTTCAATGGCACGTGTTCTTAACTTTCTTTTTTCTGGGGAATCTTCTTCAGCTGTAGAATTCATTAAACATAGTCCTTCTATTTTTTTTGGATGCTTTTCTACTAAAGCTAATGCAACATAACCACCTAAAGAATGTCCAATAATGCTATACAGGTCTATTTTTAAATGATTTAGTACAGCAGAAACAGCTTCAGCCATGAGCTCCATAGAATGAATATATCCTAAACAATCTGTGCGTCCATGTCCTAATAAATCAATACAAATTATTCTTTTTTTCTGATTTAGCTTAAGAACGAGGTCACTCCACATTGTAGAATTTGATAAAAAGCCATGTAATAGTACTACAACAGAACCTTCACCATCATCAGTATAATAAATAGGAATGCTTTTGTATTCTATAATCATTTTAAAAGACCTTAAAAAAGAAGGGAAAACCTTGTTTAAGACTTATTCATTAAATCTTCGATTTCTTCAGCTTCAATTGGGATATTCCTCATTAAATTAAAAGGATCTCCATTTTCACTTATAACAACATCATCTTCTAAACGTATTCCAAAACCTTCTTTTGGGATATAGATTCCTGGTTCAACAGTAAAAACCATATTGGCTTTCATAGGTTCAGTTAAGATACCATAATCATGTGTGTCTAATCCCATATGATGTGAAGTGCCATGCATAAAATATTTTTTATAAGCAGGCCAATCTTTGTTTTCATTTTGCACATCTGCTTTGTCTAGCAATCCTAAACCTATCAATTCTGATGTCATGAGTTTACCAACTTCAATATGGTATTGTTCCCACCTGGCACCTGGCACCAATAGTTTTGTAGCTTCTTTTTTCACACGATTTACAGCATTATATACATCACGTTGTCTATCGGTAAAACGACCAGAAACTGGAATTGTTCTTGTCATATCGCTTGAATAATTAGCATATTCGGCTCCAACATCTATTAAAATTAAATCACCAGCTTTACATTTCTGATTGTTTTCTATATAATGCAAAACATTAGCATTATTTCCTGAAGCTACAATTGGAGTATATGAAAATCCTTTAGAACGATTATTTAAAAATTCATGCATAAATTCTGCTTCAATATTAAATTCCCAAACATCAGGCTTTACAAAATTTAAGACACGCCTAAACCCTTGTTCTGTGATATTACAGGCATTTTGAATCAAATCTAATTCAATAGGGTCTTTTACAGATCGTAGTCTTTGTAAAATAGGATTGCTTTTAGCAACAGAATGAGCTGGATATTTTTCTCTCAGCGATTTTGTAAAACGAGCTTCACGAGTTTCTGTTTCTACAGAAGCTCTATAATGCTCATTTGTATTTATATATATAGTATCACATTGCGTCATAATTTCAAACAAGATTTTTTCTAAGTCTTGCAACCAATACACAGTCTTAATCCCTGAAGTTTCAAACGCTTTTTCTTTGGTTAATTTTTCTCCCTCCCAAACCGCAATATGTTCATTGGTTTCTTTTAAGAATAATATTTCACGATGTTTATTTTTTGGACAATCAGGAAAGAGTACTAAAACACTTTCTTCTTGATCAACTCCGCTTAAATAAAAAATATCACGATGTTGTTCAAAAGGCATCGTACTATCTGCGCTAATTGGATATAAATCATTTGAATTAAAAATTGCTAAGCTATTTGATTTCATTTTAGAAATAAAAGCAGCTCTGTTTTTTATAAAAAGGTGTGAATCTATATTGAAGTATTTCATTTTCTAAAAATTTTACGTATCAAAAATAAGAACTTTAAAATTTAAATAATATACTATTCTATATTTTTTAAAGTTATATACAAAACCTTAAAAAATGAGATAATCAAAATTAATTATTTTATCATCATGTAGTGATGATATTGATTCAACACACAATGATGCTTGAGCACTTCTAATTAATTTTATTCTAATAATATTTAATTTTAAGTTTTTTAACGTAATTGACAATTCTTTTGCATTTTATTGACATTTGCAAAGTGAAGTCAGGTTAAATTTACCATCGAAATAAATTCTCATAAAGAAACATAAACTTTAGCAACCTAATTGTTTTATTCAAATTTATTATAAGTTATTTGTCTTTAAACTCAACTTAATTATGCTTAAACCTGTTATTACTTTAATTTTTATCTGTATTACTTGGTTTTCTATTTCTCAGGAAAAAACAATCGAATCTTTAAAAATTTATTTGGATTGTGATATATGCGATACTATATATATGAAACAAAATTTAGGGAATGTGCAATTTGTAAGAGATCAGAGTTTTAGTGACGTGCATTTATTTTTTGTAACACAAAGGAATGGAAGTGGAGGTAGACAATATGAGATAGATTTTATTGGAAAAAATGAATTTAAAGCCATTAATTATAAGTTAGAGTTTTCAACTGATACGGATATGACTAGTGATGATGTTAGAAAACGAACTTTACAATATATTAAACTTGGTTTAGTTCGATTTTGGATTGAAAAAAAGACAATTGATGAAGTTTCGGTAAGTGTTCCCATTCCAAAAGGTGAAGAGCTTAAAGTTAAAGAAATTGACCCTTGGAATTATTGGGTATTTAGATTAAGTGCAAACGGATGGTTTAATGGTCAAGAAACTTATAATAGTAGTAATTTAAATTTTAGTGTTTCAGCTAAGCGGGTTACTGAAGAAAACAAATTCTCTCTTAATGTAGGGTTTAGAGAAAATAAATCTACATATACTTTTAATGATGTAGATATTGTTTCTATTACTAGCTCAAAATACCTTTTTGTAAGCGATATAATAAGTTTAAATAACCATTGGTCTGCTGGTGCTTTCGCGAGTTTAGGGTCATCACTTTTTAGTAATAGAGATTTTTATTGGTCTTTTAAACCTGCAATTGAGTATGACTTTTTTAAATATGATGAGTCCGCAAAAAAGCAGTTAACATTATCATATAGAAATGGAGTTGTATATAATAAATATATTGAGCGTTCAGTTTTTGGTGAAGACAAAGAGTATTTATGGGAGCATTCATTAGTGCTTGGAGGGAGTGCAAAACAAGAATGGGGAGATATATATGGAGATATTACTTTCGATCAGTATTTACATGATTTAACATTAAATTCATTAAGTTTTTATTTAGGAACAAGTGTGAGAATATTTAAAGGTTTCAATTTTAATTTAAGCGGAAGTTATAGTATTACTAGAAATCAAGTTAATCTACCTGCAGGAGATGTTACATTAGAAGAATTATTATTACAACAACAACAATTGCAATCAGGATATAATTATTTTTTCAATGTTGGGTTCAGTTATTCTTTTGGGTCGATTTACAACACTATAGTTAATCCAAGATTTAATTTCTAATAAAAAAAAGCATAAAAAAAGGCAATTATTTTTTAATTGCCTTTTATATATATAATGTTTACATCATTTATTCATTGCTTTTTTAATCATACCAATGATAGCCATCAAAACACCACCACCAACACCACCACCAGCGACATTACCTATAATTCCACCAAGATCCATTCCTCCATCACCACCAAGACCAATCATGCTTAAAAGACTTCCACCAAGTCCCCCTCCTAAAATTCCTGCAACAGAATTCCATAAAGGCCCTAAAGATGAATTTTTCATAAGTGACCCAGCAACGTTTCCACCAACTGCTCCACTGACTAATTGAATAATTAAAGGTAAATACTCTTCCATTTTGTTTATATGTTTTGGTTAGTGATATAAAAATAATAAATTAATTATGATTTGACAACATGATGTCTTTAGTTTTATTAAAACTTAATTAACAATGTTAAAGGCATTTTTTTGTTTATGTGCGGATTTTGATGCTTTTATACTACGTTTAAGTAATTGGGGAACATTAAACTAATTAGCTTATTAAAAAAGGATTAATTTATTACTATAGTTAAATGTTCTATTTGTCTTTAAAATAATATTTATGATATAAATCATTTTTCTACCTCGTAAGAAATATTACATTTGTTACTTATAAATTAACTTCAAAATAATGAGTGGATTTTTTAAATCTTCGATTGGAAGAAAGGTAGCAATGGCACTATCGGCTTTTTTCCTAATGCTTTTCTTGTTTCAACATTTTGTCATTAATAGTTTATCGGTTTTAAATCCAGATGCTTTCAATGAAGTATCCCATTTTATGGGAACTAATCCATTAGTTCAATTTTTAATTCAACCAATATTGATTTTTGGAGTTGTTTTCCATTTCATTATGGGATTTGTTTTAGAACTAAAGAACAAAAAAGCAGTTGGTGTATCTTACACCAGAAATAATGGAGGAGCTAATTCTTCTTGGATGAGTAGGAATATGATTTGGAGTGGTTTAGCTATTTTAGCATTTATCATTTTACACTTTATCGATTTTTGGTTTCCTGAAATTAATACAAAGTTTATTCATGGCGATTGGTCTGGAATTCATGAAGGTGTAGATGGTTATAGATATTTCCATGAGCTTCAAGAAAAATTCTTAAGTCCAATTAGAGTTGGGGCATATGTCATAGCATTTGTATTTTTAGCAATGCATTTAATGCATGGGTTTACATCTGCTTTCCAATCTATGGGAGTCACAGCTGGCCGAAAAAAAGTATTACAAAATATAGGTAAAGCTTATGCAATTATAATTCCTTTAGGGTTTATTTTTATTGCGCTTTATCATCATTTTAATCACCATTAATCTTATTAAAACATGGCTTTAAATTCAAAAGTACCAAAAGGTTCAATTAAAGATAAGTGGATAGATTATAAAAACCATATCGATTTAGTAAACCCAGCAAACAAGCGTAATATTGATATTATTGTAGTTGGAACTGGATTAGCTGGAGGTTCTGCTGCTGCAACTTTAGCAGAATTAGGATATAATGTAAAAGCATTCGCTTATCAAGACTCACCTCGTCGAGCACACTCTATTGCTGCACAAGGAGGAATTAATGCAGCAAAGAATTATCAAGGAGATGGTGATTCTACATATAGATTATTTTATGATACTGTAAAAGGAGGCGATTACCGTTCTCGAGAAGCAAACGTCTATCGTTTGGCTGAGGTATCTGCAAATATTATTGATCAATGCGTCGCTCAAGGTGTCCCTTTTGCACGTGATTATGGCGGATTGTTAGATAATCGATCATTCGGTGGTGTGCTAGTTTCAAGAACATTTTATGCTAAAGGACAAACAGGACAACAATTATTATTAGGAGCATATTCAGCAATGAATAGACAAATCGCTCGTGGTAAAATAGAAATGTTTAACCGTCATGAAATGCTAGATGTTGTAAAGGTTGATGGTAAAGCAAGAGGTATTATAACACGTAATTTAATCAATGGAAAGATTGAGCGTCATTCAGCTCATGCAGTTGTTATTGCTTCAGGAGGTTATGGAAACGTTTATTTTTTATCAACAAATGCTATGGGAAGTAATGCCACGGCAGCTTGGAAAATACATAAAAAAGGAGCATATTTTGCTAATCCTTGTTATACTCAAATTCATCCAACTTGCATTCCGCGTTCTGGAGATTATCAATCTAAATTAACATTAATGTCAGAGTCGTTACGAAACGATGGACGGATTTGGGTTCCTGCACATATTGATGATGCAAAAGCAATTCAGCAAGGTAAGTTAAAGCCAACAGAAATTGCTGAAGAAAATAGAGACTATTATTTAGAGCGTCGTTATCCTGCATTTGGAAATTTAGTGCCTCGAGATGTAGCTTCAAGGGCTGCTAAAGAGCGTTGTGATGCTGGTTATGGAGTTAATGCAACAGGAGAAGCTGTGTATTTAGATTTTGCTTCAGCTTTTGAACGTTACGGAAAAGAGCAGGCTAAAATACATGGGATTAATAACCCTTCAAAAGAAAAAATTATTGAATTAGGTCAAGCCATTATTGAAGAAAAATATGGAAACTTATTTCAAATGTATGAAAAAATTATAGCTGAAAATCCATACGAAACTCCTATGATGATTTATCCTGCTACACATTACACAATGGGTGGCGTTTGGGTAGATTATAATTTAATGACAACTGTAGATGGTTTGTATTGTATTGGTGAGGCAAATTTCTCGGATCATGGTGCAAATAGACTTGGAGCATCTGCATTAATGCAAGGTTTAGCTGATGGCTATTTTGTATTGCCATATACTATTGGTGATTATTTATCTGATGATATTCGTACTGGAAAAATTTCTACTGAGACTAAAGAATTTGATGAAGCTGAAAAAGAAGTTACAGGTAGAATAGATTTCTTTATGAATAATAACGGAACGAAATCTGTTGATTATTTCCATAAGCGATTAGGAAAAGTGATGTGGGATAAAGTAGGAATGGCACGTAATGAAAAGCATTTAAAAGAAGCAATGACTGAAATTAAAGCCATTCGCGAAGAATTTTGGAGCGATGTAAATATTCCTGGAAGTGCTAACGAAATGAATCTCGAACTTGAAAAAGCTGGTCGTGTAGCCGATTTCTTAGAATTAGGAGAGCTATTTGCTAAAGATGCACTTGAAAGAAATGAATCATGTGGTGGACATTTTAGAGAAGAATCTGTGGAGTTAGAAGGTGAACAGAAAGGCGAAGCTAAGCGTAATGATAAAGACTATGCTTATGTCTCAGCTTGGGAATACAAAGGAGAACCAGCGGATTCTATATTACATAAAGAAGAGTTAGAGTTTAAAGATATTGAACTAAAACAACGTTCATACAAATAAGAAGATATATGAATCTTACATTAAAAATCTGGAGACAAAAAGGACCACAAGACAAAGGAAAAATGGTCGATTATAAAGTTACTGATATTTCAGAGCATATGTCTTTTTTGGAAATGATGGATGTTTTAAATGAGCAACTTGTTAATTCAGGAGATGAACCTATAGCATTCGATCATGATTGCCGTGAAGGTATCTGTGGAATGTGTTCTTTATATATCAATGGAGAAGCTCATGGTCCAGATAGAGGAATTACAACGTGTCAGTTGCATATGAGAATGTTTAATGATGGAGATACCATTACCATTGAGCCTTGGAGATCTGCAGCTTTTCCTGTTATTAAAGATTTAGTAGTCGATAGAATGGCTTTTGAGAGAATTCAACAAGCTGGTGGTTTTATTTCTGTTAATACATCTGGGAATACTCAAGATGCGAATTCAATTCCTATTTCTAAGCATGCAGCCGATGAGGCAATGGATGCTGCTGCATGTATTGGTTGCGGCGCCTGTGTTGCTACATGTAAAAACTCTTCAGCAATGTTGTTTGTTGGAGCTAAAGTTTCACAATATGCTTTATTGCCTCAAGGTCAAGTCGAAGCATCAGATCGCGTGTTAAATATGGTCGCTCAAATGGACCTAGAAGGGTTTGGTAATTGTACAAATACTGGTGCCTGTGAAATAGAATGCCCAAAAGGGATTTCATTAGATAATATTGCACGATTGAATAGAGAATTGATGAAAGCTAATTTGAAATAATTTAGAATACTTAAACTTATCTTAAATAAAAAAAATCTCAAGGTTCAGCTTGGGATTTTTTTATTAGATTTGATTTCCTAATACGTTTTATGATTAATAAAGTCTCATTATACTTAATAATAATTCTTTTAAGTATTACTTGCAAAGCGCAATCAATTCAACAAAAGGCAATACTAGATAAGCAATCATTTTTTAATGAGAAAGCTTTGTTACAACATGTTGAAACATTATCTTCTAATAGTTTTAAAGGGAGGCGAACTGGGACTGAAGGTGCTAGAAAAGCTAAACAATACATTATTAATCAGTTTCATTTATTGAATGTTGAACCACTCGGTATAAAATACGAGCAATCATTTTCTTTTACTAATAGAGGGAAAACTTATAATGCTGTAAATGTGTTAGGTCATATTAAAGGGACTACTTTACCTAATAAATATATAGTAATTAGTGCACATTACGATCATTTAGGAATTAAGAATGGAAAAATATACAATGGAGCAGACGATGATGCTTCTGGTATTAGTGCATTATTTAGTTTTGCCGAATATTTTAAAAAGCATCCACCAAAACATTCAATAATTTTAGCGGCTTTTGATGCTGAAGAATTTGGTCTTAGAGGGTCAAAACATTTTGTAAACCACTCTATTGTTTCATTACAAAATATTGAGGCAAACCTTAATATGGACATGATTAGTAGAACTGATAAAAATGAGCTTTATGTCACAGGAACACATAAAAATCATTCTCTTAAGCATATCATTTTAAGTTCCGATACTTCAGAAAAGGTAAAACTTATAATGGGGCATGATGGAAGTGATAAAAAGCAAAATTGGACGTATTCATCTGATCATGGTTCCTTTTACACAAAGAATATTCCCTTTTTATATTTTGGTGTAGAAGATCATAATGATTATCATCAACCAACAGATGATTTTGATAAAATTAATAAAGAGTTTTATATAGAAGTCGTTAAAACCATTATTTCTGTTTTTGTAACAATGGATGAATATCTAAAATAGTAATCTAAGTTTTATCTTCGGATTTTTTGTTTCTTTATAGTTTAAAAGTAGTCATGAATACTCCAATAGTTTTTTATAAACAACAGCACGAAAAACATCAGCAAGAAGCAAAAGCTTTAAAAAAGAAACTTTATAGTCTTAGTATTCTAAGACTAATTGTTTTTGTGGCTTCTGCAACTCTTATTTATTTCACTTTTCAATTTTGGGAAATAGCATTAGCAATAGGAGTTATTGGGTTAGGTTTTTTCATGTATTTACTTACAAAATATACTGATGTAAAGTATCAATATAATCTAACTAAAGCCCTCATTTCAATTAATGACACTGAAATAAAAATAGATTCAGGCGATTTTTATAATAGAGATGAAGGCTTACAATATCAAAATCCACATCATTATTATAGTTTAGACATAGACTTGTTTGGAGGTGGTTCTTTTTTTCAATTTATGAATAGAACAGTAATAAAGGAAGGCACTACTACTTTAGCAAAAGCGATGACTGCAAATAATATTGATGCTATTAAATTACGACAAGATACCATAAAAGAGCTAGCATCAAAACCAGAATGGCGCCAACAGTTTATGGCAATAGCAAGCTTAATAAAAATTGAGACACCTGCCTTAAAAATTATTGATTGGTTAAAAAAGCACAACTCATTTTTGCCTAATTTAATGCAATGGTTCCCACTTATTTTTTCAATAGCCTCTATTGGCCTACTATGTTTAGTGATATTTAAATTAGTTGATTTTTCATTACTTGGATACTGGCTTTTATTAGGATTAGGAATTACAGGTGTTTATTTAAAACGAATAAATACACTTTCACTTAACACAGAAAAAGTAAAAGATACATTTAGGCAATATGCATTGCTATTAGATCAGATCGAAAATGAAGTATTTAATTCTGAAAAGTTATTAGAAAAGCAAAAGTATATACAATCAGAACACAAGAAAGCATCAACTATTTTTTTGCAATTTTCAAAACATTTAGATGCTTTAGACAATAGAAATAATATGATTTCTGCAATATTTGGAAATGGATTTTTTCTTTTAGATATAAAGAATGCCTATAAGATTGAACTATGGATTAACAAGTATAGTAATACTGTCGAACATTGGTTTGAGGTCATTTCGTTTTTCGATGCTTATAATTCATTAGGAAATTATGCTTTTAATCATCCAAAGTTTGTGTATCCAGAAATAGTAAGTCATAATTCTGTTATAAAAGCAGAAAATTTAGGGCATCCATTATTAGATGTTGAAAAAAGAATAGATAGCAACCTTAACATTAATAATCAGGAATTTTTTATTGTTACAGGAGCGAATATGGCAGGAAAGAGTACATTTTTAAGAACAGTTTCATTACATATTGTAATGGCTAATATGGGATTACCTGTTTGTGCTTCTTCTAGTGAATATCATCCTGTTAAATTAATTACAAGTATGCGCACTAGCGATTCACTAACAGATGATAGTTCGTATTTCTTTTCAGAATTAACACGTTTAAAATTTATTGTTGATGAAATAGCTAAAGAGCCTTATTTTATTGTATTAGATGAAATTTTAAAAGGTACAAATAGTACAGATAAGGCGATTGGGTCACGTAAATTTGTTGAAAAATTAGTCGCTACCAAAGCCACAGGAATTATAGCAACTCACGATTTAAGTTTGTGTGCTATTGAAAAAGAGTTAGATGAAGTAAAAAACCACTTTTTTGACGCACAAATAATCAATGATGAGTTGTATTTTGATTATACCTTTAAAAAAGGTGTTTGTCAAAACATGAATGCAAGTTTTTTATTGAAAAAGATGAAGATTGTTTAGTTCTCGATACTAATTTCATTCATATTCACTCATGAAATTCACTCGAACAGACATTTAATTAATAATAATCCAAATAGTTTGTCACTTCGAGTGATTTTACAGCTTGATAAAGATGTAAAATAATATCGAGAAGCGTATATTTAAGCATGAAAGTTTACTTTGTTTACATACTAAAATGTTCAGATGAAACATATTATACTGGATTTACTTCAAATCTTAAAAAAAGATTAATTGAGCATAAATCTGGCAAACATAAAGATAGTTATACTTATTCAAGAAGACCATTATCATTAAAATTTTATGCCGAATTTACAAATCCAAATATTGCTATTGAAACTGAAAAGCAAATCAAGAAATGGTCTAGAGCTAAAAAAGAAGCTTTAATAAATAATGAATATGATAAATTGCCAAATCTTTCAAAGAAAAAATTTCACTAATAAAAGTTCTCGATACAAATTTCACTCATTTTAATAGTGAAATTCACTCGAATTGACATCTTTCAATTACTACCAACGATTTTGTGTGTGAGGATTTCCTGAAGAAAAATTAGTTGCTAGTAAGCCACAGGAATAATAGTAACTCACGATTTAAGTTTGTGTGAAATTTCAAATGAATTAGTTGAGCTGAAAATTTCTTATTTGATGCTCAAATTATATTAATTACAATTGAATCAGGTATTTCCAAGTCACTATCTTCTATGATTATATCAAAAATTTGTATAAAACTTCCAGCCTTAGATTCCATCAAATAAAATTTCGCCTTATTATTTAATTCACTTCCTGAAACATTAATTGTTGGACGTCCAATAAATTTTATTTTAAATGATAAAACATCGAAATTTCCACCATCAGTAATATTAAAACAACTTGTTGAGAATGGGCTTTTTAAAATAGCTTCTTTTGTTAGTTTAATATCACAGGTTTCAAATTTTTCTTGGGCAAAACCTTCATGCAAAATAAAAAGCATACAATTTGAATTACAGGTTTCATAATGGTTGTTTTATTTAAACAAATAACTAAATACAGACTTTTTTATTGTATTGAAAACTCTACTTTTTCTTCGGATGTACTAAAGTCATTTCATCTATCAAGTGTGTTGCACCAGCATATTTATCTATAATGAAAAGGACATAGCGTAAATCGACCATAATATTTCTACAGATTTCAGGATCGTAGTTCATGTCACTCATAGTTCCTTCCCATACACGATCAAAATTTAATCCAACTAAATTTCCATGAGCATCAATAGCTGGACTTCCAGAGTTTCCTCCAGTTGTGTGATTTGTTCCTAAAAAACAGACAGGCACTTTCCCATTTGCATCAGCATATTGTCCGTAATCTTTAGCCTCATATAAATCTCGCAATTTTTGTGGCACATCAAATTCATAATCTCCAGGAATATATTTTTCAATTACACCATCTAAATAACTCACAGGATTATAATATATAGCATCTCTTGGAGAATAACCACGAACTTGTCCGTATGTAACTCGCATTGTACTATTGGCATCTGGGAAGTAACGTGCATTTGGTAACGCTTCCATTAAGGCTTTCATATACTGTTTCTGTAAAGCAATTATAGGTTCGTTTTTTTGCCCAAACTCAGCATTAATCGTATTAAAAAACTCAGCAATTATAGGCATTGCATAGCTATAGGCAGCATCTTCATTTAAATTTTTCAGCACAGTTTCTGCATCACCATCAAGTAATTTTAAGGCACTATCTAAATTAGTAAAAGCTGTAGATTCATAAATTGAAGCATCTACATTTTCAGAATAAAAAGGCATCACATTTATAAAAACACCTTTATCAACTGTGACATCATAATTCTTATGAGTACCTTCTAATCGTCCTATTAAAGCCGCTTTAGATTTTTCAAAAGCTTCAGGATTATCAGTCACAGCTTGTTCCATTTGGTAAGCCCTAAAGACCATATTCATAAGTTCATTAGTCACTAAAAAGACTTCAATAAAATTACGACGCTTTATATTTATCGAAGCAAAATCTTTATACAAGCGGTCAAATTCAGGAAGGATATTTCCGTATTTTTCTTCTAAGCCTTTTTCATTTAAAGCCTTTGTGAATGTTGCTTCAAAATCCCGTCTTTTTTCTACAGCATTACTTTTGTCAATACCTAAATTTTCACCAATCCATTTTTTCCAAGCATTTGCAATACGCGCTTGTTTTGATGCATATTTTATACGGACAGCATCATTAGTTTTCATTTCTGCATCAATAACCTTTAGGGCTGCTTCACGGATGGCAATATTACTAGGATTGAATTCTTTAGTAATATGTTCGATGGCTACAGCTGGTAAATATTCATCTGTACGACCTGGAAAACCAAAGACCATTGTAAAATCTCCTTCAGTGACACCATCTAAAGAAATAGGTAAAAAGTGTTTAGGCGTATAAGGCTTGTTGTTTTCAGAGTATTTTGCTGGACGATTATTTTCATCTGCATAAATTCTAAACATCGAAAAATCACCTGTATGCCTAGGAAACACCCAGTTATCTGTATCGCTACCAAATTTCCCGATACTTGTTGGAGGAGCACCAACTAATCGAATATCTTCAAAACGCTCTGTTACAAATAGAAAATATTGATTCCCTTTATAAAATGCTTTTGTTTTTGTGCTTTGCCAAGGTTCTACTACTGTGGATTTTTGAATGGCATTACTGTTTTTATCGATAATTGATTGCTTTTCTTTTTCTGTCATAGCATCTGTAACACCTTCAAAAACTTGAGATGTTATGTCTTCAATTCTAATAATAAATTCTACAAATAAGCCGTCATTTGGTAATTCTTCATCTAAAGTCATCGCCCAAAAACCATCTGTTAAATAATCATTTTCAAGTGATGAGTGAGATTGAATTTGGCTAAAGCCACAATGATGATTCGTTAGAATTAATCCCTTTGGTGAAATTATTTCAGTAGTACAACCACCATTAAAGTGACCAATGGCATCTTTTAAGCTAGAATTATTGGTGTCGTAAATATCTTTAGCGCTCAGTTTACTTCCTAAGCTTGTCATTTCTTCTTCATTCATACCTTCTAAAAGAGAAGGAATCCACATGCCGCCTTGCTGTGCTGATACTTGGAATACTATAAAAAATATAAGAAATTTAAAGAGTTTCATTTGTTTAGATTTTGCGTGTTTGTAAAGATAAAAAAACCAATATTTAAAAGATGATTTTTTTAGATTTTATACTATTTAAATTCAAGTAGTTGTAAGTAAAAACCCTAAGTAATTTACTTAGGGTTTATGTTAAATATTTGATTATTATTCTTAGAATCTATATCCTAAAGAAGCTCCTAAGCGCGGTACAATCTCTTTACCTACATCATTATTAGATTGTGATAAATTTCTACCAAGACCTCCATATATTTCGAAAGCAAACCCTTTCTTACTAACAAATTTTCCGCCACCAGACATACCAATAGCAAAGTTATTTGATGTTTCTCCTAAGGTGTTAATATAAATATCATTAATGTTATCGTAATGCTCATAAAAATCTTCTTGAACATTGTACATAGCGAAAACTTCGAGGAAAAATCCCCAAGCATATTTATTTGAAAAGTATCGACGGTAAAAAGGAGTTAAAGCAAATGTCTCATTATAATAAGGCCCATTTGAATCGTTAATATCTTCTTGATTTTGTAGATTAAATAGAATTGATGCACCTATTGAAGATTCGGAATCTATTAAATATTCATAGGAGAAATCTGCTGCTTTAAATATAATTAAATTAAAAGTATTTGCTTTAAATTCATGATGTTTCACTTTTTCTTCTTCTTGTGAAAAAGAGAAAAACGATGTAAAAAAAAGTATTCCTAAAAAGATTTTTTTCATAATAAATTTTTTAAAGTTGGTTTAGTTTAATCAAAAGTCATACCAATTATAGATGTGTAAAATAGTAAATGGTTGCGTAATAAAATAAAAAATTAATGATTATGGCCACCAGAATCCCCATCATTTAATAGCATGTAAGTACCATTTATAAGTAATTGTATTTCTTTAATGCTCTCTATATTTAAAATTTCTATATACTCTTCAGTTTGTTTGCCAATAGTAAGTTTTATTTTTTTAAAATAATAGTCATTATCTTTTTTATTTGTTAAAGCCAAGGCAAAATAATCACCTTCAATTTCACTTATAGCATTTTTTGGTAATGCAAATTTTTTAGAGGTGGTTACAATAATATCGGATTCAATAAACATACCAACAATAAAATTTGTGTCATCATCATCAACATGTCCATGTACTTTTACGGTTCTATTTACTTCGTCAATTGTTGTTCCTACTAGGTGTACTTTTGCTTGAAAAATTTCATCAGAAGCTTCAGGGATTTTAAAATTTATGATTTGATCTTTTTTAATTTTTAAAATATCTTTTTCAAAAACTAGCAATTCTAAATGTATATGATCTGTATCAACAATTTCTAAAATATTATCTGAAGGAGATACATAGGATCCAGAACTTACATTTACTTTGGTAACATAACCTTCAATAGCTGCATATAAATTTATGGTCGTACTTATATTCCCTTGTTCAACTAATGATGGATTAAGATTCATCATTTGTAATTTTTTACGTAAGCCATTATAATGCGCTAAAGAACTTTTATAATTGCTTTCAGCTTTTAGATAGTTTTTCTGAGAGCTAATATTTTCGTCGTACAATGTTTTTTGTCTGGTAAACTCAGATTTAAGATCAACCTTTCGCTTGATATGCCTGCTGATGAGATCCAGCAAAAGGTTCTCCAACATGAGACTGCATTAAAATGGACCGGTGGAAATGAACCTAAAAGGTTTATACATGTCCCGAATAAAATCATCAATATTGTTGTGTGATGAAGAATTGGAGAGACCTGATTATCATGC
>Ga0209013_10000853_pt1 | contig 27987 bp, 28 predicted proteins | sample Cruoilmetagenom2_FD_187291 | JGI IMG/M metagenome (GOLD analysis project Ga0209013, IMG submission 187291) | Oil polluted marine microbial communities from Coal Oil Point, Santa Barbara, California, USA - Sample 2 (SPAdes) (version 2) | ecosystem: Environmental > Aquatic > Marine > Oil seeps ...
ATATCCGATTAACGATCGAAACCAAAGGTTCGTTGAATGAACCGTGTTCCTTGCAGTATCTGGAACAAATATCGAACCTTACCACACCTGACAATGTTTAACTATTCTTTTGTCTGTTCGTTTGATGTGGAGCCTTTTTTTGTAGATGGGGCATTTGTCAGGGATTTTTTTGAGTTCTTCGGGTAAAATAGGTAGATATAGAATGTTTTTTTTTCAAAATCATAGTTGATGCCGATGCGTTCAAGAGAGTCGCGTATGACCGGGTGCCCCATACCCTCCAGCATGTCAATGACCTCGTTTGGGGTTAAATCTCCTTGCATCAGTCGAACCGCTAAATACGAGAACTGTACGTTATCTATTTGGAAATTGGTTGGGAACGACGGGTTAGTACCCAGAGATCTGATGTGTCGCTGGACAACTTTCCCGTCAACTCGAACAGATTCCACCTCTGCGTAATAAACCCTGGTTTCGCCGTTTTTGTTGTGACGAATGATCTTTCGGATGTAGCTCATAGTGTAGTGTAACGTTCCACTACTACATAACACTACCGCTTTTCGCAAAGGATATTTATTCAATCGATATAGGTAAAATGAGACGATGTGAGGGGGTGTTAGCGATCTACAAATCCAACCTCATTCTGACGCCATAGCCTTATATTCATGATGTCGAGGTGTTTGTGGATGATATTCTTACATTCAGTCCGCATCTCGACATAATTTACCCGTGCACGGAACAAATTTTTCAACTGCTGGATATCTCATGTTGGAACGTACGATGGAGTGATTATATCATTCAAACAGAGCCTTGCTATCCAGATACAATCTCTCTTGTCGGTCTTTCTCCGTACCTGCTTGAGATCGTGGATTTCTTTTGCATTTGCGAGGATCATCTCGAAACAATCCTGCAACGCCCAGTATACGACTCTCCAGTAGATTCCAGTGCTTTCCATTGCCACGCGCTCGACACCGTTCTCTTTAAGCCAGTTTCGCAGTTCGAACAGTCCTTTGCCATCCGTTGAGAATCTCTTGGTCATAGTCTCTTCCACACCTCTGATCATGATTGCAGCGAAGACAAAGAGTTTGTGGACGTCGATGCCACAAACTTTGTTTATTTTCTGATCCATTGTGGTACCTCCAGTAATCGCTTGAAAGCCCGCTATCTACTGAAATTCTGAATTTCAGCTTGGTACTCGTGGTTTAGACCACAACAGTATATTCGAAGGGGCGGGCGACCAGTTTTTTAGACGGGATCTATGTCTCAAAGTCTGGTCGGCCTGGTATCAAGCGATTACTGGAGCAACAGTGGCGGCTGGGTGGGTAAGTAATTTTTCATCGACAGTATAAGCACTGCGAAAGCAGGTCATGCATGTTTTTTTTCTGATCACCATGATTTTTGGCAGCTCTCTTTCTTTGAGTGGTAGTTGATGTGATTTGTCCATAATCCACAAATCACACCGCAGAGGGCGCGGAGTGTAGAGAGAGTTGAGGTCACTCAGTCTCCGCGGTCTCTGCGACATCGGCGGTAAACAAATACAACCAGGGGAAATTAAAAAGTATTATGATACTAATCGAAAGTCTTAAGTAGCAACTGAAATAGTTACAATTCGTACGCGATATGTGATATACATTTTGTGTGTGCCCCTACAGAATACAACCCCAATGAGGAAAGATACAATGAGAACGGATAGAATAGTAGTTGGAATGACTATGATGCTCCTGCTTGCACTGCCAGCCGCGGCATCAGACTACACACTCAACGTCTTCGGAAACGCGAACGAGGACGAGACGATCAACATGCAGGATGTGACCTACACAGAACTGATCATCCTCGAATACAGGGACGAGACAGAACTCGCAGACGCCAAGCATGACGACAAGATCAACATGCAGGATGTGACGCAGATCGAACTGACCATACTTGGAAAAGAGAAGGAGCTGACGATTGTCGATGAGCCGGGTGACGCGGTGACCGTCTCAAAACCGATTGACACTGTCGTGTATGTCGGGCACAACGCTTTTGTCTATGAGACATGGCGGGCGCTCGGTATGGCGGATAGACTCGTCGGCACAACCGACCGATTCGTCAAACCGGGAGGTTATCGCTACAGCGAGAAGTACTATCCTGAGCTTCTCACGATGCGGAGTGTAGGTACTCTCCAGGAGCCGGATTTTGAGGAGATCGTCGATATCGCGCCTGATCTCCTATACACGGATGAGGTGCAGTATGACGTGAAATCGATGGCTGCAAACAAGATCCCTGGTCTTCCTGTGATCTGCATGGACATCGATCCTGCACACTTCACAGAGAATACCAGAATAACAGGATACATCTTCGACAGGAGGGATGAAGCCGATGAATATATCGACTGGCGCAATGGCTGGCAGGATACAATCGAGGATAGAACAGAAGGACTCTCGGATGGTGAGAGACCACTGGTTCTGATGTCTTACTATACCCCGGGGAGCAACGAATTCTCTGTTAGATCAGGTGACAGCCCGTTCCACCCGATGATCGTTGGCGCCGGCGGGAAGAACATCGGTGAGGATCTGAGTGGTTATGTCGAGGTGGACGTTGAATGGATCGTGGATCGCAATCCTGAGATCATCGTATTCTCTGTGGCAAACACGTACTGCGGATACGATTTCGACGATCCGTCAGAACTTGCGGCACTGTACGATGACTTCATGAGCCGCTCTGACTTTGCCGGGGTGAGTGCTGTTGTGAACAATAACGTCTACTTCATCAACTACGCGCACCTCTGTGTCGGCGGAGCAAGCGGCACGATAACTGAGGCGTACATGGGCAAGTGGTTCCAGCCGGATCTCTTCACAGATCTCGATGCACAGGTGATGCACCAGGAGTTCCTCGAATTCCAGGGCATAGACTTTGATCTGAGCGAGCACGGTGTATTCGTATACCCCGAATGAATATGGCAGACGGCACAGCTGTGAGAACAGACCGAAGAGAGGAGTACAGAAGGTTTGTCGGGAGGAAGATCACCTTCATCCTCTCCTCCCTCATTCTTCTGGTCATAATCTTTGGAGTGGCTGCATCGATCGGATCGTCAGATACCACGCTATGGGCGGCTTATTCTGCGTTTCTTCACAGATTCTTTCCTGATCACTTCACTACGAGCTGGGGCGCAGACACGATTGTGTGGAACATAAGACTCCCGCGCATCATCCTTGGCATTCTTGCCGGGATCAGTTTTGGTGTTGCGGGCGCAGTGATGCAGGGCGTACTCAGAAATCCGCTTGCAAGTCCTTATACACTCGGAATCTCGGCAGGTGCTGCATTCGGTGCATCGATTGCCATACTGCTGGGCTTTGGCTTTGTTGGGGGCGAGTACCTTGTGATAGGGAATGCCTTCGTCTTTGCCATGCTCTGTTCGTTTGTCATCATCGGTCTGGCTGGAAGGAAAGGGGCAACGCCTGAGACCATGATTCTTGCAGGCATTGCGATACTGTACGTCTTCTCTGCATGCACATCCTTGCTCCAGTACTTCGCTGATCCGGATGCTGTGAAGGATGTCGTCTTCTGGACGGTCGGAAGCCTTGGTAGAGCGTCATGGCCCGCGGTATATATGCTCCTTGTTGTGGTCGTGGTCTGCACCCCAATACTCCTGATACGATCATGGGATCTTAATGTGATGACCGCTGGCGATGAAGCCGCACAGAGTATGGGTGTAAATGTCAAGCGCACCAGAATCATCACCATATCGCTTGCAAGCCTTCTCGTTGCAAGCACCGTGGCGTTCACAGGCACGATCGGGTTCATCGGACTTGTTGCGCCTCACATCACACGCATAATTATCGGCGGGGATAACAGGTTTCTGTTACCATCGTCATGTCTGGTTGGAGCGGTATTTCTTCTTGCAGCAGATACTGTTGCAAGAAACATCATAGCACCCACAATCATCCCCGTTGGTATAATGACAGCCTTCATGGGAGGTCCTCTCTTTCTATATCTCATAATGAAGAGGAGGAGGGAGTACTTTTGAAACTTAAACTTAGATTAAACGATGTTACGTTCAGCTATACGAGCACGCCGATTCTTGAAGAGATAACAATGGAGCTCGCAGAGTCAGAGATACTGGGAATCGTTGGTCCGAACGGTGCTGGCAAATCCACGCTGATCCGGTGCATCGACAGAATCCTGAAACCAGAACAGGGGAGCATCCTTCTGGACGGGCAGGAGGTTACGGAGATGAGCATGATTGCGATTGCAAAACAGATAGGGTATGTGCCACAGAGCTCAACCGGCGTCTTTCCAGCAACGGTCTTTGATACCGTTCTCGTGGGCAGGCGCCCCCACATCGGATGGCGAAGCAGTGAATCGGACGAGGATAAAGTGTGGGGGATACTGAAGCTGATGGATATCGAGGATCTTGCCATGCGGGACTGGGGCGAGCTCTCTGGCGGGCAGCAGCAGAAGGTTTTGATCGCACGGGCACTTGCACAGGAGGCAGGGGTTCTCTTACTGGATGAACCCACATCGAACCTTGATATAAAGCACCAGCTGGAGGTGATGGAGATCATGACAGATCTTGTTGCGAAGAGGGGGCTTTCAGTGATCATGGCAGTCCATGACCTGAACCTTGCATCACGATATACCGATCGGGTGATCATCATGAAGGATGGGAAGATCTTTGACGCTGGCAGCCCCTCTAAGGTCCTCACAACAGAGAATGTAGGATCGGTCTATGATGTTGAGGTCGATGTGATCAACAGAAACGGAGAAAAGCCGTATATCGTTCCGATAAGATCTGTTAGGGGGAGTGGATGATGGAGGGAGGAGAACTCGAATCTGACAGCGTAAAAGAAGAGATAAAGGAGTACTGGGACTTAACAAAGGAGCATGCGTTCTTCAAGAATGATCTGGAGGAAGAGGCATGGGGAAGATCGCTTCAGGAAGAGTTCGGCGCAGAGAAACTGAGGATACTGGATGTTGGTTGCGGCAACGGCTCTCTGTCTCTACTATTTGCCGAGATGGGGCATGATGTTGTGGGAATCGATATCTCAAAGGAGATGCTCTCTGTTGCAAAGAAGAAGGCGAAAGAGAGGGAAATTGATCCTGATCTGAGGATTGGTGACGCTGAATCGCTGGATTTCGATGACGATAGCTTCGATTCAGTCGTCAGCCGGATCGTCCTCTGGACGCTCCCCAATCCTGAGACGGCGATAGCTGAGTGGATGCGGGTCTTGAAGCCTGGCGGGAGGGTGTACACGTTTGAGATCGATTCATCGGGTAGAAGGAAGCCCGGGTGGATCAAGAGAAATCTGGGGCTTTTCTTAATCACCCTATCTGAGCGGAAGAACGCATGGAAGAGGTCGCATTACAGCAAGGAAGTGAACGAACGTCTGCCGCTCGGCTTCGAGAAGAGTTCTTCAACTGCCATCAAGAAGGTGGAACTCTTCAGGAAGGGTGGATTTGAGGATGTCTCGGTCTTTGCGATGGAAGAGGTGAGCGAGATATCACAGAGGAATCGAAAGGACGTTTCACCGGGATATAAACTCGCATGGGGCGACTATGGTTATTCCGCATGGTACTACATCAGGGGTGGTAAAAGATGATGCAACAGATAACATCAGAGACAGATGTGAAGGAGGTCATCAGAGAGTCGTGGAACAGGCGGGGCTCTGATTATGACAATTCACCAGGACATGGAATCCATTCGGAGCAGGAGAAAGAGGCATGGAAATCGCTCTTGACCCGGGCTCTCGGGGATGAGACGCTCGATGTGCTGGATGTGGGCTGCGGCACCGGTGTGATTGCTCTGCTTCTGGCTGAACTCGGACATAATGTGACCGGTATGGATTTTTCAGAAGGGATGCTTGAAAGAGCAAAGGAGAAAGCAGATACCCAGAATCTCCGTGCGGAGTTCAGGTTTGGTGACGCTGAGAATCCGCCATTCGAGGATGAGACATTCGATGCAATCACCAATCGACATCTCCTATGGACGCTCCCCAATCCTGAGAAGGCGATAGCCGAGTGGAGACGTATCCTGAGAACAGAAGGCAAAATAATAATAATTGATGGAAACTGGGGCGATTACAATAGATTACACAGGCATATATGGAGTTACCTTGTCTCTATACCTCTAATTTTAATTACAGAGCGAAAAAATCCATCTCGTGGTCGGCATTACAAGCAGATAGAGCCCCATCTGCCGATGAGGCATAGAAAACGCCCGGAGGCAGATATTGAAATCCTCAAAGATCATGGATTCGGTGTCGATGTGACGGATGTGAGGATTCCAAGAACCCAGTCGTTTATCAGTTCTCTGAAATACGGCCATTGGGGCGATCGCGGGTATTTCATGGTGAAAGGGATCAAATGAGTCGAACCCCGGGGAAAAAATCACGATTGCGTAGCATAGCCACAATCTGCAGCATCTATGACTCGTATAAGTATTCTGATACGGCAAGATCCACTGTCAGATGGCGGCTGATAGGACTTGCTCGTGGTGCATGGTCTCGAATACTGCTCGCGGTGTTGATCGGGCTTGGGGTCTCACTCATCAACGTTGCGCAGTTGAGCATCACCGGATACGCCATCGGAAAGATGTTTGCAGGAGCGGAAGTGTCGGTTGTGCTCCCGCTGCTATTGATCGCTGCCATCTTGATCCTCTTTCGTGCGTGGCTTACGTATCTGAAAGAGACTATCGCCCACTATATCGCAGCAGGTATCAAGATCGCACTGCGCAACCGCATCTACGCCCATCTAATCGCGCTTGGGCCCGGATACCTCGGACGACGCCAGACAGGCGAACTGCTTGCCGCAGCCGTGCACGGCGTCGAGACGCTTGAGATATACTTCGGAAAGTATCTGCCGCAGTTGGTAATCACGCTCTTAACACCGATTGTCATTTTCACATACTTAACCATCCTTGACTGGCAGCTTGCACTCGTCCTTGCATTCTTCTTCATCGCAGCACTGACGATGCCACAGTGGTTCAATCCATCGGCAAGGCGCGAGCGGAGACGGCACTGGGCTGCGATAGCCGAACTGAACTCGTACTTCATCGATAGCCTCCAGGGGCTGGTCACGCTCAAGGCGTTCAATCACGGAAAAGCTCGTGGCGAGGAGATCACGAAACGGGCAGTGGACCTCTGCAGCGCGATAATGAGGGTTATCGGGATCAACTTCGCACACATCGGTGTCACCAACCTCATCATGACGAGCGGCGCTGCTGTTGCTCTGGGCTGGGGCGCAGTGCGAGTGGTAGAGGGCACGCTCTCAATTGATGTGCTCTTAATCGTGCTCTTGCTTGGAAACGAGATATACAAACCGATCCTTGAGCTGAATACCGCATATCACGGGGGGCTCGAGGGTGCAACAGCAGCAGGGGGAATCTTCAACCTGCTCGATACAACGCCTGATGTCACCAATTCACCCAACGCCACAAGAACGCCACCTGTTGCACAATCCATCCGCTTCGAGGATGTGACCTTTGGCTATGACGAGGGCAAGCGTCCGGCTCTTTCCGACCTCTCGTTCGAGGTCAATTCCGGCGAGACCGTGGCGCTGGTCGGCAGGAGTGGTTCTGGCAAGACAACGGTCATAAACCTCCTACTCCGGTTCTGGGATCCGCAGCACGGGAGAATCACCCTCGGCGGACAGGGCTTGCGCGAGTACACGCTCGAGACGCTACGTGCACAGGCATCGGTTGTAAGTCAGGATACCTACCTCTTTCACGGAACAGTCGCTGATAACCTGCGTGTGAGCAAGCCAGACGCATCTGATGAAGAACTGAAGCGAGCGGCACGTCTGGCAAATGCACACGATTTTATCGTTGCTTTGCCGCATGGTTACGATACCGTCGTGGGCGAACGTGGGACACGGCTCTCAGGCGGCGAAAGGCAGCGTATAGCAATTGCCCGTGTGCTCCTGCGAGATGCCCCCATCCTGCTCCTGGATGAGGCAACGAGCAGTGTGGATGCTGAGAACGAGGCGATCATCCAGGAAGCAATCGACCGATTGAAACGAGGGCGGACAACGCTTGTTGTTGCACACCGGCTCTCAACGGTGAGAGGTGCCGATCGGATCGTCGTGCTCGACGACGGGCGGATGGTTGAGTCGGGCTCACACAATGAACTGATCGGGGCGGGCGGCATATATGCGCAACTGGTCTCTGCACAGCGGGTCTCATGAGGTGTGATGATGTCAACAAAACTTTTCACAAAAGTTTTATCAAAAACTGCCCTTCGGGTGGGGTTTGTTATTATACTTTCCTATATGTCAACAATAACAGTCGATGGTAAAAAGTACGAAACAGACCTCGCAAAAACAAAACACACCCTGATCAGGCTACTCAGGATGGTACGACCATGGTGGGGTGAGCTGACACTCACGTCGCTTGCAGCCATGCTCAACAGTGCGAGCACGATTGCGCTTGCCGCGGTCGGTGCATTGATCGTCGGACTTGCAGCAGAAGGCACAAGTGTTATTGAGTTACGCCCCTATCTGATCGCACTGGCAATTCTCACGGTCTTTAAGGCTATAATGGCATGGGCTGAGTCATATATCTCGCATCGCATCGCTTATGCCATCCTTGCGATGATGCGTTCACGGGTCTTTGACGCGATCGAACCAGCAGCTCCAGCCTACATACTCAAACGGCGCAGCGGCGATATCATCTCGACGGTGATGGCTGATGTCGAGACGGTCGAGCTTTATTTTGCGCACACGCTGATGCCAACCCTCGTTGCGCTTGTCATGCCACTCACCGCACTGATCATACTCGGCTCACTCCACTGGATGCTGCCACTGGTACTGCTCCCGTTCCTCTTTCTCGTAATCGGCACACCGATTACGATGCATCACATCGGTGATGCCATAGCAAACAGGCTCAGAATAGAGCTCGGGGAGACGAATGCGCACATGGTAGATAGCATTCAGGGCTTGCGTGAGATCGTTGTGTTCGGGCGAGGCGGAGCCCGCCTCTCGGAGGTTGAAGAGAACAGCCGCGCTCTCGTAGCGACGCAGAAGCGCAACAGCCGCTACCTTGGGAGCCTTGGTGGGCTTACAGAGGGCTGCAGCATGCTCGGCTCACTCACCGTGCTTGTGACGGGTGTTCTGATGGTGGGCAAAGGTATGCTGCCATCGCACCAACTCCCACTGATGCTTTTGATGGCATCGGCTGCCTTCGGACCTGTTATGAACATCGCCAAGGTCGCCAAACAGGTTGCCATGATCATGGCATCGGCAGAGCGCGTCTTTACAGTCCTTGATGAGCCAGCCGTCGTTCGGGAGACTCCGGATGCGGAGCCGATAGGTGCTGTCGAGCCGAGACTGACATTTGAGGATGTGACCTTCCGCTATCAGCCTGATGAGCCATCGGTGTTGAAAAGCGTCAGTTTCGAGTGCAGCGCAGGCGAGAACGTGGCAGTGGTCGGTCCGAGCGGCTCAGGCAAGACCACGCTCGTCAATCTGCTGCTCAGGTTCTGGGACCCGCAGCATGGCGGGATCATGATCGGCGGGCGTGACATCCGCACGCTCTCATTTGCAGAGCTGCGCAATCTTGTATCTGTAGTCCAGCAGGATGCGTATATCTTCAACACAACAATTGGCGATAACATCCGCATCGGGAAGCCCGACGCCACCGACGCCGATATCGAGGATGCCGCACGGAAGGCATACATACACGACTTCATCGCATCACTGCCTGATGGCTACGACACGACGCTCGGTGAGCGCGGTGCAAAGCTATCAGGCGGCGAGCGCCAGCGCATCTCAATCGCACGTGCGCTTCTGAAGGATGGGCCGATTTTGATCCTGGATGAGGCAACCTCGAACCTGGACTCTGAGAACGAGCAGGCGATCAGGGACGGCATCGATAATCTGATGGAGGGCAGAACGACGCTTGTCATTGCGCACCGCCTCTCAACGATCGCAACTGCGGATAAGGTTGTTGTGCTGGACCACGGACGGGTGGTCGAATCAGGGACGCATGATGATTTGATGGGTGGAGAGGGCATGTACGCACGGATCATCAGGGTGCAGCGTGATGTGATTGCATGAGGATCAGTGTGCTTGAGGTAATACGATATTAATCAAAAGTTTTAAGTAACAGATATCGTAGTTATGATGCGTAAACGTGATGTATCATATATTGTGTGTATGAACATACAAAATAAAAGTCTGCCACAAGGAGGAATATACAATGGGAATGAATAGAATACTGGCTGGAATAGCATTATGTTTGCTGCTACTGGTATCGCCGGCAGCAGCATCTGACTACACGCTTGGCATCTTCGGCAATGCGAACGAAGACGACACGATAAATATGCAGGATGTGACCTACACCGAACTGATCATCCTCGAGTACAGAGACCAAACAGAACTCTCGGACGCCAAGCATGACAACAAGATCAACATGCAGGACGTGACACAGATCGAACTGATCATACTTGGGCGGGAGAAGGAGCTTACGGTTGTTGATGGTGTTGGCAGAATTGTTACCGTACAGATGCCTGTGGAAAGGATCATCCCCACGGATTACCGTACCACCGAAACCATGTTAGCCATCGGAGCAGAAGATATGATAGTAGGGGTTGACCAGGCATTCCATGAGCGCATGTCCGAGTTTGGTCTCTCAGACGTTCCTGAGGTCTCTATGCATGGTCAGTTTGTTGACTATGAGGCGGTATTGATGCTTGATCCGGATCTGGTTGTGATACCCCTGTGGCAGGGGAACAATGCAGAAGTCATATCCGAAAACCTTCCGAATACTGCAGCGGTTGTGATGGGCGGAACCGCCAGGAGAACCATAGTCCCCGACGTAACGATCATGGGAATGCTCTTTGGAACGGAGGACGAAGCCGGTGAACTCATTGACTGGATAGAGAGCTATGCTGAAATAGTCGAGGAACGCACCGAAGATATGGGGTCAGAAGAGATGCCAACATTCTATTATGAGTATATGTCCGGGGCCAAGAAATGGTGGGCTGTAACCCCGGGCGACCCAAGTGCAGGTCAGGTGACTGAAGGGTGCGGAGGTCGGAATATCGCTGCAGGGTTACCAGGCACATCTGTTGAAGTGGAGCCTGAGTGGGTAATAGGGCAGAATCCTGACGTGATGTTTGCAGACCTGATGAAAGGATTCGATAGCGGTCCGGGAAAAACAGAGGCTGATATGGAGGAACTGCTGGCAAAAGTACTTGCAGATCGATCAGGGTTTGAGAACGTCAACGCTGTTAAAAACGGTAAGGTATACCTGATGGACAGAGATCTGGTAAGCGGACCAAGATGGGTAGTAGGACACGTCTACTTTGCTAAATGGCTGCATCCGGAGCTCTTTGGAGACATCGATCCGGAAGAGATCCATAAAGAGTACCTCAAAGAGTTCCATGATCTCGAGCTGGAAGGAACGTGGGCTTATCCTTCTCCGGATGTGACCTGATGACTGCACAAAAAGTTTCCTGGAAGGGTTTTTCCCTTCCTTTTTCTATATGGGCGGGATACTAATGGAACAGAAACGGCAGATTTGCTCAGATGAAGAGATTCCTGATATCGTACGTGGACATGAGGTCTGGATCGAATATGACCGGCATAACATATCTCATGGAGCGGACGTAGAGTGCAAACTTTGTTTTGGGCATAACATGAAGAGTGAGAGGGCAGTTGAGATCGAAAAGGTGAGACCCACAGTCTGTGACGCACGAGGCAAAGAGTATGATGCTTACGTTGGTCTTGGAGGTGATCATCTATTGGTGCGATTCACCCCGGAACGCGAAGGTTACCACACCCTCGGTGTAGGGTACAACAGCGGGATTCTGAACCTGCCGCATCCGGGTCTGGAGGGTCCGAAGTATTACCAGCAGTACACAAAGACCATCGTTCCGGTGGGGCGCCCTCGGGAAGACTATGATATAGTGATTGGACACGAACTGGAGATCGTTCCACTGGATTATCGGCAATACCACGTTGGAGACGATATTTTACTGAAAGTATTATATGCTGGGCATGCATTGGCAGGTGCAACGGTATATGCCATATACGTCGGCAACGAGGATGACCCAATCGAAGTGCAGACCGATCATCACGGCAGAGCGGCTGTTGAACTGAAGAATGATGGCAAGTGGATGTTCAAGGTTATGCACAGAGACTCTGAGAAGAGTGCGGATCTATACGATGAAAAGGTGATGACTGCCACATTCACGGTTATGGAGATGTGGTGACGTATGAAACTGAAAGAGCATATCAGAGAATGGTGGGATGATGCACACCATGATTATGACAGTATTCCGGAACACGGGGTGCACTCCAGAGCAGAGAAGGAGCTATGGGGGGATGCCTTGACCAGATCGCTTGGAACTGCACAGAGACTGAAGGTACTGGATATGGGCACCGGCACTGGATTTCTGGCATTGCTGCTCGCTGAGATGGGGCATGATGTGACCGGCGCGGATTGGTCAAAGAGTAAGCTAAAAGAGGCAAACGAGAAGATAAAGAGCTCCGATATCCCTGTAAAGTTTGTGATAGAGGATGCTGAAGACTTATCCTTTGAGGGCGGTATATTTGATGCGGTAGTCAGCAGGCACCTGATCTGGACATTATCAGATCCAGCCACTGCATTCAGCGAGTGGGCGAGAGTTGTAAAGCCCGGTGGCAGAGTACTGACAGATATACCGGGTAAACATTCTCACCATAGTAATCATCACTTCGGTGAGGAGATCGGCAGGCAATTACCATTCTACAACGGTTCCGACCCTGATGCGGTTGTCAGGATGTTTCTGGATGCCGGGCTCACGAATGTATCAGTACAGAGATTCAATGAATTGGTGCTTGTTTCCGGGGAACGATTGTGAGTGACGATAATCACCTCCGCAGTCCGTGCAGTTGAATTGTGGATATCTGTACTGCCGTTCATGGTCACTGGCATATTGTTGGCGAGCATCGCTGTTGAATTCCGGATATTCGACCGGTTGTTCCCGGTGCTTGCGCCGGTTTTGCACCACGCGCACTTCACGCCTCATTCAGGAATCGCATTCATAACCGCTTTTGGCTCGCCGATCACAGCGGTAGCGATGATGGCAGAATTTTATAACGAAAAGAAGATAAATCAGAAGGAGGCTTTACTCGCAACCGTAGCAATCTGGTTTCCACAGACGATCTATGAAGCACTTGCTTACATCGCCCCCACAATCATACCTGTGCTTGGAATGTTGGGCATCGCATACCTCGCCCTATTTGTGCTGAATGGTATGGTGGTAGCACTGCTCATGTTTATTGCTGGCAGGGCATTGCTGACTATGAAAGACTGTAAATTCGTTGCCGAGAGTGGGGGTGCGAAAATAGTCACCAGAACTGCGCTTAAAAGGAGTGTGAATAGTTCATTAGCCCTTCTGAAACGAATTGTGTTAATCGCACTTCCCGTGAGCATTATGGCGTTTGTTTTAATCGATCTGGGGGTATTCAATGCCCTGCCTGGATATCTTGGCTGGATGCCGTTACCTCCCGAGGCACTGGCAGTGATACCACTGGAACTTGCCAACCCAATGGCGGCGTACATCACGCTTGCAGATTTGATGGATGTGGGTATCATCGACTTCAAGCTGGCGCTCCTGACGTTACTGATGGGGCATCTTCTGGTGAGTCTTCGATACATCATTACACACAGGCTACCGTATTATTCAGGGATCTTTGGTCCGGTGATGAGTGTGAAGGTGATATCAGTGAGTGCGGGGTTGCAGCTCGGATTGACTGTCCTGATGATTCTTGCTCTGGTACTGCTTTTGTGAGATACCATTTTCAAGCCATTTTCCACAGCACTCCGAGATGTGGTCTGTGGTATCCGGTATAAATAATGGCTAATTCGGTCATCAACCATATTACAATATTAATCATAAGTTTTAAGTCATCAGTGAATTGTACTTCACACCGCCACAACTTGAGCTTTTTCAAATCTCTGTAATTGTAGTGTGAGCAAGGCGCTGAGTCCTTGTTTGTGGATTGTATCAGTTGGTTCCACCAATAAAAAATCGCAGTTTATGAGGGTACCGAGTATAGTAACACTGCCACTCGTTTTGATGTTTATTACAGTCGTAATCGCCGACTGCCCTGCTATGTATGGCTGCTGGCACAGGGTCTCTCGTCTCACACCACCGGCGAGCAGACAAGATCCTGCTGATCTTTGATTGCGTGGTACAGAATCTGCTGACTCATGCGTGACGGATGGTAATATCTACCATCGCACACCTGGCTGATACTTTCTGCAAGATCCGCGCCCTCCTCGCTGATATCGATCACAAGCACATTGGCACTCTGTTTCAGCAGACGACAGACTCCGGAGATCTCTCGTCTGATGTTTCCCCCGACTGCGAGCGGCATATTGGCGGTGCCGTCGGTTATCAGCACGAGTATCGGTATTGCGGAGGGTTCCTTTTTGTTCTCGGTTTGCAACACATTCATCCCGAGTTTGAGCCCGGCAGCGAGCGGCGTCGTGCTCCCGAACGGGATATGCTCGATGTAGCGTCTCGCAAGTTCCACTGATGATGTGAACGGCAGAATTGTCTCCGCGCTCCTGCCCGCGTAGGTGATGAGTGCGACACGGTCCCTGCGCTGATAGGCATCACGCAGCAGCGCAAGCACCACGTTCTTTGTGATGCTCGTCTTCCTGAGATCGTCCATCGAGCCGCTCGCATCGAATACAACGCATATCTGGGTCGCGACACGCCTGCGCCGCACCTTATCCCGTACATCAGATTCCCGGATCGCAAACTCCCCGCCATCAGCATGCATCGCAGCCGCACGGATCGTCGGTGCGATTGCGATATCATTGGGTTTGTCAACCGGCATGCGATACCGCACATACCTGCCTCGTTTGCCCTGTGTAAGCACCTCGGAACGTCTGCCAGAGGACAGTTTTCCAATCGCCATCTTTTTGTGCTTGTTACGTGCAAAATTGTCGAGAATCTGGTGAATCGCCCCCTCTGCAGCCTCTATTGGAATTTCCCGATGCAAAATTCCATCGTCACAATTTTCTGCTTCCTCTGTTTCTTCTGCATCATCTTCTGCGGATTTCTTTCTCAGTTTCTCTGCTTCCTTCTGCTCTTCGAGTTCGATCACTGACTCAATTCCCTTGAAAACGGATTCCACGTCGGAGATCTCGATTGCCCCAATCACTTCAACGTCTATTTCAGCCGTTTCGACATTTTCATCTGCTTCAGCAGCTTTGTCTACTTCGTCTGCTTCAGCCTCTTTGTCTGCTCTGATCGCTTGGGCATCCCCGGTCTCTTTGATCTCTTCGACTTCTTCGATCTCTTTGTCTGCTCCGACCGTTTCAGCCGTTTCAACCTCTTCAACCTCTCCAGCCTCTTTACCCATTTCGGCGGAATCAGACTCTCTGGCTGGCTCCGTTACACCATATATGTCTCCAAACAGATTTTCCGGATTGACTTCCACGTAATCGGTGTCCGCGATCACATAAGCATGCACAACACCACCCAGTTCCGATTTTGGTATCTGTGCACGCATATATTCAATGATCCGTTCGGAATCGGTGCTGTCGAACTCTTTTATGTGCAGCAGCGGGACGCGTACTGCATAGATCAGACTGCTCAGCTCAAACAGCTTGATACCGTACTCACGATCGAGATTTCTGCGGAGATACTCCACGAGTTCAGATGTCAGGTCAGAAGATGTCATTGAATCCCCCCAATTTCCTATTATTCACTCTTGCGCCAGTCGATAATATAGTTATTGACATTGCAACCCTCCCACGGTCCACTCACCGCACCTCTGCTATCCGCGGCCAGCCTCCTTCAGCCGGTTCAGCAGAAAATCCCTATCGAGCGACGCCATAAAATACCCTGCCCTCGGACCGGAATCCTTTTCGAGAATTGTTGTGTAGACCGCCTGAAACATCTTGCTTGCAGAGACGCCGACCTCTTCTGCGACCGCATACACGAGGTCGTGCATATCCTTGGCGGCAAGATCGCCACTGATTCCGGAGGCAATTCGCAGAAGCCCTGACCTCTGCTCTTCGGAGAGATTCTTTGTGGCGGTGGGCAGTTCTCTCTGCACCTCAAATATGGCAGAGTCCGGCGCGTATGATGAAAGCCAGTTCCTGGCATTCTCAACACGCCTCTTCACGGACTCCTCGTTATATCCGTCATAACCGCTGCGCCTCAAGACCTCGTGCAGCGTATCTATGTCAGTAGGATCGGATGCAATCTGCATGGCAGTAACGAGGTGCGTGAACGGGATGTCTGATGGCAGAAACGTCTTTGTCCTGGATAATTCGAATGCACGGTTGTTTGCACGATCAAAATCATCGATCAGATCAATGATGCGTGATGGATCAAAGTCTATGTGCTTCCCGGGCTTCGTTCGGATGATCAGATACCTGAGAACGTCAGGTGGCATGACCCGCAGCATATCCGTAATCGTGACCGTAACACCGGTCGATGACGACATCGCGCCCTTCCCCTTGAGATGAATCCATTCGTAGATGACCGGATATGGTGGCGCATAGCCGTAGATTTCTCCCGAGATCTTCGTTCCGGTGTCGTAAGATCCCCCTTTTGTCGCATGGTCTTTTCCGAACGGCTCGATTGTGACGCCGAGAACACCCCACCGTGCCGCCCAATCGACCCGCCATGTCAGCTTTCCATGCCCTTCGAGCGGCGTTGTGCCGGAATACCCGCATTCACAGGAGTAATCAACCGTTTTCTTCGCTTCATCGAATCCCGAAACTACTGTGGTCGTGATCCTCCCGCATGATTCGCATATCACATTGAAAGGGCTCCAATCAGCAGGAATCTCCCGATGCGACACGTTCTCGATTATCGATGCGATCTTATCCCGGTTCAAGAGTGCGGCAATCGTTGCGGGCACAAAGTCCCCGTTCGCATAGAGTTCGTGCGCGCGGTAGACCACCGGATCAATGTCCAGCAGTTCCAGGGACTCGAGAAACGGCTCCAGAAAATGCTCGGCATAGTTTGCGCAGTCACCGCACGGGCAGGGTATGGCAGAAAGCGGCTTTCCGACGTGTTCCGAATAATCCTCTGATAAAAACGGATACACCCTGCGGAGCGGGTCAAGGGTGTCAGCGATGTAGATCAGTTCCGCCTCAGCTCCCGAATCAGAGAGCGCGCGGTACACTGCGTCGCCAGTCAACACCTCGCGCAGGTTCCCGATATGTATCTCCCCTGAAGGAGTGATTCCTGTTGCAATCGTGTGCTTCTTTTTGACGGTAGTTACACGGTCCGAAACAACGTCTGCCCAGTGTCTCGACTCGCCCATCTCACTTTATGGTCGAAACGGTGGTCAGTTTCAGGTGTTCCACGCCCTTGAGCGCCATGAGCCCCTCTGCCACCTTTTTGATCTCTGCCACATCGCCATGCAGCGTGATTACCTCGAGACATGTATTCTGGTCCGCATGAAAATGCATCGAGGATCGAATCACATCCAGATGTTCGTGCTGGATGTCCGCGAGTGCATCGATAAGCCCGCGCTGATCATGGTTGTAGGTCATCGATATGACGCCGATTCGATCGCCTTCAACTTCACTTGACCATTCATAATACCTGATGTAGCTCCGGATTGCATCCCGAATGCCCTCAGATCTTGACGAATATCCTCGTTTTGCGAGGATGTCATCGAATCTGGTGAGTAGGTTATCCGGGAGCGAGACGCCAATTCTCATCAATTCCTGTTCTGTTTCCATTATGCTCATCCCGTGTGTATATACGCTGTGTTACGCACTATATGGCTCATATCCATTAATAACACTACGTCTGCACCCTCACGCGCCCAGGTAATGGGGGTTATCTCATTATCATAATGATAATCTTTTTAAAGGATGAGGTACTACATACTATTGGAGGGACAAGGAAATATGCCGGGATTGCGAGATGCGGTTTCAAAAGCCACACCCACCAGGATGATGCACGCGCCTACCCTAGCCACAATTGGCACACCCATTGAGTCCATAGAGGCGACCCCCGCCTCAGTTGTCAAACCCACCGGAATTACCATCCTGGATCGCAATCTTGGTGGAGGAATTCCCTCGGGGTCTGTGGTGTATCTCTCCGCAGACCCTAAGTCAATGTCAGAGGTCTTCCTATACCAGTTCACACAGGCGCGCCCGACCTATTACTTCGCAACCGGCAGGAGACCAAAGTATATTGCGCGGGATATACTGAACATGGGCTATGAGATCGCGGAAACAACATTCATTGACCTATATAGTGAATATTATATCACCGAACGCGGCGAGCTGGTGGATAACGTGGGCAACGAATACATGGATACCCAGATTATAGAATTCATGATCTACAATCTGCAAAATATTCAGACAGAAGAGGAATTCGGGGATATAAACATCATAATCGATACGCTTTCATTCTTCCTTGGTCTCAACGTCAATATCGGGCAGATCAAGAAGCTCATGAACGTCATCTACGAAACAACCAAGGAAACCAATGGGCTGACATACCTGTACGGGTTGAAGGATACGCATGATAAGGCGCTTGAGAACGAGGTCATCAATACGTGCGATGCGGTCTTTGATGTCGAACTGCACCATGGAACCGACGAACTCGTGAGCAAACTTGCACTCCCCAAGATTCGCGGAATGTCGCCTTTAACCGAGATGCTCAAGTTCAGGGTCAACGGCGGTATCCAGATCGATACATCGACCGATATTGCATGAGACTTGTGATATGGTGGAACGCTGCGTAGAAGCAAGCTGCAATCAGCAGGTAAATTCCGGTGCAGAGCACGTTGTCAATACTATTCATACTACCGATCGAAAGTCTCGTAACGATGTTCATAGGCGAGTTTGGGAAGGTGTAACAGAGCAGAAAGAGCATGAAAAGAAGCGGATTCCACGATATGATGGCGGAAGACAAGAGAGATCCACAACATCCTGAACTCCGAATCATCCCTTATCACCTTCATCTACGGACCGGTAAACTCCTGAAAGACCACACTGATCAACAATCTGATTAGTCAGTTATCAACCAGCGCCCAAAATACCGGTTCTCTCACTTGCTCACCTGTTCGCCGCAGTCGTAAGAAACTTTCTCGGCAACGAGTATCACCGTAGAATACGTAAAGAGCATTCTCCCGTCCTCGAATCGAAGATTGAGATCGAGCCTATCGCCTTTATCGCCATCGATTGAATCAACCATCATGCGTCTGACCTGCTCGGTAATCTCATCTCCGGGGTCTGCAATCCGAATCCATTCATCGAAGTAGAAGTCGGCGCCCCAGTCTCTCGCATGGACAATCTCAAGCCCGGCGTCCTCGAGCAGTCTCACCAGTTCTGACTGCGGATACAGGCGGACATGAGACGGATCCCGGATTTTCTCGATTTTGTTGTGGTATTCGCTCTTCAGAGCATCCTCAGACGAGAGTCCGTCCACGAGCACGATCGTCCCGCCCTTCTTGCAGACACGAACCATCTCTGATATCGCCTGTACAGGATCTGTGAAATGGTGGAACGCAAATCTGCAGGAGACGATGTCAAACGAGTCGTCCTCGAATGCGAGCGATTCCACATCCATGATCTCGAATGCGAGATTGTCCAGTTTTCTCTCCTTTCGCATGCTCTCGGCGATATCGAGCATATCTTCGGTGAGATCACAGCCAGTGACTCTAAAGACCCGTTTTGCAAATTCAAACGCAAGAAACCCATTTCCTGTCGCAACATCCAGCACACTATCAGACTGCTTCGGTTTTGCCAGATCAACGATTGTGTTCAGATGCTTCTCGTTTGAGAGAACGCTGCTCTTCGAATACGCGTCCGACCGCCTGCCAAACCGCTCCTTTGCCGATTCCTTCTTGCGGTGGGCAACGAGACCGCCGTCCAGCAGAATCTCGAGCAGGAAATCAGGCATCTTTGTTCCGGCGTATTCACGATCACAACCGCGGTCACTGTCACTGTCGTCCTCTGCGCCAACTCCACTTGCCCTCTCAACCCCCTTCACTCTAACGGTACCGTCTTCGATATCCGCCTCGATTATGTCCCCTTCCTTGCACGGAATCGTTGTTCCGGTCTCGATTAGTGGAAGACCAATGTTTATCGCATTTCTAAAAAAGATGCGCGCAAAGGAAGCCGCTACAACGCATCCGACCCCTGCGTGCTTGATCGCAAGAACTGCCTGCTCTCTGGATGACCCGCATCCGAAATTCATGCCGGCGACAATTATATCGCCCTTTTTGACCTTACCTGCAAAATCAGGGTCAGCGCCTTCCAGCACATGATCAGCAAATACCCGCATATCTGTCGTGCGCAGGTATTTGCCGGGAATGATCGCATCGGTATCGATGTCATCCCCAAAGATCCATGCTTTTCCTTTGATTTTCACTTCAGAACGACCACTGGGTGTCTTGCCTTCTTAGCTGGCTTTTCCTTGTGGGGCTCACTGATAATCTCGGTGTACGGATCCATGGACTCGCTGCCGTTCACGAAGATTGCTTTGAAGTACTTTATGGTTCTTGGGTCCATTCCAAGGAATCCGAAGTGCATCGCGAGTTCGACTACGAACCAGTACATCGCCCACTGATGAATCGTTCGCACGAATCCGATCGGTGCCATGTTGAACCACGGCGAGACGTATCCGACAGCGTAGAGAATCGCTGGCTTGACCAGCTCCTGCCAGAACGCAAACTCGGGATCGTACATGATCACGCCGGAAATCACGATCAGGACTATCGCGATGTTTTCGGGTATAACCATCAGCTTGACGAATGGGTGCAGTTTGTTTTTGTAGTGACCACTCTTCTCATCGACAACGGTGAACCTTGGATACTCTGCCTTGCCAAATAGGCTGAGAACCAGATTCTTCAACTGGATTGCATCCTGTATAAAAAATATCTCAGAGAGAAGATGTCCGCTCGTTAGAAGGTTGTACGGAATGAGTATCCAGACTGCGATGATGAATATGAGCGCGGCAAACACGTGGAAAAATCGCACACTCTCGTAAGGGATGAGTTGCCACGCATTTGCAGATGCACCCATTATCGTACACATGTTAAACTGCTTTGCCATGTACCAGCCAGTGATCACAAGGGTTACACATGAAAATAAGTGGAACGCATGCGCACGCATGCCTTTCGGATCATATCGTTCGGTTACCAGACCATTGCTCTGTGACATGTAATGCCTCCTTCTGCTGCCATATCTGACAGCATGCGATATACGGATTGATCGCTTTTAAATGTTGTGGTAATGTGGGGCAGTCATATTGTACGGTGTTCGAGTGCCCGACTGGCTCTCCGCTATTTTGTATGGACTGATGGGGATAAAATATCCCATCATAGATGCATCTTGGTGATGAAATCTTGAGCATTTCGATAATGGAGAACGTTCTACACTCGATACGTCCTTCCTGTAATTGACTATCAGTCGGTGTTATTGATGTTGTAATGCCCATATAAAACAGCGGAGAACCAAAAAGTCTCGGTCTGATGCACACCAGCATGCAAGACGTGAAGGTGGAGATATGACAACACCCTTTGCGTCTTTGCGTTGAATTGGAACGCAAAAACGAGAAAGACGCAAGGGCGCGAAGACCTAAAGAAAGAAAGCTCTTCTGTTGGCGATCGTGTTTTATGAGCGCCGGTCGCTCTTGTGTTCATGGGGCACGATCGAAAACTCCAGTGAAAACACTCTGATTATATGTGGCATGCACATGTTCGAACGTTCGTGCAATTCGCGTCATTCGTTACCATTTGTGATCTCTTGGTGCTGATTTATCACGAATGACACGAATCGAGTAAACCGGTGGAAGTACACTCGGATCTTTAGACAGTGCCTGTTCATGATTGTAGCACCCTTACGAAACCACATGAAAACTCCTTGGGATTGTAAATGGGCCCACTGCGATTCGAACGCAGGACCTCTCGGTTATGAGCCGAGCGCTCTAACCTGGCTAAGCTACGGGCCCGTACGCCGCCAACAGGGCTCGAACCTGTGACATCATGGTTAACAGCCATGCACTCTACCAACTGAGTTATAGCGGCTCACATATCCACACATCAATCATGGCGACATAGTCTTAAACCTTGTGTTCGCCCAACCCCCCACCTGCCCCGAAAAATCCTCTGAAAAGGTTAAGAGAACGATCCGATAAAGTGGTGTACATGCTTACGCTCAAAGAAAAGAACGTTCTTGTGACCGGCGGCGCGGGTTTCATCGGAAGCCATATAGTGGATCGCCTATCGGGCGATTGCAGTGTGACTGCACTGGACGATCTCAGCACAGGAAAGGCAGAGAATCTCTCAGGGACTGAGAATGTGGAATTTGTGAAAGGCAACCTCGACGATTTCGATCTGGTCAGAAAGACAGTCATTGATGCGGATATCGACGTAATCTTTCATATCGGCGCGAACGCATCGGTTCCGAACTCTGTTGCGCAGCCGAGATACGACTTCAACTCAAACGCGCTCGGCACATTCAACGTTCTGACGTCGTGTCTGGACTCGGGTGTTGCGAAGGTTGTCTATGCCTCGACTGCAGCGGTTTATGGCGAGCCAGTGCAGACGCCGATTGATGAGAGCCATCCACTGCACCCGATCTCGCCGTATGGTGCATCGAAGCTTGCTGGCGAGCGGTATGGATTCGCATTCAAGGAGACATACGGGCTCGACTTTGCCGCAATAAGGATCTTCAACACATACGGAACAAGGCAGCCAAGGTACGTGATGTACGATTTCATACAGAAGCTGCGAGCGAACCCGCACTTCCTCGAGGTCCTCGGCACAGGCGAGCAGATCAGGGACTACTGCTACGTCTCGGACATGGCAGACGCCTTTGCGCTGGTTGCCGAGCGCGGTCATGGGGTCTACAACGCTGCCGGCGGAAATCCGGTCTCGATTAAGGCGCTTGCCGAGCTGATGGTTTCGATCATCTCGCCGGAAGCGGAGATACAATACGGCGGCAAGACCTGGGCTGGCGACGTTAACACGCTCTATGCGGATATCTCGCGGATTCGGGAACTGGGCTTTAAGCCGAAGGTCGGGTTCGAGGATGGCGTACGACAGATGATTGCGTGGTTTGAGGGACGTTGATCATAGACGCGGCGGTCACAATCTATGATTCTGTGAAAGCACGGTGCGATCAAAGCCGATCTGCCTGAATTCTGCAGCCACTTCCCCGCGCACCGCCATAAACTGCTCAAGATCGCACTGTTGGATCTCAACACAGGCAAGATCGTCGCGATCCCGGATCTTGACACGGACGCCATGCATGCCGTGCGCATGCAGCACCGATTCTGCCTGAGCAATTCTGGAGAGGCACTGGGCAGTGATCTCCATACTATGAGGAATCCGGGTGGCAAAGCACGATTCAGAAGGTGCATCCGCAACAGACATCCCGAAATACCGGGCGATCTCTCGTATCTCTAACTTTTCCAATCTGAAATCCACAAACGGCGTGAATACGCCGGCTTCCTTGATTGCAGCATATCCCGGTCTATCTTCTGTGAGGTCAGTCGTGTTCGTCCCATCCGCAACCGTTTCAATCCCTTTTCCGGATGCGATTTCCGCTAATTCCAAAACCATGTATTTTTTGCAGTGATAACATCGGTTATATGTATTTTCTACGAATTCCCGCCGCTTCAGAATCCTAAAATCGAATACCGCATGCTCTATGCCGATCTCATCTGCAACCTCTCTGGCATGCGCAAGTCCGCAGTCTCCGAGCAATTCCGAGTCCGCGGTGACCGCAAGTACGCTTGCTCTGCTCTCTACTGCAAGGCGTGCGAGAACCGAGCTGTCCACGCCGCCAGAGAACGCAATCAGCAGGCTGTTACGATCCCCAATCGCATCAATTACGCGCGCCATCTTCCGTTGCAGTGCTTCATTCATGTTATGTGGTATGCTAAACGATGAGTACCTGATGGCACGCAAGAGGCATGATCATTTCTACAAGATGGCAAAGAAGGACGGTTATCGCTCGAGGGCAGCATACAAGCTCAAACAGATCAACGAGCGGTTCCGCGTGATACGACGCGGAGACTCTGTCGTTGATCTGGGCGCTGCCCCTGGTGGTTGGGTGCAGATGGCGCAGGAACTATCAGGCGGTGGCACGACCATAGGCGTTGACCTGCAGCCAATCCGCAAAATTGACGGCGCCATAACCATTGTTGGCGACATTACGTCAGAGGACGCGCTCAACAAGATCAAAGAACTGATCGGAAGAGCGGATGTCGTTTTATCTGATGCCGCACCCAATCTTTCCGGCGACTGGAGCTACGATCATGCGCGATCGATTGATCTGGTTGAGCATTCGCTCCTCTGTGCAGAAGAGATTCTGAAACCGGGCGGAAACTTCGTTGTCAAGGTGTTTCATGGCGATATGTTCTCAAACTATCTGCAGAGTGTGCGTGCGAAATTCAGGAATGTGCGTGCACATTCGCCCGAGGCGTCGCGGAAGGCGAGCGCGGAGACGTATATCATTGCAAAGGGGTTTCGGAAGTGAGATTCGTATTCACTTCAAAAAGCATTGTAAAACTAAATCTTCAGTCTTTCTGAAAATATATGGGAAAAAACCTCAATCTGTGTGTATCTGTGTTAATCGGTGGCTAAAAGTTGTATCAGCCATGGATTTACATAGATTACATAGATTTAAGGCAATATCGTACATGCTCAATAACTTGTGGTAGGAACCATACGATTACACGGATTTTCACAAGATTTTTGTGTTAATCTTGTGTAATTTCGTGGTTTTATATGTAGATATCCACACAATACGGGATAAGTACATAATATCTGCGTAAATTTGTGAAATATGTGTCCATAGTAAGTATCATACACCACTGATTTATTTGAAGTGGGTACTGAGATTCAGTCTGACAGCCTGCCTTTGCCAAATGTTTGCCAAACGTTTAAGTACTATGACACTTTATTTCTGTACGTGAACTGGATTATCCTGTTCATGAACAATCGGAGGAAGCAATAAATGGACGTGAAGAAACTTGTCGCGATATTCATCGTGTCCCTCTGCATCGCGGTTATGCCCACGATTGCGCAGGTGGATAACACAACTGCAAATGGGACGACTTCGAATGAAACGAATGTCACGGCAACGCCAACCGCCACCGGAAATGTGACGCCTGCGCCAACCGAGGCGAAGTTTCGGGCGGCTCCCACTGTTACGCTGCGCCCGGTGAACGATGTGATCGACAAGTCGCAGGACGGGATTTTCGAACTCTATATGTACAACCCAACTGTGAATGACGTGACACTGACTGTTGATGCGCAGATCAGCGTACCAGCAGGGGTTCACGTGTACGGCGAAGGCTTTGGATATGGTGCGGCAGCAGGCACTGTTGCCGGAGCATTCGAGTTGCCACCAGGGGCTGTTCGAACGATCTACATCAACATCAAGGCAGAGAATACCGGCGACTTCACCGCGCATTTCGCAGGGCTGTACTGGCCCGGTGATGACAAGGACGCTTTCCAGCAAGTCTCGCTGACGCATCCTTTCAAGGTGAATGAACCATCGTCCAATCCAATGGACTCCGAACCAACCGGCGGAGCTATCGAAACGGGCGACAGTGACGAAACCGGCGCGGACGAGTCGAACAAACTTCCACTACCATCAGGCATCCTGTCGGTGATTGCGGTCGTAATAGCCTTCGGCGCGCTGATGGTTCGAAAGAATTGAGGTGGATTGGATATCAATGAGATCGAGAGGAATCGGAATGAGTATGAACATGAAGAAACTCATCGTGGCATGCGTTCTATGCCTGTGTCTGGCGGTCATGCCCGCAGTAGCGCAGGGGAACAGCACATCCGCGAATGAGACAAATGTCACGGCAACGGTGACGGCAACGCTCGCAACCGAACCGACCGCCGCAGAGATTGCGACACCTGTCCCAACCGAAGCGAAGTTCCGGGTGGGTCCCGCTGTGAAACTGCGCATGGTGAATGATGTAATCAATAGGTCGCAGGACGGGCTTGTCGAACTGTACATGTACAACCCATCCCTAAACGACGTGAGTCTGACTGCTGATGTGCAGGTTAGCGTACCATCCGGGATCCATGTCTATGGAACGGGTTTTGCATCAGGTGGTGCAGCCGGAACGGTCGCGGGAACGTTTACGGTACCACCGGGAGTTACCAGAACAATCAACATCAACATCAAGAGCGAGAAGGCAGGCACATTCACCGTGCACTTTACGGGATTGTACTGGCCCGGTGACGACAAGGACGCTTTCCAGCAGATCTCATTGACGCACCCGCTCTCTGTGGAAGCACCATCGCCCAATCCGATGGATCCGGAACCGACCGGCAACACAGGCAACAGTGGAATGAAAGAACTTCCGTACACCTACATCATCGTTGGGTGTCTGGCAGTGATTGCGATCGTGATCATTGCAATGGTGATCCGGAAGCCACCGAAGACGGAGGTAGTAATCGAAGAAGAGTAAGACTGGACACTCTCGCGAGTATACGACCACGACCCGAAGACGGAGGAAGTGATTAGAGGTGATACAACAACACTCGCGAGTATACGACCCGAAAACGGAGGAAGTGATTGAAGAATAGTAGACGGACGCTCGCGAGTGTAACGACCACGACCGAAAACGGAGGAAGTGATTAGAGGTGATACAACAACACTCGCGAGTATACGACCACGACCCGAAAACGGAGGACGTGATTGATAGAAGTGTATGAAGAGGTGTAGATGTACGGATGAAGAGAATCAAGGTAGGCATCGGAGGAAACGGAACAGTCCGGATCAAACTGAAGAAGACGAGGAAGACTGAGCGTGTGGACATGGCGGGGATGGAGGGGTCCCCTGCTGTGTACCCCGCACCCTCGGCAGCATCTGCCACGGCTGCCGGACGCAGGGGGCTCGCACTCTCCCACCCCATCCTCAGCCAGATGGAGATTCGGGTAGAGTCCGTCTTTCGACCGAAAGAGCCCGATGTGGAGGTGGTCTACGCACTCACCGGATATGGCACAAGCGTCGACCATCTCCACAAGTTCTCTTCAAACGAGGTGGTGGCTCATGCCACTCCGGAGATGGTCTCATACATTGCCGAGAAGATGGTCGAGCACATCAGGGCTGAGCGAGCCGAGATGCCGAACCTGATCGTGCACGTCCACAGCCACCCACTGGGTACGCCTGCCCTGTCTGACGTGGATAAGGGGACGATGCCAGAGGTTGCTGCACGAATCAGGGCGATTGTGCCTGATGCAACTGTTCTTTTTGGCGTGCATGCCGTGGGAAGCGAGGAGCGCAGACCGCGGGCACCGCCTGAGCGGGTTTCAGAGAATGCGGTGCGGTGGAGCAGCATCACCAGGGTGCATGAGGTTGCGTTCTTTGATGAGACTGCGGAGCCGGTTGAGGTGAGAATTGACTGGTGAGGGGGGATGGATCAAGGAAGAGTATCGAGAAACTTGCGGAGGCACCGGACGATATCGCGGATGAGGGGGGGATCTCTTGCGGCGGTGCTTGAGGCGATCGGGGGGCTGCTTGAATCGGAATGAGAATTGAATATATGGGTCCGGAGGCATACTATGCACAACAGCGTGAAATTGGAGAGTATCGCAAAGAATAATGCAGGTAACGCTACAAATTCAAAGTACGGTAGCGATACCACTGTATTGATATGCTGAATATAGCGAGGTTTGGATATGGCAATAACAGTTATCGACGAGAAAGGAATGCTTCAAATCCCACAGAAGATAAGGGAAGAACTGTGCCTGAAATCAGGAGAAGAGTTCGAAGTCACGACCGAGGGTAAAAAAATAACGCTTTTGCCCGTGATTACTCCGGAAGAATTCATTGAGAGGATGGAAGGAAAGATAAAGAGTGGAAAAAGGACGATTACTCCGGAAGAGATCAAAAGCACGTGGAAGATGCAATGATAATGATAGACAGCAACGTATGGATATATTATTTTGACGCAAGCTTAGAAGACTCGACATTGTCTGTAATGATTTTGATTTCCTGAACTACCACGTTTTGATATCCTTTAAACTCAGCATCATCCGGCAGAATGTCTGTATCCACCTCAC